>Ga0310691_10001793_pt1 | contig 31040 bp, 59 predicted proteins | sample 176DNAGHGlowgp2_FD_203887 | JGI IMG/M metagenome (GOLD analysis project Ga0310691, IMG submission 203887) | Sheep rumen microbial communities from Palmerston North, Manawatu-Wanganui, New Zealand - 1766 DNA GHGlow gp2 (v2) (version 2) | ecosystem: Host-associated > Mammals > Digestive system >... | reverse complement strand
TTTAATGCCATATATTTTTACCTCTTTTCTTTGAGTGCTGTTCTTCGCTACGCTAAGTATACCATATAATGTAAAAAAATCAAATTTCTTTCTAGACTTACTTTAATTCCTCTTCCAGTATTCTTTTGTATTGTCTGGTATGATTTGTAAATCCACGGCGCAAAAAATGACTGTGTTGAGGTTCCTTTGCTCCACCTTCTTCTATGCGTTCTGCATACTCGACATTAGTTCCCACAACAACAGAATGTTTGTTTGGCGTTCCATGCGGTGAATAATCGTTGCTTTTCTGCTCCGCTCCATTCTGCAACATAGAATTATTTGGGCTTCCTTTTCCGCCTTTTGTGGCATAATTGATACTTGCGGCAAGCCTTCCGGTAACAACCGGACTCAAGATTGATGAATTTGCTTGCCACTCAATACCAACCGTTGTTAATGCTCGTTCAATTTTTTCGTCCAGTTCTTGTAATACTTCCGCCTTGTGATTGTTTATTTTTAATCCCATGGCTTTTTCTCCTTGCTCATACAGGCTTTCCGCCACTCATCATAAGTGACGCCATCCGGAAGTCTTGAAAAACGGTTCTCCAAATCTCTCGGATTGACTTCACTGTATTTTGTTCTGCCGATGATTCTACATCTGCACTGATAAATTTCTGATGGATGTGCAGACGGATCACCGGGATACATGAGCTTGTATCCAGCTCCACTTATAAAAGGCTTGTTTGTTTGCTGAGTCTGTCCATCGAGCAGTCTGTGGCTGTGCCGGGTCTTTCCGTCAACAGTAGCAATCCATACCTTTTCCACGCCAATACCGAGGTCTTTTGCCCTCTCAAAAGACCTCAACCTACCGCCATTCTGTGCTGATGTTGTCGCTGTCCTTGCGTTCCTGATGGCAGAATTTCTATTCATTCCGAGTACACGCTCATACCTTTTGGCTATCTTCTGCACGGATTCCCCTTGCAAGATCCCCTGAATCATTTCATTCCTTAGCTTTTTCGAGTTCCATGCAATATCTTTCGCTTTGTCTACTCCGACATTCGGCAAAAGTTCAGGATTTTCAGAAACTAATCTTTCCACCGTGTCTTTACTATACAATGTGTAGTTTGTATAGTATCCAACTTCACTGTCGATTTCATATGCCGTCCTGTTTGCATTCAGGGCATAAACATCATACGTATGATCTTTAATCATTTGGGCGGCAATTGCATTGCTGTTATATGTGTCTTCCACAAGCACTTTAACCATTTCCCTGTTACTCGGACTTTGGTATGCGTTTTTACTGAGCCATTCATCAAACTCAGCCTGAGTGACCCTTCCCTCATCCAAGTCTTTCTTCCATTTGTTAATCTGTCTGCTATATCTCTCTAACTCATCACGGATCTTCTTTTTCATCTCACGGACAGATCGGTTATACGTCCTGCTGATCTTCGCTTCCAGCCTCTTCAGCCTCTCCTCCGTCATCTCGTCTGCTGTCGTTAAATCCATCATTGATGTTCATCCTCTCAAGTTCGTTAGCATCCATTTCCGCAATCAATTCATCTGCTAAATCAGCATCACCTAAGATTGTCAGTACCTTTCTTGTGACATAATCATTAGGCAAGTAAGAGGCCGCTTGTAGTACATTCTGAATCTCTTCTGTCTTGTTGACAATCATTGAACGTGTATATGATGGATTGTCATCTACACCTGCAACATCGAGCAATCCCTTGATAAAGTCAGTAACATAGCCTTCAAAGTCGTCTGCCTTGCTGTTCAGAGGTTCATAAGCGGCTTTTATCTGCGTGGCGGTAACCGCTCCGCTGGCAATATTCCTCGGATCAAAGGCCATGAAATCTCTGTATAAATCTCTTTCGAGTCTGTCAAGCAGGGATTCTTTCGCCTGATGTGGGACTTCCAGAGTATGAGCTTCTGCTTTTGCCCCGTCTTCGTCAACTACTGCGGCTTTCGTCCTCCGAATTTGATTCAAGAAATTAGCTAAGTCTACTTCATCCATCCCTCCGGCGTTCTGAATCAGCCAGTAAATTTCTCGTGCTTCATCAATATCGTTGGCAAATCCGGACTTTATGAGGTCATAAGCGTCTAATGCTTCTCTCTGGCCTACGATCATGGATTCTTTGCTTTCCTGAGAGAAAAACGGAACAATCGGGAATGTTGGATAATTTTCTCCTGCGTAAATTGTCATGCCATCCGCTTCTGTTCCACGGTATGACAGGATGTAACTCCGCTTTTCCTGCATGATTTCACACTTGCTGTCAATCCACATGTATTCAGTGTATCCGTCAAGCTCGTAAAGTGTGGCTCTCAGTGGCTTTTCGTTGTCGATCTGCCAGAATCGTATACCCGCTTTCAAAGCTCCGTCTTTTTCGTCATACAGAGGGCAGAATTCCTCTATGCTGAATATCTCTATATGGTCTAAGTTAAAAAAGCCGAAAGACGTGCCACCAATGCACGCCTCTTTTGCCGCTTTTGTTAATTTCTTTTCAAAGTCCTCACCTAACTCTTTAGGCTGTTTTGATGATTCCCATGTAACGCCGTTTCCAAGGAGAAACTGCACCTGCTGTAACACAAATTTCTTGAACATGCCGTTCTTTATTTTGTGGTTAGGGCTTTCTTCATCAACAAAAACCTGTCCTGTGACCGTATAAAGCAGTTTCTGATATGCTTCTATCGTTGGATTGTGGTTGTATAGATATTGTCTTGCGATCTTTGACGTTTTGCAGGCGTCTCCTGACTTATGCTTCTGAATAGTTCCGTATATAAAACTCTGTCTTGCGTCTTCCGATACGCAAGCAAGCAAATCCTGATAGGTTAAAATAGTAATCACCCCACTTTTTTATAAGACCAAAAAAATCCACCAGCAGAAAGGCATTTGCCAAGACAACATCGTGAAATATCTGCCTTTGGTATTCCTAAAGTTTTCGCCGCCTCGGACATATAACTCCATTCTCTTACAAAGTCACCATTTTTTTCATACTGATATACTTTTTTTGCCCTATGATGGTTTGTGCCCTTTTTTGAGTCACTAATGTGTTTTTTGTGTTCTTCCGAAAAACCGTCTTTTACTCTTGCTTGTCTTATCTTTTCTCTTGCAACGGCAGTATGTTTTTTCCCGCACATCCCACCGTATTCTCCTCCATCTTGAATGTTATATCCATATTTCGGATTTTTTAAGTTAAATGTTTTGATTATCTCTTTTTCGAGTTTCCCGGCTTCTTCTTTGTCTAATCCTTCTCCAACTATTATGTGATTAAATTTATCCCATCCGTACTTTGATATATCTTTTGAAAAACCCTCATTTTTGTAACCATGCCCTCGCTTCCATCTATTTTTTGGTGTCTGCGATGTCATGCCAGCATACATTTTTCCATTTTCCTTGTTTTCGTGAATATACACTGTATATTTTTTGTTGTTCACCAATTTATTCACCTCCTATTTCTGAGGGCTTTTCTTACGATGTGTTTCGTTTTTACAAAGTAGCGTGTGGAGTCGCAAAGATGGTCTGCCTCTTTGATTGGTTGTTCTTTCTCTGATTTCTCATCCCACGTATATCCAGCAAACTCTTTTTTCCAATTTTTCAGTTTGTTTGATACTTTGATCAAACCGAGGTTCATTGCTGTTGCTGTTTCCCGTATCCCGTTCAAAACATCGTTGTCGGCTTTTCTTACTTTGTACCTTCCATGCTTCCTGAGCATTGCGACAAAAGATGCGGCAGACGGGTCAATGATCGTCTCCAATTTCCCATCTACAAGATAACGCCCATTTTCATCTTTTTCGAAAAGCCATGCTGTGAATTTGTCCAGATCGTCTGCATAATCATCATCTGCTTTCTGCGTTCCCGTTTCTCTTCCGGAGTAGTAATATTCGTCTATGGCGTACCATATGTCTTTACTCTTCCCCCAGATGATTGCGGCAAAGGCATTTTGCGTGCCGTAGTCTATTGACATGGAAAAATCAGAATATTCAGTTGGAATATCATCCACTATCGCAGATTCATACATTGGGTATATAAGACCTTCGGCACGTGTCCATTCTCCAAGTATGTATCTCGGATAATATACAGTGCCTTCATACTCTGCACATAAATCCTTTATAAACTGTTCTGGGAGATAGGGATTGTCATGAATTGTATAATGCTGCTGATAAATATCAGCGTCGGAATCTAAAAATTGTTTGAACCAATGAGTCGGTGAGTCGGGATTGCAAGTGCCATCGAATCTGCTATATTCTTTGTCAAGTCGTGATTTGAGCATGTCAAAAACGGACTGATCCCACGTCGTGATCTCATCACCATAACAGTATTTTATAGACATGCCACGGATTTTATCTACGTGGCCTTTGTTATCTGCTCCTAAGATGAAAACTTTTTCCCCGAACATTGTGCAGGAGTTGTCAGAATGGATACTGCTGATTCTTTTTACTCCGTACATGTTTTGCATCGGTAAAAGGATATTTCTTCTCACTGTTTCACGTGTGTTGCCAATAATGACGTTGTGGCCTTCTTTTCCACGGACAGCAAGCAACCGTTTCGGAATAAGAAAATAATCCATATATGTTTTTCCGCTTCGTGTGGCTCCTGATTTGATATTCCAACGATGATTGCAGTTGCCCCAAAATTGAATCTGTTTACTGCTCCCCGGTTGCATCGTCCCACTTCCTCAGCATGTTGAGTAAGGCATCGTCTTTTTCCGTTTCTGCTGTTGGCTTGTCTCTCCACTTGTCAGGGCGGCGATTCTTCAGCCAGTAAATCATTGCTGTTGTTTCTGGCGGGATGTATTTTTTCGTCCGTTTGATGTGCTTTTCTTGTTTGATTCCACCTTTGCCGTCCGGTATCTCTCGGATTTCTGTTGTTACTTCTTCATACTCAAAACCAATTGCTCTTTTATGCAATGAATTTTCTACTTCAATATCTACGACTTCTTTACCTTTTTTAAGGGCTGTGGAAAAAGCTGGGAACCTTTTCTTCCATTCATGTATGGTTTTTTCACCGATTCCCATGTTTTTAGCTATCTGCTTATCAGTTAATCCATCTCTTGCCCATGCTGTGACTCTTAACAGGTTTTCTTCTGTCAGCCATTTATCATACTTCCCTTTTCTTCCTCGTTTTTCCATAAAGATCCTTTCAGGTTATCTTTCGTTCTACTTCCGCCCTGAGTGTCGAATCAGTTAAAAACCTCCCTTTCAAAGTGGTTACATCGGTTTTTCCTTGATTCTTTGCTCCTCTTGCAGATACACAAGCATGATCTGCAACGATATTCACATATACATCCGGACTCTCTGTTGCTATTTGTATGCATTCGGCTATATCCTCGGCCAACTTTTCCTGAAGCTGTAGTCTTTTTGAACACATCTCAACTATTCTGGGCAGTTTACTGAGTCCTATAACCTGATATTTCGATTCGCCAACATGAATTGGAAGATATGCTACTGTTACTGTCATGTTATACATCAGAGCAAGATGGTGCTCACAATGCGAAAAAATATTGTCTATCTTTTTAACAACCAACGGATTGCCAGAGACAATGAATTTCTTCCCATATGCATTTGCTATCTGCTCATTCGTGTAGTTCTGTCCTTTTAACAGTTCTTCCCAATATCCGGCAACTCTTCTCGGTGTTTCTTTCAACCCTTCTCGTTCCGGATTTTCTCCGATAGCATTAAGGAACAAAGTCACTGCCTGTTCGACTTTTTCACTGTTAAACATCAAACACCCCTTTCATTCTGGTTCCATATGAACTTATGCATCTGTAGCTGTATGCGAACATTCTTTTCGGGATGCCTTTTTACAATTTCTGCCATTTGCGAAAGATTTGCTTCGTGGAATACAGGGCTTAAATATATAGGTGCTTTTGTTTTGATAGAGTCAATAAACCTTTCAACTGATTCAGCGTCTTTGTCTCTCATAACGATTTTTAAAACATCTGTCTCTCTTAGCTTTTTTATATTGCCAAGTAGCATTTTTTCATTTTCCCCGCTTGATTCTGTTTTCCAGTCCAAGCAGATAGACGCATACTTCATGGCTTCAGACACATCAACAGAACCATTTGTTTCGATGATTATATTATATCCCTCGTTCCCCAAACTTTCGATCAGCTCCATGGTGTGAGGTTGAATTAACGGTTCTCCCCCGGTAACGGTCACGTTGTTGCATCTATATTGTTGTGTTTCCTCGATTATGGATTCGATACTTTTGTTCTCCCCTTCCCAGAAAGCATATTTTGTGTCGCAATAATTGCATCTTAGGTTGCATCCCGATAGTCTTATAAAGACAGCTGGACATCCAGCTCTTTTCCCCTCGCCATCTATTGAATAAAATATCTCGTTTATCTTAACGCTCATACTCTGCAACATTACCCTCTGATTCCTGCACAATTACTTTCGTGCATTTTTCTCCTATTACGTCACAAATCCACCTTGCTATGTTTTCTGCTGTTGGATTTCCCGCTATAATATCATTGATACATCTGTGATCGAGTCTGTTCATTACTTTTTCTTTAATGTGTGTAAAATCGTAAACCATTCCATTTACATTAAGCTCTTCTGACTCGCAAAAAATATCAATAATCCAATTATGTCCATGCAGATTTTCACATTTACTTTCATAATTAAGTTTCAACTTATGAGCGGCACTTATTTCAATTCTTTTTTTTACTCTGTACATCGTCTTACCTCAGGAGCGGATCAATAATTCCGTTTTTCTCAAACGCTTCTTCTCTATCTATACAGGTAGCACACTTCCTGCACGGCTCGTCTTCGCCTTTGTAACAACTCCACGTCAGTTCGTACGGAACTCCGAGCATAAGACCTTCTTTTACCACTTCTGCTTTGTTCATATTAATAAAAGGAGCCTCGACGGAAATTTTTTTTCCGCTTCCGATATAGACGGCGTCGTTTATCGCTTTATTAAAATCAGTACTGCAATCAGGGTATGCGTTTCCTGCAGCATCGTCAGCATGTGCGCCATAATACAGTTTTTTACAACCATTAAGCATGCCGATAACCGCCGCCACGCACAGAAACATTCCATTTCTAAATGGTATATAAGTACTTACTGGATCGCCATTCACTTTTTCGAGTTGTTCTGCGTACCTGCCATCCGGAACCTCTTTGTCAGACTTTTCCATTAGCGGATTTTTCAACCCGTCAAAAACGACAGACAGATCCAGTTCTTTATGCTTAACGCTATAGTATTCAGCTATCTTCCTTGCTGACTCGATTTCTTTTTTGTGTCTTTGTCCGTAATATGTTGTCAATGCCAAAACTTCAGCAGAGCCATATTGCTCAACAGCCTTTGCAAGACACGTTGAACTATCTATTCCACCGCTCAATAACACTAATGCTTTCATAGTTTTACCTCAGCCCATTTTTGGAATTTTATCCACTCTATATAATTTATGAGTGCCACCTTTCTGCTATCTTTCAATCTTTTTCCTTTTGGCACGTCATGTTTTATCATCTTCCCGTCTTTAAATTGGTATACGAACCCGAACCTGTTCCCGGTCGTCCATGCTGTCGAATCAACGCTATCGAAATGATACTTTTTTAGATTGTCGATTTTCGTATATCCAAGGCCATGAATCTTTGAATCCCTTCTGTGAGCCTCTTTAATGAACCACGGCATCTTTTGTTCTGCGGATTTACTCCATTCTTTGCTTACAATGCCTCCAAGTGCCACATAAGGATATTCATCACAATGTAATTTAAATTCTTCAATTCCTCTTTTGATGTGCCATACGGGTATTGGTTGCAATCCTGTCAATCTTTCAAGTTTCTTTCTGTATTCTTTTACTTTTTCATATCCAACTACAGTATCTATATCCAATTCAAAGAACTTTTTTATTTTATTTTTCTTTATGAAGTGGGCATATTTTTCAAGATAATCATCCCATTGGATTTTTATTTTTGTATTCTCCATAAAAGTAAACGCCCCACTATCAAGCATAAAATCTCCAAAATAGGGGAGTAATCTTTCCGTGTCCGCATCGGTGTAGTAGAAGCTTTCTAATATGAAGGGCTTATGCTCCATAATGGTTTTATCGTAACCCCCCTCGCTTCTCCACGGAGCTACACCGGCTAGATATATTTTCATTTTCTTTCACAGGCGAAGTTAATCCATCGTGTAACCAATGTCTTGACTCCCCCCCCGCCAAAAATTTGCATCTTCTAATCCTTTCATGAAGCCATTAGTGGAAATCTCCACTTGTACCATTTGTTTCCAAGCAGGTTTTAGATTTCCCGATACCCCCCCGCAAGATATATTCTCATTTTTAAATACCTTAATAAAAATTCTGTCCCCCCTGCAACAGCAGGAATGATTTTCTTTTTCCCGTTTTCTCCCGCAAGAAATATTTTCATGGTGTAAAGTATTCTCCGCAGTGCGGGCATTGTATCATTTTCGGTTCTTTTTCTTTTTCTTCGGATTCTTCAAACAAATCCCCCAAATCATCTTCTGTGTAGTCTGGATCATTAAACCCAAAATCTTCCATATCGAATATGGATTCTAATTCGTTAAGTTCTTGTTCAAGAAAACTAAAATTCCATCCTGAAAATTCGGAAACCTTATTATCAGCCAGACGAAACGCCTGAACCTGCTCATCTGTTAAATCATCGGCCATAATTGTCGGCACCTTCACTATTCCGAGTTTTTCCGCCGCTTTTAACCTCGTATGTCCAGCTACAATGACATTATCCCTATCTATAATAATCGGATTTTTAAAACCGAATTCTTTAATGCTGTTCGCAACATACTCAACAGCCGCATCGTTGTTCCGTGGGTTGTTTTCGTATGGAATCAGTTCTTCTATATTGCGTTCTATAATTTCCATTTATCAGAATCCCAACTCGCTATCTACCGTACAATTGCTTTTGATTTCAAACGTCTGGTAAATTGCATTTCCCAAAGCCTGAACCAGTTGCTCATCCATCGTCAAATCACTTCTACCGATATGCACCAGCATTCCATGAATGATTTCATGATATAAGGTTTCTTTCGTGATTTCTTCGGACATATCATCTGCAATCGTAATCACTCCCCGTTTATAGTCAATTTCCCCGAAATGCCGGGCATCTGCTTCGAAGTGTGTTGTCTGCAATTCAACTTTATACGGTATCCCACAAATATTTACAATGTCTATCATTTTTGTCCCTATTCAGTCTATATCTTCCATGCAGAGATGAAACAGTGCTTCTATTTCACTGTAGTAAATTTCCCAAGGTGCACTCAATCCCGTTTTCGTATCTATATACAATCCTTTCTAAATCAAAAAAGACGCCTTTCGGCGTCTGAGATGTCTATTCACAAGGGCATGAGGTCTTACTCCCCATGCCCCTATGCGAGGAGAGTCCAAATTGGAAGACACCGAACTCCATTTACTATTATATCATAACTTTACAATTAATACCAGTTATTGAACTTTTTTAATGTATTGTAAATTCTTTCTATCTCATCTGGCTGAACATCTGATGTGAGAGTGTATGTCACGTCTTCAGGCTTCAAGCCCTTCTTTCCGATCTGCAAATCCGGTTTTTCCTTCACCATCAATTCGTAGGCGATAGCGGCATATCCAATCATATCTACATAGGTATCAGCTTTATCTCCGTTCTGCGCCCTTGCAATCTTCAGGAGAACCATCATATTGGCGACATCTTTTGCGCTCAATTCACGGCTCTCAGAAGCTCCCGAATAGCTGTTCAGATACGCATTCCACATATCCGCAATCTTCTGGAAATTGTTTTCTGGCAGTCCATACTGATCAACTTTCACCTCAGTTATCGTTTTTTTTGCCTCGTCTAAGATCGTTTCTCTGTGCATCTGCTCCTCCTGATCCTGTGCTTTATGCTGTTACGATAGTGCTTTCCTACAGCGTCATCACCGCCAACTTTTACAAGGAGATCCAGAACCCTTGCCGTCAGCTCCTGATTAACCCTCGGATGCATCGCCTGCTTGCTGTCCATCAATATGATTCCAACCTGAGATAGCATAAAAACAATCTCGGTCAGTTCTTTTTCTGTCATCACTCTCATTTTTCGCCTCTTATCTGCCAGTACTACCGAATCCGTCTTCTCCTCTGTCAGTATTCATATCCAGCTCTTCCACAAACTCTAAAGGTTCATAAATAACCGGTGTCACTTTCAGCTGTGCGATCTTATCTCCAGCCGCTACAAGGTAACTATCAGCCCCGTGATTCGTGAGCTTCACACGAATTTCACCTCTATAATTTTCGTCAATCAATCCCGTTGTTGTTATGTCATGATTGATGTGTAATCCTGATCTTGACCATATCTCACCACAGGTATTCGGTGGCAATTCTATACACACACCTGTATCGAATACAGCCGAACTATGTGGCATAATCCGCTGTCCTCTCATGGCTCTAAGATCAATACCAGCATCTCTTTCATGTGCTCTTGAAGGAGCAAATGCACCTTTTAAAAGTTTGACTTTCATTTCATTCCCCTTTCTGGGGAGCAAGACTATACGCAACCTTGCTCCACCACCGCTGTACTAAACCACTCCTTGCCATCACGCACTGTACACAAACTCACCGATGCTTTTCTTAACTTCGCACTACATCAATGCGCCACGCTTCGCCTTTGCTCAACCAAAAATAGCTATGCTTCACCGATGCTATACACCACTAATCGGTACTATACCCTTACTATGCCAACCTTTCCTTTGCTTGATGTTACTTCATCTGACTACTCAATGCACCGCCAGTACTTGCATTACCTTTGCAATGTGCTACAAAACGCCATCTTCGCTTTCGTCGTTTCTCAGCATTCTGCTTCTCTCATCTACGCCTTTACGTGACTTTACCAGTCATTACCTTCGCCCCACCATACTGCACCATGGCCTTTCTTTACTTTTCCATACTTCACCCTGACCTGCGATACCTTTGCGGAGCTATTTCTCACTTCGCCTTCACATGGCGTCATAAAACGTGACGATTCATCTCGATACCGTTGCCATACACTGCTAATCCTAACCTTTACTTTACTGTGTCAGGCGTCATTCCACGAAACAAAGCAAAACCGTTACTTTTGCTACTCCGATGTGAAATACCTATCTTTGCTATACCCATGCGATACATAACTCATCGTTGCTCCGCCTATGCGATACTAATGGCACATCGCCTCTCTTCTCATAGCCTTTGCCTCACTTCTCTTTGCCATTGCGATAACTTTGCATTTCTTTTCTCCTCGTTTTGATACCATTCTGAACTAAACCAAAGCATAGCAATTAATTGCACTGCCTCTGCTTTTCTGTGCGCTACCGTCACCAAACAATGCATCGCCTTTGCGTTGTATTTCATAGCCATTACGGCGCAGGAACTTGCTTTCCCTCTACTAAACACTGCATTACCATGTCGCTCCTGACTTTGCCATTACCACACAAACCACTACTTGACGACACCCTTACAGAGCTACATGACCAACGTCTCTGATGTACTTCCATTCTCCATCAATTTCAACTTCAGTACGGAAACGCCCATATCCGGCATTTCTCCACTGTCCAATTCCGGACAGTTCACCATACTCCATAAGGGACAGGACAAAATCTGTGACTCTTTTATCAAGGATAAACACCCATATCTCAAAAGTAGCACCCTTAGCGATTTCTTCAGATGACGCTAGTGCTGTCCGATCACCTTTCGGTGTGCTTGCCTTCAAAGACCTCTGATTTGTTCTGATCCCTGTTTTTGCCGGGCGATGAATTTCAATTTTCCTTTCTATCGGGCTAACTGAATCTCTCCCTGATACAAATACCGTCTGGTTTAAAGTCTTTTTAAAAGCAACGATATTCGTCAGCCCAGCCCTCTTTAACGCTTCCGCCGCCGCTTTCATGAATCCTTCAACCTGATACGTCAGCAGGTAATAATGTTTGCGGCCGTCTATTTCTTCCTGATAGAATTTCGTCGTTAATGTGTCTTCAACATCTTCTTCGCCATAAAGCTCTACCTCTTCTTTTCTGCTTTTTGCATCAGGAGCTAACTTACTCACGTAATCCGTAGCTACTTGATTTGAACCTGGATTCGATCCGAGTACAGGCTCAATAAATTCACATCTCATATGGAGCGATGCAGGATTAATGTGGACTCTTTTCCCGTATTTCCCTTCCGTCTTTTTCGCTTCAGCCTTTTCCTTCTTTGCAAGCTCTTTTTCTTCCATTCCTGCAACTTCCATCTGCTCTTTAATTGCCTGTCTTTCAGCTCTCATTTCCAGTTCTGTTTTGCTAAGTTCTTTCGCCATTACTTATCCTCTCTCATATGCAATTTGACACAAAATTGAACAATCTTCCATTACTTCTTTTTCCATGCGCCCACGACTCGGATCAAGTTCATCAAGATAGACACCCTTTATGCACGAATGTCCAATCATTCGTTCTTGTTTTGCCCTTCTCTCGAACACTTCAGGAAAATCCACTCTAATTTTGTTCCAATAACCCATTCCGCCTTTTACGCACCCTATGCAATTATTATTGCTATATCCCATGTCATACATGACTGGCCTTTTTAATCCAAGCTTTTTGGCCAATCCATGAGCATCCTGTTTTGTTAATTGATTATCAATCAACGGAAATTCATGTTTGTAACGTGTCATGGATTCCACCACTCTTTCTGCCCTGCTTTTTTCGTTTACATCAAATCCCCATACATAGGTATGCATTCCGAGATGTGTCAATTCCCATTCTTTTCTTACATCCCGTTTTAAAGCTTTTGTGCAAGCCGCTCCGAACGGGCCATTTACAAACCTTTTTCTTTCTATAACATCGTCAACATCCTTGTACATTGATGATTTCATGACTGTGATCTGTCTACCAAGCAGTTTTTCGCAATCATGTAAAAACCTCAAACTGTCCGGATGTTGATTTTCTACATGGATGTATATAACCTCATCAATCCCCTCCGCCAAATAACAAGCTACAAAACTACTAATCCCAGTTGAGAACCAAGATATTTTCACGCACCACACTACACTATCTGTGTATGTGGTAAATCCTCAGACTATGCCTTGCATCAAAACTCAAACCTTTACGCAGTCTGTTTTCATCTGACTGCAACCCTGTTTCACAGGGATAGCGTTAATCCTTTCTCATATTGCTTACGATTCTGTTAATTTCCGCTATTTCCGCTTCCAGATACCTCTTTGTTTCCTTCGCCCCTCTTCTGGTTAAGGTAACAGACGTATTTGATATTGCTCCATCATGCAGTTCGTACAATCCACACCTATGACACTTACACAGCCAGTTTCGCTTATCTGTCATTGACGTCACGATGCTTTCTTCCGGATTGATGTCATGTCCTTTGAAAAGACAAACGATTGATTTTAGAATCACTTATTCCTCCCTCGTCCACTTGATGGCTCCATGTTTAATGATGCTATCAATCATCCAGTCGTATCCACTAAACCCGTTTGACTTTCTTTCTAGTTTTCTTGCTTCCGTTGCCAGCATTTTTGTGGTGGTAACACAAGCCGTCCAACCATCGTCCCACCTGTAAAAAAACGATTTATTCCAATAATCTTTCGGAACTTCACGTTCTTTTCGTGTCCTAACGTACAGCCTGTCTGCTCCTGTCCATTTACCATTCCAAGACCCCACATTTGGCATTGTTAATTCAAATACGATCATTCTTCCTTCCTCAATCCATGACTGCAAAAGTCGTCAGGATAGACTCTATCATGATTTCTCATGCATTTAAAAAATGGTTTCAATTTGTCTCCCACTAGTTCACCTTCTACATAAAGGAATTTCTCACAGTCTTTACACAGAACAATCTCAGGCTGTACAGGATCAAGTTTTTCGAGTTCCTTTATGTATCTTGACGGTTTCCAGTTACCTTCAGGAACTGATTCGATAGCTTCGATAGCTTCCCGAAGAGATATTAATATCTCTGTCATTCCTGCTTACCTTCAATCGTTTGCTCAATCATCTTCGTCTGACTCGGATAAATATTAATTGCGCAATCCATGCAATTCTTGATCATGACTTGAGGAGGAAATCCGTCCATCACATCAACAAGCGCTTCCATTTTCTCTGTTGTTTCGTCTATTCCTTCTGCTTCGACGTTTATTTTTAAAGTATCCTCTCTCATTCCTGCTCACCTCTATACAGTTCCGGCAATGGCATCCACGCTGTAGCTTCCGTTCCGATATCATAGCCATTATCGAGATAACACCCTTCACCGTCGTAATAAAATTCATCAAGTTGAACAGCTTCATGTGCTTTGTATTTGATGTTTACCAGAATCCGCTGACCGTCTTCTGGCAACTTACCGTCAAGAACATAATTCCAATCAGGGTGATTTTCTTTTTCTTCTTCAGTTGGAGTCCTATATGTGAACGGAATCCAATCATCTTTTTTTAGTTCTGGATCATAATCAATATCATATATTTCGCCTTCTGCCATAAGCTGTTCTATTGCTTCAAGACAGCCGTTCCTGAACATTTCGACTGTTATTCCCGGTATAAACAATCCTTTCATTCCTGTTCACCTACCTCTTCAAACAGGTCACAAAGCCCGGTTTCATCTTCACAGCAAATTGATATATCGTGACAGTTTTGCATTGACAAGTAACAATCATTACAGTCGTATCCTTTTTCTTCAGCTTCCCATTTCATCATTCTGCTCACCTCTCTGGCTGTTTTGTACTATCACTTGTAAGCGGTACTTCTACCAGCGGACAGCTACGTGGTATTTCGTCACAATAATAATTTCCTGTAATTTGACAGGATCCATTTTCACCATTATGGCAAGGGCAATCGTAACAATATTCTGGCATTGGGATATCAATCTGTATCATTCTGTTCACCTCCATACGGATCAGGAAAATGTTTCCATGCAATAGGCTTACTCCCATCGTACCAAGTATCTATGAACGATTGGTCATATCTGTTCAACTTGCCGTTTTGAAAACTCAAGTGTTGACAAAACCTTTCGCCTTTTGGATTCTCAAAAGTCACATAAACTTCATCTGATTTTGTCGTGCCGAATTTCCGTGTGCCAAGCCACTCATATTCTTCTGGCATCCGCTCACGCATAGGATCCAGTCACTTTCTTTATAGGCTTTCAGTTCCCTTAGCCATTCTGCAAGCTGTCTGTGTTCTTTGCTACACTCCATGCATTTAGTATATGAATTTTCAGCATCTTTTTTATTCGGATGGTATTCCAAATTTGCAATACGATAATATTCTTTTACAGAATCTTCAGTTCCTTTCGCCACTTCTTCAGCGTGTTTAATCGCTTCTTCCAGTGTCATTACTGCTCACCTTCTTCTCGTCTTTCTGCCTTATTTCAGAGTATTCCAAGCGCATCTATCGCAATCATGTGGGCATACACCGCTTTGTAATGCTCGTTTACACATTTCTCTTTTGATTTCGTCACTATTTTCTTTTGCCTCTTCTTTGCCGATAAACAAAGATTTGAACCAACATATAATCTTTTCAAACACATTTAATTCTCTCATGGTTCTTCGCGCCTTTCTGCATACGGTTCCGGCAAAGGTGACCATGCAATAACATCATCAATCGTTGCATTCGTATTACCATCATGGATAAACCAACAAGTATCATTGATAGGCGGATAAACTCGTTCCGCTATTGTCACATCTCCCCATGCAGTTGTTGCCAGAACATATTCATCATTCTCAGGCAACCGATCACTGCATGGGATCCAGTTCGGATGTGCCGTATCATATACCACTATAACCTCACCGGGATCTGTACCAAAATACCCGCCCTTATTTCTGATGATAATAGTATCTTTGCGGATTTCATCGACATATCCATGGACGAAGCATCTATCTCCTATTTTCATCCTGCTTACCCTCCCACGGAACAGGTAATGGCATCCACCGCAGATACAAATCTGTCGGTTCTTCTATGTCATACCACACCCCATTTGTCGCATTAAATTCAGCTATTCCAGTAAACCGCTTATTGTCGATAGTTGCATCCTCATGGACGGTGACTAAATACCATCCCGATTTTGTAGGGTTTGTTTCTTTGCTGATCGGAATCCACTCATTCTTCTTTTGCTCAGGTTCGCTACTCTCCAGCATTTCTTTTATTTCTGATAACGCCTGCTCGTAATGCCACAGATCCCTATGTTCGGATTTGCCTATATCAGCAGTTATATTGATCAGCCAGTTGACTGCTTCTTTATTTGTCATCCTTCTCACCTTCTTCTCGTCAATATACTAATGAGAATATTTACTGCCGCAATTGTGGATAAAAATAGCATTAGAATTTTACTTACCTCCCATATCACATCCGCAATTCGGGCAGAAATTCCAAGACCGATACCCTCTTTGCTTACATACAGAGCACGTCTGACGCTTATACCCATCAATCCATTTCCCCTTTTTCCGCTCTGGCTGTCTGGATGGTAAATTGTTTATCACTTCTACCGCTCTCATATAATCTCCGTAATCATTAAAAGGTGTGATTTCAAACTCATCAATCGCCGCCTGTCTGCTGATCGTGTCATCCATTACAAAGTCCCCATGCACCCAAAATTCTTGTAATCTTGGTAAAGTTTTCTGACCATAACTTTTACTAGGCATTTTCCGTCCGGCATTTCAAAATCGCACTGCCCGCACCGAAAAACAAGGTCATCCTCAACACTTTTGTCCCTACAATAAGTTTTAGTAAATAAGTCAAGATATTTTACCGCCTGTCTGCTGATTAAATCATCATAGCGTTCAGACCATCTGCTCATTGTATCTGCTTGTTGTTTCAGCGCATCAATCGCTACCGTTTTGCTTATGGTATCAGTTGCAAGTTGATTGCAAGTTGATTGCAAGTCTGTTTCTGGCTGTGCGGATGGTAATGCTTTAAGGGCATCTTCCGCATATTGTTGTTCATCCTTTATAACAGCACTTTTTACCGCATCAATCGCCGCTTGTCTTCCGATTGTGTCTATGCAGGACTCAGGTTCTCCACGCAGTTGAACCACTAAAGCATATAGCCGATGGATTCCGATCTTTTCTGCCAGATAATAAATGTCTGGTCTTGGATCATATTCTCCATCCAAGCTGTTCGGAATTTCCGAACACTTCCCGATTGGATTGCACATTTCTTTGTCAATTAAGTCACCAACAAACGAAAGCATATTCTTTTTTCTTGCGTCATATCTATAGAATGAATATCCTTTCGTTTCCATCAGCTTTTTTCTGGATTCTTCATGATCTCGGTTATAGTAGTCATGCACAGATTCATCACATTCTATTGCGATATGGTCATCTATTAAAAAATCTATTCTGTATCCTTCAACGTACTTTTCATTTTCAACTTTATGGGAATGAAAAATGTTATTGATAAGATAACTCATTTCTTTTTGATAAACCTTTGAAAAATATATATCGCTATATTTTACAGACAATTCCTCGTGCAATCTGTGATTTATTATGCTTAACGCCTGTCTTACTTCATGCTGTTTTACCCCTTCAGAAAAATAAGCAATCTTTGCCACTCCAGTTGGAGAAATCACCATTATTTTTGGTGTTTTATTACTTGTAACCCCATTTCTTTTTAGCCTGTCAAACAACTCGTCACTTTTATTGATTTCTCTTACATCTCCGACCAAGTCATTCGAAAATCTCTCTATTTTTCTTTGCAAGGTTTCGTATTTTTCGCCATAAAACAAAGCTAATTCTTTTACCGTAATAACTTTTTCAAATTTGTCACTCCATACAATTCCGCATTTTTCTAAAGCATCTATCAAGTCATCTTTTTTGTCAGAATAATCGGGAACCTCAACCAGCGGACACCAATCCGGTCTTCCTTCCAACGACTCATCAGGAAGAGCAGGAACAACGATCCTATCGCTATCATCAAATCTGCACCAAATAGCGCCCCGTCCAAAGCACGATTGACAATCTACAGGCATTTTTATATCAATCGCTATCATCGTCTGCCCTCCTGTTCCATGCTTTGACTGCTTTTCCCCTCGTTTCCTGCTTTATCTGCACTTGATGTGTAGACGGATTATATTTGCTACACTCAATTGCCGCTCCGCCACTCCATTCCCACATATGAGCTATTGCTCCACAAAACGGGCATGGTTTCAAATTATACATCTGTTTCGCTCCAATCTATCCCCATCAACTCACACGCTCTGATTGCTGATGTATGACCGCCATATCTTGTATCTCCTGAGATCAATCGCATAAAAACGTACTCTGCACTATGTTGTACTCCATACTCGTACATGCAAGCATATCCATCTGAATCATCATCTTTTTCCAGCGGCTTTCCGTATATGTCGCTGTCAATCCCGTAGTCTTCCGGATTTATGTATGCGTCAGCATGTTCAATTACATCGTGGACTTCTGCGTTTACCATCTGTCGAAACTTTGTAAGGATGTACTTTGCTTTTTCAGGAGTCATTCCAAAGCACTTGATAAATTCGTTTTTTGTCATTCTGCAATCCTCTTCGGCTTACAAGTAATCATTAGATTGTCACTACCACTTGTAAAGATATTGTCTATTTCCAGATCAAGCATTTCCAACCAGTCGCCGTATTCTTCTCGCCACTCGCCAAACCTTTGATCTTTCATAACCACCACTTTAAAAGATTCTTCTGTTCCGGTGTCTATCGGCAGTCTCACATGCAACTTCTGTCCAATTGTCAGATATGGATATAAATCAATCAGTTTCATTTATTATTCCTCATCAGCGAAATAGCCATCAACACGCCATCAACCACAAGCGCCACACAAAGCGCTACACTAACTGCAAACTCCATATCACTCCACTTCCTTCCCGATCCACTCCCGGATTGCTTTTTCTTTTTGTTCAAAACTACACTTTAGTGCGCATCCTGGCCCTACTTCTGTAATGACCTCACATTCTGTATCGCATTCTGGAACCTCAATCCCACACTCAATAACAGATCCCCATCTGAGCAGGCTGACAAGCTGTTCGTCCGTCATTTGACGGATGATATCGCCGTTAGTCATTCTTCCACCTCCCATTCCAGAAGATCGGATATCTCATACCACACATCGGGCTGTAATGGTATTTCAGGAACAAATTCACTGCAAAGAGATATGTTTGCTAGATTATTTCCAATACGCATATATAAACGCCCCTCGGAATGCTCGATCCTTGCATTTTCAGGAAGGGATTTCAAAAAATGATAAGCCCTTTCTGAAAGTCTTGGTTTTTCCCGATACTCTTCATACAGCCACCGAACAAGTCCTGCCTCGCAACTACCACTGCCATCACCGTAAAAATCACAGTCTTCACATCGGAGTTTTTCACACGGGTACAACTCTCCATTATGGGCGGCAATTCCCGTATCCATGACATTCGCAATTTCGAGCAGTCCCTCCTTGTGTTTTTCAAAGTTCGTCATTCTTCGGCCTCCTGATTTAACCAATTGTATGCTTCAAAAAGGCATGCCTCTTTTTTGAAAGAACACTGTGAGCATTTTATTTCTTTACACAAAAACGGCACACCATTGACTACTCCAATTGTTCCTCCAAGCATCTTCATTAGAACATCTTTGTGCTTTTCATAATTTGTCATTCTTCAACCCCCTCCACCTCCATGACCGGAACGTCTTCCAGCCAAACTTTCGCCACTCCGTACATAGCTCCTTCTGGCAGATTATTAATCCTGTCAAGATTTTCACATACCGCTTTTAAGGTGTCTTCCACTTTGTAAACTCTCATTTCTTCACTCCTTTTTCTCTTCTGAAAGTGCTTTTCCTAGTGCTCCTAGTGCAAGGAGTCCCAGAAGCCCCCTAACGACTTCTCCCGGCTCCTTCTTCATCTCTTTACAATCTTCAATGTATTTTTCCCTTGCTTCGTAGAATTTGAGTTCGTCACGGATGTGCTTTTTCATGTACTTCATGAGGCTGTCTGTCGCTTCAACATCGCCCTGAAAATACATAAACACCCCTGTTCTGATAGACTTCAAAATATCGTATTCTGTCAGCTCATAGGTTCTTTCGTCATCCGGTTCGTCCGTCTGTTCCTCATAGTCTGCACGTAACCAGCGTTCCATTCCTGCACGGCATCCAACATCTGACCATCCATAGCACCCTTTATACTTCTTTTCAAGGTCGCAATCTTCACATTCCAAGCCTTTGCATGGTACTGGCACACCATCCTTTACCGCCGCAAACTGCTTATCTTCTGCTAATTTATCCAATTCAGTTCTGAATTTCTCTGCATTCGTCATCTTCATCCCCCCAACAAAACAAATCAAAATCACCGCCATCAATAAACTGTATGACATCAGGCAGTACTTCCTTTACGCTTCCGTCTTCCATTTCTACAAGTGCAAACGTCCTTTTTATCGGGACATTTGCGGCGAAATCATAACTTTGTCGCTCTACAAAGTCGAAAAACAATCCCTTTTCCTGCTTTCCCATGATTGATACAAAACATGGGCGTTGTATATGCTTTCCAGTCATTCAGCCTCCTAAAATGGGATATCATCCTCGTTGTAATAGGAAAACCCATCAATCAAATCATCGTCCATTCTCGTCTGCTGAGGCTGTGGAGCTGGCTGAGGTGCAGGCTGTCTGTAATTCTGCTGATAATTTCCCTGCGGCTGTGTCTGCTGAGTCTGCTGACTATCAACAAAATAAAACCTTCCAACAATCACATCTGTCGTAAATACAGTCTGTCCCTGCTGATTCTCGTATTTCCCTGTCTGAATATGGCCTTCAAGCAGTATCTTTCTGCCTTTCGTGAAAAATCTCCCGATTGCATCAGCGGTGTTCCCAAAGGCCATACATCTGATAAAATCTGCCGTTGGCTGTCCATTTCTTTCGGCTTGTTCCTTCTTTTCCTTTGTCATCGCTCTGTCGACTGCCACCGTAAAAGTAGAGACACTCATTCCGGTCTGTGCCACCCTTACTTCGGGATCACGAGTCAATCTCCCCATGATATTTACTGAGTTCATATCCGGCCTCCTATCCGTTTGATCATTACTCTAACTTTTGGACTCTCTGCATACCACTTTGATGCATATAAGCTCACTATCTGTTTGTCATCTACGTATGCCACACCATTTAGTCCATCAAGTATGCTTTTGCATATATTGTCAATGTCGCTTTTTATTGTCGGTCTTATCACCCCCATTTTCTTTTCATTTTTTCTTTTGTTCGAATCGCTTTTAGGTATCGAGAAATATGCCACAATCCTAATTTCTAACGGCGCATCTTTCCCGAATTTCCAACCACGGCTGTGATTAAGATACGCTTCTTTCACGAGTTTTTCATATTTCCTCGTTTTTTCTGGCGTGTATATATGTCCGGATTTTGTCATCCTAGGACGCTGTTTTGCCACCGGATCACCCGGAATTTCAAATTCAATCAAGATTTTCTCCTTTCGTACTGCCGAAAAAGAGGCCGAACAGGATAAGCGATGAAAAATGACAACCACAGGCCGTAAATCTGCCGAATCTGTTCTTGTTGGTAGTGGAAAAAAACGAACTTATCCTTGCCGCCGCCGGATCACGGTATGTCCATTCCGTGCCGTATTCACAGGAGTTTTTCAGGCGTGATTCAGCCTCTTTTTCGGCAGTGCGAATATCAGATGTAGAATTTTAGCTACTTTTATGCCGATTTCTTTACGATTTTATCAATCATTTCGAACAGCTCACCAAGTTCAGATAATGAGATATACTTTTTCCGGAACGCCTGTAAATCTCTAATTGCAAGCGTCAACAGGCGGTTCTTCTTTTCTGTGACGGATAACACTTTTTCTGTTGACTCGAATACACCCGGCTTTCCGACTCCATATTCAAGCGATACAAACCCACGTGTTTTCTTCGTTTCATCCACTTTTGTGACAACTTTCAAGTTTGTAATCATCTTTCCTGCCTGAATTTCACGGTATTTTTCTCCAGCTATGGAATCATCCCATTCAAACGCTTTATGGAGTGGAGCATCTTCCGGCCTGCTGGCATCAACAAGTGATTTCTTTGTCAGTCCAACCGTTTTTTCAAGTCCCTCCATAACCTTTCCTGCTTCGTTTGCGTCTATTCCGTAAATATCAACGCTCCATTCATACGCTCTGTTAGTTTCCATTTCTCCTCCTTTTTGTAATTTTTGTTATTATTTCCTTGCCTCGCCAGACCTCGCCTCGCCACACCGTACCCCACCGAGCCCTACCTCGCCTGCCTTACCTTGCCATTACGAGCCTTGCCGGAACTCACCCAACAACGCCTTGCCTGCCATGCCGAGCCTTGCCAGACCTTGCCACACCTGACCCCACCGAGCCCTACCTCGCCTGCCTTGCCATGCCAAACCGTTCCGAAACACGCCGTTCCTGAACCTACCTTGCCACTCCTGCCACATGTATTATTCTTCTGCTACATGGAACATGCCATAATTACCACTTTTTTCGGGCCTCCATTCTCCTACTCCACAAGCATATCCACCTGCATTAATCATGTTTATTATGTCTTCAATGCTATAATTTCCGTTTTCGTTGTAAGAAATTGTCAAATCTGCGTACCAGTTACGGAACTCCCCACGGTATCTAATATCAGTTGTCCCTGTAATTCGTACCATATCCTCCCGTAATCTCGGCGCGTCAGAATGAATTTCTACCATTTCAAGATCGGAATTCACAGCACTCGCTTCGCCATGGATAAAGAACGATCCAAGAGCCGACACTTTATCTTTTGTCATTCCCATTCGATAGCTAGATGCAACGGCGGCTTTCTTAAACGCAGTTGCAGGGAATCCAAATCTCGGATTTTCATTCTGCATAAACTCAGCCAATACTTTTTCACTTTCCTCTACACTCATGTCTTGCGTAATTGTCGGCTTTTTATCAAGCCAATAAATACTTTCTACAAAATCAAATGTGGGATTCTTCGGCTCTTTCTTTTTTGTTTTGCTCTTTCCCATCTGTTTATCAAGCATCTCTTTTTTTGCTTTTGCGCTCCATGCGTGCATAATCAACGGGCTATCTCCGTAAATTCTGATTTTTACATCTACGACTTTGATTTTTCTAAGTTCTACTCTTGCTTCATTTTTTGCCATTTTTAATACCTCTCTTTTCTTTAAATAATGTCAATTTGATTATTATCCTCGCCTCGGCATGCCCTGACATACCCCACCGTGCCTCACCTTGCCTGCCCTACCTTGCCAAACCGCGCCGCAACAAACCCTAACGCGCCCCGCCTGCCTTACCTCACCGTGCCTCACCTTGACTCACCTAGACTCACCGTACCTCGCCTGCCTAACCTCTATTCGTGATCTGGTATTTCAGTAATCTCGTAACCCTTTTCAACTTTCAATCTGTTTCTGATTTCTTCAACATCTTTCCAATTAATAACCTTTCCCCTTACATCACTTTCGATGACATCAACAATCTGGCTCAATGTAATGCCACCTTTCGTGGTTATCCTGCGGTTGCTGAAAAAACCTGATATGCTTCCTTCGCTTCTTCCTATCGCCTGTGATACAGTTGCCACGTTATATCTCTTTTCGCTATCCTTCTCTGCTTTCTTTATAATTATCATCTTTCATACTCCCTTCCATTTCGTTTAATATTTTCTCCGCTTCGGCAAGTTCTTCTCTTCTTTCTTCTATCAATTCTGTTAATGCCCAAAGTATCCATTCTTTATAGTCATTGTCCAGATCGTTTCTCAACAAATATGATATCCATTCACTTGTATAATTAAGTTTGTTTGCTATCTGTCTTGATGTTATGCATCCAAGCTTCATAACCTTTCTAATTTCTGGATTTGATTTATTTTTTATGATGTGTCTTTTTCTCATATTTTTCCTCATATTTTTCCTCCGATTTGTAATATTAAAAACTTCCGAGATCGTCGATTTTTTTATTTCCAAATATTTTGCATCTTCCTTTCTTGTTTTGTTTGCACCCGTCACACCAGTTCTTCTTTATTTTTTCTGCTCCATTTTCGTCGTTTCGTATATAATTCCGGATTTCTCTCAACGAACGGTTTTTACACTTTCTATCTCTTGGATTTTTTATTTTCTTTCCGTATTTTCCTGCGCTCCCAAACCTTGCACACTTTTTTCTTGTAGGCTCTACCTCTAAGTAATAATCGCAATAACCTATTCCTTTGTTTTTTCTGTAGTGAATACATTTAGTGCAAGTTGACTTTATTCTGTCTGTTTTAATTCCTGATATGATGACGTTCATATCATTCCCGATTCTTCCCTTATTGTTCACTTTTCGTCACTCCTTTTGTCCGGTGTCTTCCATTCCCCTTTCTATGCTCCTATTTTTCCTTATCACACTGTCGAACGGAGGGCGTCACACTTGCAGTGGTTGATAATACTAAAGAGTTCAATTTGTTTTCCGATCAACGTGCGTGACATTTTTATCAAGATAGTGTTCTGTGTAACGGGATTTGTTTTACAGTGGTCGATAAAGATGAGTAAAACCCATAAAAGAGTGTATTAATAATTGTCAGATCGACTTATAAAACAACGCCGGAAGTGCGACGGTAAAGCGAAATATCTAAAGTTCTGCAAAGAGCAATGCAAAGTATTTTTACTTCCAGCTACCCAACGCCATCTAATTTTTTGTCATGTAACGCCCTCTGCTCGACAGTGCGATATGGTTTTTCTCCTTTATGCTCTCATCCTGTAGTTTCTGCCTTCATCCCAATTGATCATGATTTTCTTCGTATTCTCTGTGATCCGTCCAGCAACACCTTCATCAATTGCTTTTAATTCATCAGGATTGTATTCCGTGCTGATAATTGTCAGCTTATCCTCTCTCCGTCTTGCGTCCAGCAGTTCGAACATCGTGGACACATCTGACTTTGATGCCGAACCTTTAAAAAGATCATCAATGTAAAGCACTTCTGCATTCCTGTATAGGTTCATTTTCCTTTCCCGTTCTCCCGGATCATTCCCACTCATGTTTTTGAGCTTGTTAATTTCCTCACGATAAAGCATGTACCAAACAGGGATTTCTTTTGCTATCAAGGTTGACACTATCGCTGTACAAAGATGGGTTTTTCCGCTTCCGGACTGACCACACACCAACAACCATCTGTTAGGGTTTTCTGCATATCTCATACAGGATAACTTTGCTATCTTCTGCCAGTCTTCTTCTGCAATGTAGCTGTCGAATGTCTTTATTTTCAGCATTCTTTCAAGACCGGATTCTTTTATTGCTCTTTCAACCCTTGCTTTCCGCTTCTGTTTAAGTTCAGCTTTCAGATCCTCCTCGAATCGTCTCTGCATCCGTTCTTCTATCTCAGATATATTCGTCTGCGAACAACTTGTGATGTGCTTGCTCAGAATGTCCTTTAGACAGTTCATTGCTTCCACCCCCTTTATTTTTATAAACGCCTTCCATAATTTTCAGAAAGTGTGATTGCGTCATAATCCAATCAAAATTGCATCCGCTCCACTTTCCATTCCTTCCTGACAGAAAATCTGACTTTTCTACAAGCTCAAAGGCTTGATATATATCATCGAGTTTGTACTCCGTACACCTTCCTCTTATCGCCTTTCTTCTCGCTTCCGTGAGCTTCATGACCTTCGGAAGAGACGGGCACAACTCATGAAACTTGTCGATGATTTCCTGATATGGTATTTTTTCCGTTTCTGCCGATTTCAACTCCTTTTTTTCTTCCTTTGCGGTTTCTTTTTCCAGCTTTTTATCCGTATCGTCACTCGTTACTTTCTTCGGCCTTCCGCCCAGACTGCCGTTCCTTCTGTTCCTTTCAGCCTTTTCCTGACGCTTTTTGTAATTTTCGTCAATGTATTGCTTGATAGATGTGAAGGTGATTTCTGTAGCAAGATCCATTTCTTCCACTTCACAGCCCGTCGTATATGCGAGTATCGCCTTGAATAAAGCCCCCGCTTGTTCGTCAGACAACTTGTCTACAAGCTCTTTTGAGTTCGTGTAAAGAACAAATGATGATACTTCCATGATTTACACCTATTAATCTTCAAGGTAATTTCGTCCGAAGACTTTCATAAATTCGCTTCGTCCATACTTCTTTTCAAACTCACGTTGTGCCATCCTTTTCAGCGACCAATCGAGTTTTATGTCTTGATGCACACCTGTATTTCCTGTATGATGTTCTTTGCACAACCACACTTTCAAGCCGTACTTTTCCGAGTTTTTACGGTTCGGGTTCCCCATGAAAATGTGATGCAATTCCAGCATCGTCTGCCGTCCACAGACGATGCATTTTTTATCTTTCTGTAATACGCTGTCCGTTTTGCACCTCCCATTGTTCCAATGCTGTTTTGATGTCTTGTGGCATTGGTAAATCAAGCCCTAATTCCTTCATTTCCTGCAAAGTTCCGTCAATCAATCTGCTCATTTCCTTTGTGTCGTATGACGAACTGCCAAAGTAGCAAATCATCTGTACTGCAGGTTTTCCGTTTATATCAATGCTGTTCCAAACTTCAGCTTCACGCCATTGGTTTTTAACAGCTTCAACCATGTGCGGCTGAACACAGACATAAGTGAATTTTCCGTAGTTTCTAAGCAGATTCAAATACACAGTCCACTTGTCGGAATATGTAGCTTCTGCAATCCTTCCACAACAAGCCCAGAATAGTGCGTTTGCCGACAACGAACGCTTTTTTCGGTATTGAACTACCTTCAGTCGCAATTCCTTATCTTGCAGTTTTTCAACCTCTTCTGCGGCCGTTTTCGAATCTGTGGAGAATGTCATTGTCACTTTGTTTGTAATTAAGTTCTGGCTGACATTCTCCAACTTTGCTTTTACTTCCATCAGTTCAACTCAATCTGAGACTCCACTTCATACGTGTAATGATTCGATTTCAGGAACTTGCTCAACGTCTTCTGCTGAGCTTCTGTTCCAGTAATGGCAAATATCACCTTGTATAATTTGCCTGATGTGCCGTTATTTGACACCTGACGGGCGTTCTGAGAGGGTTTTATCGGTTCTCTGACCAATTCCTCCAACTCGTATGTTTTCGGCTCTGAAATCGGCTCTGATTCGCTTTTGCGGATTTCTTCAGCACGTTCCATTATCCGTGTGATGATTTCCGCCGATTCCATCCTGCCTATCAATGACAGGTATGATTCAGGATTCAGCTTTGCTGTAATGGATTCGTTTACTTTATCCACAGCACTTCTGATAGATTCCTTTACAGATTCCTCATCGTCCTGCTGTTTCTTCAGTACCATTGCCTGATTTTCAATATCCTCACGTACTACACTCTCCCTTGCCGTCAGATTCGTGTACATCTTTTTCATCTCAATCTTTGCTGAGAACTTCGGGAGAAGCTCATACTCTTCGGATACTTCCTTGATGATTCTTTCTGCCGTTTCCCTTTTCTCCGCTCTGCGTTTATCATCAAAACCCTTAATGTCCGATGCTATCGGCTCTTCAGCTTCCTTCACCATCGACACAAGACTTTTCATCTGAGTTTCAAAAAGTTCCAACGGCTCTGTGTATAACCTTTTCACCTTCTTTCTGAACTCTTCAAGCTGAGTTCTCATCCCGGCCATTTCCTTCTGCTTTTTCTTTGCCATCGGCAGGGTATCCTCAGTTACTTCAATCCCCTCATAGTCTTTCAGCGTTACTGCAAGCCGATTTTTCAACGACTCAAAGTCGATTATGACAGGTTCGGCTATAACCTCTGGTAATTCCATTAATTCATTCAGTTCGTCCATGTCTCACCCTCTTATAAATCAAGATTCGACTGCTTCACATCTGGCAATGACTGGAATCCATTTGCCAGTATGGTATACATTTCCATCGTCATGTCTTCCAGATTCCTGACTTTCGCCCTTCTTGCAATCTGGCTGACTCCAAACCCTTTTGATTTTGCCAATTCAAGTAAAGCGTCCAGCTGTACTTTGTTCGGCTTCAGAATTTGCGGTTGCGGAGTCTGTTCCCTCTGCTGAGGCCGTATTTTCTGGTATGTCTGATTATGATACTCATCGGTGTCAGCATCTTTCGTATCATCCAAGCAGAAAAGCCCATTCATTGCATATTTTCTAGCATATGAACTCGATGCTCCTGTAATCTGACCTTCATCAAACCCTTTCTTTTGCATCGGCTCCCTTGCAAAAGCCTGAACTGTAATCTGCTGTTCCGATTCCGTGTCACGCAGTGTAGCAACCGCCTTGACATAAATCCTGTCTCCAACTGCGAATATCTCATCACTTAACGTGAGGTATAATCCATACTTCAGAAGAACAGGCTTTGCAGATTCGAGAATATCTTCCGCAGAGCGGAATCTATATTTCCCGAAACTGTTATATTGTCCTTTCGGAGCTTTGATTTCGTTCTGTGCCTGAATTACTCTTGTTCCGAAACTGTCTTTAGATTCCAAAATAGTTTCCTTTCCACCGAAGCTGACCTTCAACTCCGATTTTGTAAACACCATCCGAATCTTTCTCGTAGTAGAAAACAGTGGCCTCTATTGCGATCTGATCCATTCCATCTGCTTCTTCACATTCTTCATGGATCTCAATTTCATCTCGACGGAACGCTCCGCCGACATAAATCTTTTTCCCATTGGTGAGTGTATACGGTTCTTCTGCTTCTGTGCAGATGTATTCATTCCCATAAACAGTAAATGAACCGTATTTTTCGCTGAACTTGTCCAGAAGTCTGTCAATCTTTACAAGCTCACGCTGAATTTCTGTTATCATCTCCCTGTTCACGTATCCACCTCCAAAGAATCTGAAGGATAAAACCGTTCAGCGGCAACCCTTCTTTGATTGCACTCTCGTATAACTTCCTTTTCAGCTCCAGAGGAATGTTTACAATAGTCCTCGGATTCTCTAAATTTGTTGGTCTCATTGATCACCTCCGTTTGTTCTTAATCCTTAACTCTATAAGAATTATATAACATCGCCTAACGATTGTCAACAATGTTCTATAAAGTTTTTAAAAAATATTTTTCTTTCATTTGTGCATCTTTTTGAAATATTTTGCACTACAATGTTTTAAAAATTTTCACAATGTTTTACAATAGGCTATAGGAGGTGATACGATGGCTAAATCAAACAGAGGTATCCGGATGGATGATTCCACATATGACAAACTAAAGGTGATCGCCACAAAAGACAGGCGAACAACGTCAAATTTAATAGTCAGCATACTTGAAGATTATCTTCATGATTACGAATCCAAACACGGAACAATAAACACTCAGAAAGAATAGCCGCCGCCGTGCGGTTATTTTTTTATGTGGAGCAATACAGAACTCTGTCCTTCCTCAATCAGCTCGACGCCCTTTCTGCACTTCAGTTCTTCAACCAGTTCCTCGGTCGATATACTTTCCGCCCAACTAACGAACCTGACTTTAACACCAGAATCCTTCCCAACAACCTTGTCAGTTATCTCACAGATAAATTCTCCATCAGTACGTTCAACAACGATTTTCTCAATATCACGTTTTCCGATTTTCATAATTTCCCCGGCTTTCGACAATATATAAATCTCGATAGAGATTTATATATAATAATTACAAATACAAATACAGATACAAATACAAATACAAATACAAATAGGGTTTTTCTGGGTTTTAAAAAAACCATCTGGGTTTTTTTGGGTTTTTAAAAAACCATGTGGGTTTTCTGGGTTTTTAACCTTACAATCGTTGAAATTTCAACACTTCAACTCTGCCATTGATTGAATAATTTTCATTTAAACAATTCACTTATTCAAAATATGTCCGCTGTATTTCTCTTCAGGTTCCTGATTTTGTCAGTATTTCTGTGATGATAAAAACAATGGATTTTGACAGATTTCCTGTTTTGCTTTAAAAAATCCGCTTTCGGTTTTTTATTGCGTATCTGGGTTTTTAAAAAAACCGAAAAAACCATCTGGGTTTTCTGGGTTTTTAAATTAACCATGTGGGTTTTACCATTTTGTTGACTTCGCAGAAATGGTCACCCATGCAGTATCCGTCTATCAATAATCGCCTTGCTGACATCGCCAATGTAATAACGTTTCTGCTTCCTCTCTTTCCCGACTGTAATTGCATCCAGATCCCTGCAGATATCCTTTACGGTATCCTTTCCGAATCCGAGCTTGACAATTTCCGGTTCAGAGATAAACAGCTTTCCAACAGATTTTTCTATGTGACGTGTGAGTTCTGTTGCTGTCACGATGGATCACCACCTTCCATCGGTTAAGACTCCCTGTGTTTCTTCATCTTTAGGTGATTAATGTAAGCAACAGCCGAACCGTATCCTTCTGGTTGCCATTCCCCTATATATTTCATGAGATCTTCATAGTGTCTATTTTTCGTATAAACTCCGGCTTTTCCAACTGCATACGAGTGTTTCTTGCAGTCCCACCAGAATTTACTCATAAACTTTCCGTAATACTCTCCGAATTCGGATTTTGAAAGATTCATGTCGGATAATAAATCAACAACCCTGTTCCCCATAGCGATCTTTAATTTATCAACCTTCTCCGGTTCGATGTACTCGTTTTCCTTCACATATTCCTTGAAATTGCCGAGATCACTTGCGACAAGCGATGTTTTGTTTTCAAGGCTTGCAAGTCTTCCTTCGTGCGCTTTTAGTTTTGCATTTACAAGTCCCATCTGCTCAGAAACAGCATTGAGATTAAAGGCTGTCTGCCTTACAATGGTTTTGAGGTCATCTGCCTTTTCTTCGTTTCCTTCAGCTTCGTTCATGATTTCTAAATCTTTACTCAATCCCGTATCCCCCTAAGTTTTCAATCATCTGTTTGATAAATGCATCTGCGGAATAAATAGCGTCAATGAAATCTTTTCGCTCCTTGTCGGATAGTTCATCTATCTTCTGGAATATCCATACACAACCGCCGTTTTCCTGAATGTATTTGTATGTCCTGATAGCAAAATATCCGGCTTCTTCCTTGACCTTTTTTCGCAGTGCGTCAATGTCTTTTCTGCTTTCAAGATCGCGGATTCTTTCCGTAAGTTCTGCGTTCTTTTCAGACATTTTCTTTTTTTCTTTCTGAATCCGAATAGCTTCTTTCTGGTAATTATCAACGCTCCTTTTCATGTCTTCGTAGTCTGGAGGAGTAACTTCTTTTATTTTTACTATCGGTTCACGGTTTTCCAGTTCAGAAATTTTCTTGTCTTTCTCTGCAAGATC
>Ga0310691_10001790_pt1 | contig 31091 bp, 55 predicted proteins | sample 176DNAGHGlowgp2_FD_203887 | JGI IMG/M metagenome (GOLD analysis project Ga0310691, IMG submission 203887) | Sheep rumen microbial communities from Palmerston North, Manawatu-Wanganui, New Zealand - 1766 DNA GHGlow gp2 (v2) (version 2) | ecosystem: Host-associated > Mammals > Digestive system >... | reverse complement strand
TTTTCTGATTGGCTCGAATCCCTCAAAGGTCTGGTACAGCCAAAGCAAGAGTGGAAGCAAGAAAATACAGGCGAATTAACTGACTTTGAAAATGCAATGATGCACATAGGCGATTCTTTCTTTGGTCAACATGCAGGATTAGACCCAAATGATATAAATACAATAAAAGAGCAAGCAAACCTTCTCTTAGAACTTGCACCAAGTAAAGAGTGGAGTGAAGAGGATGAAACATATATAGAACATATTATAAATGCCGTAAAGAATTATTATACGGATGATAAAGGTAAGGAAAATCCGTTTAGAGAACCTTTACTTGATTGGCTCAAATCCCTCAGACCTCAGAAGCAGTGGAAGCCGAGTGAAGAGCAGATTTACAAATGAATTTATTGAAGAACATTTTAATATAATAGAGAAATAATTATGGCAAAAGTTTTTTTAAGAAGATTTCACGACTCAAGTGATGGTCATGTTTATAGTGTGTTCTACAACACAAGTGATGGTTCATACACAGAAATAGATGAGACTCTTGGTGTAGAACATTACGTCAGTTCAAGTAGTAGACACGTATGCGGAAATATTTGGTAAAATAACTATGAGCACTAAAATACGCACCTCAATAGAGCAATCAAAGAAATTGCTTAGTCTTGGACTTGACCCAAACACTGCTGATATGTTTTATACTTTCAACAGAGATTTTAATGGAAATATTATAGGATTTCTACCTAGCCCTCTTGTTTCAGATGGATTTATTGATATTGATGGTGGCGAAATACCTTGTTGGTCTCTCACAGCTCTTTTGGAGTTGATGCCTATAGGCTCACATATTGAGAAGAAAAAAAACTGCTACGCTTGTTACGCAGTATATACTAAACCTCTTGAGTCCAGTACTCCCATTGAAGCAGCCTTTGAAACGGTGTGCTGGTTAATAGAACATGGATATATTAAAGTAAACAAATAAGATTATGACACAAGAAGATAAAGATTTATTGCTTAAAGACCTTTGTGCAAAGTTGCCTTACAAAATTATGGTAAAGGTTAATGACACACAAGGTATAATGGATGAAATAGATATTCCTAATGAAAGAATTTTCGTTAGTAATTTAAATCCTTTTCTGTATGGTGGAGCAAAGGTTAGTTGGTTTACTTTAAATGGAGATAAAATTTATCCATATCTCCGCCCAATGTCAAGTATGACTGAGGAAGAGGCAAAAGAGATTGCTATTTTACATGATATTAAAGATATTTTATCAGTAAAAGTTACAAGTGACTATATTGACGTTATAGTTGATGATGGCGTTTGCAGTACTGAGAGAAGAACAATATGGTATGACGAGATAATTTCGTCAATCAAAATTTTTGATTACCTTAATGCTCATCATTTTGACTATCGTGGGCTAATTGAGAAAGGTCTTGCACTAGAAGCACCAAAAGATATGTATAATTAAAAATGAATAAAGTTAAGGAATAGAAAGGAAGATAGTTATGAGTAAGGCAGAGGAAAGAGCAAATGAAAAATATCCAACATGGAAAAATGGAATAGGCGATAACTTTAATACTAATAGTGCTTATTACGGGTTTATTGAAGGCTATCAACAAGCGGAGAAAGATATGTTATCTGAATACGGATGGCTTGTGTTAAAAGTAAAAAATATAAAACTTAAATATTGTCACAACAGAGAGGTTGTAAAAGCAATAGAAGAAGCCTGCGGCTTATTAAGTGAATTTAAAATGTTATAACTATGGCACAAGAAGATAAAAAACTGTTATTAATAGACCTCTGTGCAAGGTTGACATATAGAACAATGGTGAAATGTATTACTGATTATCGCCATGAGTTTGATGAAGAGTTATCAGAATTACACATTATGAATTTCTATCAATTTGATGTTAAACCTTATCTTCGTCCAATGTCAAGTATTACTGAGGAAGAATTGCATGAACTTCAAGAAATATTAGGCCCTGGCATTGAAATTAGGGGTAATCTTATAGATATTCTTGATTCTTCAATACATGTATTTTCTCTACTTGAACTCCAAGCAGTATTTGATTGGCTAAATGCTCATCATTTTGACTATAGAGGATTAATTAAGAAAGGGCTTGCTGTTGAAGCCCCAGAAGGAATGTATAATTAAAAAGGATAGATTATTAGTCTATCCTTTTTTTTATACCTTTAACGTTTTTTAACATAAAAAATTTGGCTATATCAAATTTATTTATTACCTTTGCTAATGTTAAAATAAAGAAGAATGCATGGAAAAGGAAAAGATAATAGAAATTCTTGATAAACGTATTCAAGATGTTCGAAATGACTACCATCGTCAAATGGCAAATTATGAAAGGGATAAAAGATATGCAAAACCTTCTTCAATTGAAGCTGCTGGTAGCATACGTGCTCTCTGTATGGTTAAAGAAATGCTAGATAATTATAACCCACTTCAAAATATTAAGGATTATATCAAAAATATTAGTAACGAACATTACACAACAGATTTGTTGAATGAATGGAACGATTCAATGATAAGAACATTTAAGAAATCTCTTGAACTTGTTGGGATGCTTAATAATAAACATAATACTTAAATTTCCATAAAACTATGGCAACAACTTTAAGGATAAGGAATAAAAACCTTATCCTTTTTTTATTTATTTCAATTAACTTTATTTAACATAAAAAATTTGGCGGTATCAAAAAAATATATTACCTTTGCAAACAGATAAAACAAAAGGAGATATATAATATGGATTGGTTAACAGGTTTAGGAGTTCTTGCAGATAATTTCAATAGAACTAATTCCTATAACGATATTAGTCATATTAGGGAAGAACTTGAAAGACTTAATAAGGCTAATTCTAAGCCATCTACAAACGAAGATTTAAGCGAATTAACTTATATCCTCAGAAAGATGGCAGAGGCTCAAGGTATTAAACTTGAGTCAAGGGAAGAAAGAATACAAAAGCAAAAGGAAGAAGAAGAAAGAGAATACGAAAAGGCTCTTAGAGAATATAGGGAAAGAAAAGCAAAGGAAGAAAGAGTAAATGACTATACGAATTCGCCAGATTATATCTATGCTGATTTATATGATGATGGTAATAAAAGTTATGGTACAATATGGGGTATTGGCATAGCATTACTTGCAGTAGCATTTATGGTATTCGGGCTTACTAAATTTAATAGCTATGTGGTTAATAAAGAAAAGAAAGAAATCGTAGAAGAAGTTCCTGCTATTAATCCAAATACGCTTCCAAATTTTGGTGCTTCTATAGAAGAAGAAAAAGTTGCTAAAGTAGAAAGCAAGAAACGCATTAGTAAGAAAACTGATAATATTGTTACAAAAAAAGAAAATGTAGAAACAAGTGAAACACTAAAAGCAAAGGAATTAATTGCAATCCCTGAGCCGCCAAAAGAAGAAGAGAATAAATCTTTCGATGTGGTTGAGGAAATGCCTCAGTTTCCAGGAGGGCCTAATGCGTTGTTTGAATATCTTAATAAAAATTTAAAATATCCAATAGTTGCCGAAGAGAATGGAGTACAAGGAAGAGTAATAGTAACATTTGTTGTTGAGCGTGATGGTTCACTCTCAGATGTGAAAGTAGTTAAGAGTGTTGACCCATATTTGGATAGAGAAGCGCAAAGGCTTGTTAAAAGTATGCCACACTGGATTCCAGGCAAACAGAATGGTGAAAATGTACGTGTTAAATATACAGTTCCAGTAAGATTTAATTTAATTTAAAAAATAAAAGTTATGAAGAAAATTTTTTGGTGTGTAGTTATTGCACTTGGTCTTTTTGTTGGACACGTGTCAAATGAAATGGATGAAGCTAAGGCTGAAAATGTTGAAACTCTTGCTTCTATTCCAGAGTTAGAAAATGAGTTGGAAGCAGAACCTATTACTGAATCTTCCTATGAAGAAGAGGAAGAGGAAGAAGAGTTTTATGGCCGTTGTATGGCTACAACAAAGAAGGGTACACAGTGTAAAAGAAGTGCTGCAAGAGGTAGTCATTATTGCTGGCAGCATAAATAATTAACGCAAGAGCATTATGAAGAAATTTTTGATGGCGATTGTCTGCCTTATGACAATTATGATGTGTTTCACCAGCTGTAATGAAACGTCTAGTAAAACAACTACCTTTAATATTGAGGAAACAGCAAAGGATTGTTTTACAAATATTTGTTTAAAGTGGGCAAAATGCCCTGACGATTTTAAACTGGATAATTTTGAGACTATTTATAAGTCAGATTCGATTGTCGCCATTACTTTCATTACAAGAGGAAAAAATGGTTTTGGGGGATGGCATGTTGCTGAAAAATTAGGCATATATAGAATACCTACACAGTGTAGCGTAGATAGTACTAATTTTGATGCGTGTTATACAATATTTGATACAGAAGAATTATATAATGCACAGTATGATGATTATCGACCAAATAGATATGGACTTAATACAGAAGGAACTTCTGAACTTTGGGGTAAATTAAAAAGGGGTTCAGTTGAAAATAAATATTTGGCGTTTAAAATTTTATTGGGAGTGGGTATTGATAGTAATGGTAATTTAAATTACGGGAAACTTACTAGTAATGAGTATTTTAAAACACTTGAATGGTATATTGAAGAATTGGTCATAAAATAGCCAAAAAAACAGTTTCTCGTGTATTATTTCACAATTTTTTAAAAATTTTTAAAATCCGGGAGAATTTCCGGATTTTTTTATTTTTTATCCGGAAATAACTATGTTAAATACCCTTAAAACGACCTAACTTACTGATTTTCAGACCATTAACATAAATTAACATAAATTATTTGTTTTTTAGGAATAATTTTTGTATATTTGCGTCAGTATGTATTATATTATTGATTAAAGATGTCTAATAAGAGAGGAAGTAGAGGAAGGTCTAAGTCTTCTAATGTAGTTGTGTTAAAGATTCGCAATGAAGCCCAATTACAGAGGACTTTGGACTTATCTAATGTAGTAGGTGACAAGCCCATTATAAATGATGTAATGGCGCGTATCATATCTCGTTTAGATGAAGAGCATCGTCAGGAGTTGCTTTCAGTTGCTCGGCGTTGGACGGGAGGATGGTCAGATGCTATGATATATGATTGTATGGGTGAGGATGATTATCCGGGTTTCGATGATGAGGAATCAATTCTTGAGCGTTACAAAGGCACGATGTCATCTCGTCATTTAAAGGCTTTGAATAAGAAGTTATTCAAGCGTATGGGCAAAGGTGAGCGTAAAGCCGGTAAGAAGAAGTACAATCGTGGTAGTGAAGATATGGATGACTTTTGGAAGCATCGTCATACCATGTATCGTAATGGTGAATTAGATTCTCTTGATGATGAAGACGATTATGAGGATGGTTACAAGTGTATCAAGTTCTATGATGACATCGAGAACGAGTTATGTTTCAGGGAATTTGATTCATTAAAGTCATTTAATGATTTCTGTCAAACTAAGGGTTATAGGGTAGGTACTGTTGATTACAACAACTTAGTTAACAATACTGTTGTGCATTGTTGTCTTGACCCCATCAGTAAGGAGTATGGCGAGAATGAGGTTATAACTGACAATAGTTATGGCGCATTATATTGGACTGTAAGCGATGACCTTACCAAAAAGGCTGAGTCTTCTTTAAATGGTGTTGAAGCGAGAACATTAACAGATTAACATATGAAAAGGGATATTATAGAGATACGCAGTAATATCAATCCTATGATTGATTGGCTTGCTCAGGTTGAGCGTGAGCGCGAGGAACGTATGAAACAAGAGCGTGAGGCTAGATGGGAGCAAGAGAGGAAAGAGCGTGAGGAACGCGAAGCCAAGTGGAAGGAAGAGCATCCTATTTTGGATAAGTACACGTATATGAGTCAATGGAACTATGAGACTTATAGTTATCAAGGTGACGCTGTTAATTATTATTTCTATGAGTGGAGTAATATACATAGTGAGCCAAGATTATTTAATTTCTCCATTCCATTCTACAGATTCCTTGACAAGTGCAAGATGAATTTCACTGAGAATGACAATGCCAAATTAAAGGCTCATAGAACGTGTTATATTGTGTGTAAGCCCGAGTGTAATAGTCTTATTATCGAGCCATCGTATGAGGCTATGAAAACAACCTTTGAGAATATAAAGGTTGTGGGTAAGGTTCTTGCCGCAGTGCCTGATATATAATAGAGTACGTATGTATATGTACTTTATTAAGTACCTATAACAGGAATGTTGTAGGTATTTTTTATATGTATATATATTGCATTAATATATGCGCATGAAAATGGCAGACATACTAATAATATGTCTGCCACATTTTTTTCAGTAAATAACTATAGTATTTTTAATATGGAATCGTTACCTTATGTATATGTGTACTTAATTAAGTACCTTTTATGTTTCCACCGGATGTCTTATGCATTTCTCAAGTAAGAAATGTTTTTTGAGTTGTTCCACAGAGCAATCAAAGGCAGAGCAACCATTACCTGATATAGACTCTACATTTTCCAAGCCCATATAGTCTATGCACTCATTATATGAGTCGCAATATTTGCATATACCACTATCGGTTGCTTTATCGAAGAATTCTTCGAATGATACTAGTTGTACCTCTCTAAATCTTTTTATTTTCATATGTTAATAAATGTTACGAAAAAGGGGCAACATTTATATACCAATGACGCAAGATTTATGCATCACCCCATTATGTACTTTTTTAAGTACCTATCTGATACCGTGGAGGTATGATGCTGAGTATACGTGATATTTGCCCCATCTTCACAATTGATAGTGCAAATATACAAAAAATACTTGAAATAAACAAGTATTTAAGGGTCTTTTTTTAGTAGCGACCCTTAAATTCTCTTTCCCAAGCGATTCTGCCTTTATTCTTGTCTACAAAGTCTTGGATTCTCTGTAAATCGTCTAATTTTCTGTGATTTGCAATCACCACAACGTTATCAGACCAATCATCTTTGCAAACAATCGTTATAGTGCCATTTTCAGCCACCGTGAAGCGATTGCGAGGCACAAGTGATGAGATAAAAGCATTGGTCTCATATTTGCCCTCCCTGAGCCTTTTCATGTTGATTACGCTGTCGCGTGATATTTTTACTTCATTACTGCCCTGTTTCACCACAATAAGTCTTGTGGTTGGCTCAATAGAGAGCTGCACAGGATTCAATTCTACTTTCTTTAATTCTGCCATATTTGTTGTGTTATTTACTTGTTATGCTGCAAAGGTAATAAAAAAATTAGAAGCGTGCAAGCAAATTAACACTTTTATATTTTTTCTAAAAAATTGTTAATAAAAGTGAAAAGGGTACTTTTCCAAGTACCCTTTTTGTTATCCGTACCACTCTATCAGAGGGTTATCGTCACTTATAACAAAATCGTCATCAGGTGCGATGTAATTGCCGTTTCTATCGTAATTTGCTGCTGTAGTATGATAGTGTAAGCCTACGATGTGCCCTTTGGGGTCTAAATATCTCATATCCCAAAGATTGCCGTCACAGACGGGATAACCCGCAAACTTCATAGGTAACATTTCTTGATTGGCGAATACTACCGCCACGTTAATACCCTTATCGAGAGCCTTTTTGCAGTTTTCCCAATTGTAGCCGTCATAAGAGAAAACAAGATAGTAATTACTATATTTCTCTACTAAGCCAAAGCGATTTGGTACTTTGGTATAGTCATAGAACTGAACGTTGGGAAACCATTCTAAGATATTTTTGCCCTCATAGACAAAAGCCTCCGGAGATAAATCACTTGTACCATTCAAGCGAACCGAGAAACCCATATTGTGCTTTTCAGCATATCTTTTGGTTTTCTTTATTTCGTGAATAACCAACTGCATAAAGAGATTTTTATTCTCATAGAACAAGCGCGTTTTCTTTACTCTTGATTGATTGATGCGGCTTAATTCTGTGCCGTGTGCGAGAATATCACTCTTATTGTGTCCGCTGCCGTTAAGACAGAACTTGTGACAGTGCAAACCACCGGGGCAAACCTGATAGCCCGACAGCTGCCAAGGAGCGAGATACAGACAATAAGTAATAGTGCCGTTCTCACTACTTAAACGCATTTTCATAGACTGTGAGTGTTTACCCAGATAGGCAATACCCAAGTCTCTTAATGTTTTTGTGTAATTTAACTGAACCATATTAAAAGTTTTTTGTTTACGTTGGCAAAGGTAATATATTTTTTTTAATATAAAGCACTTTTTGATGCCTTTAACTAAACTTTAACACTTATGTTAAAAAAACTAAAACGGCTAAAAAAAGTTGGAAAAAAGTTTGGTAATATGATGTAAAAATATTACCTTTGTGGTGGGCGAACAGGACTCATGCTGTTGGGCTACAGGATGCGCTTCAACTGTTAAAATATTGTTAAAGATAGGAAAAAGTTTGGTTATATTAAAAGAATATATTACCTTTGAGACCAAGTTAAACAACTGATAATATAATAAGGTATATGACAATAACAATCCCCGAGATTAAAGAACAATTCGACAAGTGGAACGGCATAATCTTCAATAATGAATTGCCCGTCCCCACGTTTGAATTGATGCACACAAAGAGTTTATTGGGTCAGTTTTGCCCTCGCAAAGTTATGGGCGAATACACATATAAGATTAGAATTAGTACGTTCTATGACAGACCTTTTGAGTTCTATGTTGATACCATTGTTCACGAAATGCTTCACTATTGGATTAAGTTCAAAGGTATTAAGGACACATCTTCGCACGGTAGAGAATGGAAAAAATATGCTGCTCAGATTAGCAGAAAATACGGCTTAACTATCACAAGAACCAACCCCGCAGGAGGTGGAGTTTGTCAAGCCGTTATTGACAAGAAGAACGAAAAACGTGTAAAGGTTGAGTACGTTTACGTTTGTAAAATGACAAATGGAAAGTATGGAGCTGGTGTTGTTCCCCCTACAAAGGTATGGAATTTTAAGCCAAGATTCGACAATTGGAAGAGTGTGGCTAACTATAAGATTGTTAAAGCACCTTGGGCTGAAACCTATAGGTTAAGACATTTGAGAACCGTGTGCGGCGTTGGCTATATCTCAAAGAGTCAGTATGACAAATTGTCAGCATACAGAGAGGTAAAATAACATTAACTATATTAACATTATTTAACGCGAGGTATTTTTATATCTCGCGTTTTTTTTGTATATTTGCAACGATATATTATTTTAAATTTATATAGAATGGAAAGAATTAGTAGAGAAGATTTAGAACTGCTACACGGCAAAATGATAGCAGAAAAGGAACTTACTATTCTTGGCTTCAAAAATAAATTGAAGTTTGAGATTTACGATGGCTTTGCTTATTGCCCCAACTATCGCGGTAGTGAGTATTGTATGAAGTTCCCAAAGATTGAGTTCGTCAACAAGTCCAGTGAAATGCAAGACGATATTCGCAAGTATATGGGTCTTGAAGAGAAGGACGATATTACAATCTATGAGATTATGCAGACCTATAACGAAATGGCGCGTGATGGCGTTCGTATCGAATACGATAAGAAAACCAAGCACTATAAGGAAAAGGCTGCTTGGAAGTAATAACTTAATCCGGTCGAATTATGAGTAAATACACAATTAAGTTAAATTATACCGCCACATATATTACCACGGTGGAAGGTGATTTCCGTAATGAGGGTGATGCCCTTGATGCTGCACGCGAACAAGCAGAGGATGCGGATATGAATGAGTTTGTAATTGGTGATGAACAACAATCACAAATTCTAGAAGTTAGATAACTAATCTTCTTTCTCAATATATTAAAAGAGACTGATGGCTTATGCTATCGGCCTCTTTTTTTGTTGTCTGTACGGGATGTCCGCCAGGACTCGGTACACCTTCCTGGCTTCTCCTACCACAAAGGTAATATAATTTATTGATACCACCAAATAATTTTAGTTAATAATAGTTAAAATAAAAAACTTTTTTTTATTAAGATTTATTAACGAAAAAAGTTTGGTAATGTGGGCGAAAAACATTACCTTTGGAGTGGGAGCAACAGGAGCTACAGCGGGAGGCAGCAGAAGCTTACAGGAAAACGGGCATGGAAAAAGCGGTCAACTTAGGGATTCCCAAGTCAACCGCTTTAATTAAATAATTTAAAAGGAGGTGTGTTGTTGAGAGAGCAGGATTCGAACCTGCGAAGGTCTCCGAAGAGCCACCTTATTTACCATAAGGTCCATTTGTCCAGACTTGCGTCACTTTCTTTGGTATCTCTCAAGTAGTTAGAGCGAGGGGATTCGAACCCCTGAAGGTCTCCGAAGAGCCACCCTACTTACCATAGGGCCCATTTGTCCAGACTTGCGTCATTTTCTTTGGTACACTCTAAATAGTCGCTGCGAATGGATTTGAACCATTTATCTTTGTCAGTTGCCCAACAACGCTCTTGCCTATTCAGCTTCTCAGCGGTGATGTTGAAAGTAACAAGCCTACATTCTGCAAGTGTTTAATCTACATCAGTACTCTTATCGTCTTTCAACAATGCAAATATACAAAAAAAAATCGAGAAAAAGAAATTTTTCCCGATTTTAACACTTATTTAACACTTGGCCTACTTTAAAGCACGCTCAGAAGCAGACATACCCTTTACCCTCATATCATGCTGACGATTGAGTTTGCGCAACTCTCGCTTTGTAGCTCTCAATTGAGCTTGGCACTCACGAATGACTGCACGGTACTTTGCAAGGCTTCTGTGAGCCTTATACAAGGCTTTACGACACTCTGCATTGTCCTCCTTATCCCAATTTGCGGCGATAATAATGCGATTGTCATTGGCTGCTTGCTCTGCCATGTTAAGCACTTCCTTGATGCCAATTCGTGTAATACGAATGGACTTCATCTTAATTGTTTCTTTACTCATATTTTAATCAATTAGATAGTTGCTACACCCATTATCCTTTGCGTATTTCTCAGCCATCTTCTTGGTTGGATAATAACGCAACTCTACCGTTACGCCATCATCCCAATAGATGTGAAGAGTTACCCTTGGTCTCATAATCAGCCCTCCAATATCTCTGTGATATTATCGTCAATTTCATCAAGATATTTTGATGCTACTACTAACTTATCTAGGATGTCGCAGTTTACCTCACGACACGCTGCTTTACGTTCTATCGCACGTAATTTGTGCGCAACGTCAATTACTTCTTCCCTTGTCAGTTCAAGACCAACAACTCCCGTTCTTGTTAATTCTTTTGCCATAGTTATGAAATATCGAAATCAATTTCTACTGGGTCGCTTTCGCCCAAACCAATGTATTCGGCATCAGTGATTGCATCCCAAGATGCTTCACCCTCGAAAGTGTAGGTGTCTTTAACGTATGCGTCAACTCCACCATAGTTCTCAATCTCTTCATCAGCCACGTCTTCAACGTAAAGCCGATGCTCATGGAAATCTAATACTGCTATTCTAACCATATTAATTACTTTTTGATTACGATGCAAAGGTAATATTTTCTTTTTAAATTACCAAACTTTTGTATGCCTTTAACTATATTTTAACATTTCAGCCTCTTACAGCAGTTCTGATGACGGGATGTACGCCTTCCTGGTAGCCCACCACAAAGGTAACGTTTTTAATTGATATTACCAAACATTTTTAGTTAAAAAAAATTAAGGGCATGAAAAAAGCTTGTATGCGCTCTTCCCTACACATACAAGCTTCATTTGAAAAGGTTTTGTCCTTGTTGTAATGGAAGGATAGTAGCGACTACCCCAAGAGCCATTACATTGGTGGGCCAGGCAGGGCTTGAACCTGCGACCTCCAGATTATGAGTCTGTTGCTCTAACCAACTGAGCTACAAGCCCTTGAACCGGAATTACACCGGTTCGGGATTGGTGGCATCAAATACTCTATAAAGAGTTTATGTAGCCAACGCTATCACCCACTTTTTATGGTTCAAATATACAAAAACTTTTTCATTTGACGAAATTTTTTAAGTTAATTTTTATTAATTTCTTCTCCACCTAATGCTGCCACAGAAGCCATAGCAAACATCAGCAACCAAAACCATAGATTAATCATCACTAATCCATTTATAACTTCTTAAATTTGCCGTTGTTGTCTCTATAATACCAAATGCCGTTCTCGAAGAGATACTGATAGTGAAATCTGCAAGGAATCACTTCATCTGATTTCTCCGGTGGTGTATCACCCCAATCTCCCTTAATACCTCCATAGGGCATACAGCCATCAAGAATAGTTGAGAACCCACCAGCGAGACAAAGATTTAACACGTCTTCGTAAGTGTTATAGTTCTTTTTCAACTCCTTACCGAGAGCGGAAGGGTACGCATCCCAATGATGATATATAGTCAAATACTTTGGCAACTTGATACGCTTGCAAGCCTTTTCCAATTTCTCCACCGTTGGAAGGCTATCGTATTCAATAATACATTTAATGCGTTCCTCTAAGTCCTCTTCATCTTTTGATATGGGGCGATACAATTCTCTCACATCATCAATGGTGCGCAAGCGAATCTTTTTTACATTACACTTTTTGCGCTTGTTGATGTCGGAATCCTTAACCCTAATGGTTATAGTTGCTGTCGTACTCATTACGCTTCTTCTTTACAATAATTCTCATACTTTTTCATATAATACATCAACTTATTAAGAGTTGAGTAATTCAGAGTGCATAAAGCATAGTTACAAGTTCTGCGTTCATTTGTGAGCGGATAACGTTTGTAACCATAAGCCACTTTGTCAGAGACACACGTTACAATCCATTTGCAATCTCCTAACTTGAACTGCGGATAATGAAAGCCTTTTTCAAAAGCGAGTAAGCCGCCCTCACCTACATATTCTTTGAAATCTTTGAGAATTTCAGTTGTATCTTTTTTCTTTCCCATGATTAATCAAAAGCTTCGATGCTATCCATTTCAATGTCTTTTACCTTGCCAAATTCATCAAGAGCATAATTCACTTCATCCCTGATAAAGGAATCGTAATCACAACACCCAAGTCTGTCCTCAATGGCTGACTTTGTTTCGTCAGTATCAATGTCGATATTCAAAACTAACTTTACTCTCATAACTTTATTTCTTTTTTATTTGTGACAAAGGTAATATTTTATTTTGAAATAACCAAATAAAATTATACCTTTAACACTATTTTAACATATACATACTTATTTAAGTACTTTAGCGGTATAAATAAATTGCAGTGAATGAATCATCGCCATTATCTTGGTCTTCCGGAATATGCCTTCCATTAAAAACATATCCTGCTTCTCTCATAATATGCTGCAAAGCAAGGTGGTCATGTTTCCAATCACCATCCTCAACCGTTATCTCAATTATGCCTTGCGAATCTATCGTAAAGTCATAAAACATTTTGTTGGAAGAAAAAAGTTTTTGTATTTCTTTTCTCTTTTCTTTTATCAAAGTATCGTTATAAGAATTTTGCATAAACCATACTAATATTTAAGCCTTCAATGAATCTCGAAATTGCTTCACGTGAAACCTCAACAACAAGATTATCATTTAAATCAATATATATTAAAGCTTTTATTCCTGAATATACAATAGGTCTTGTTCCATTAGGGCCAATAATTGGCTTCATAGCCCAATCACCTCCGGCATCCTTATAAATTAATACCCTTGTTCTACATTTTTCTTTTTCTAAATCAGCCTTTACTCTCGCAATTGCTTGACTCTTAACCTGAGCATATGTTAATCTTGCCATATTATACACTTATTTAAGTACCTTATTCTTCAATTATTTCAATGCACTCTTTATTGTCTAAGCAACAATGATTCCACAACTCAATATCGTGTTCGATGTTAACTCTCTCATTCAATTTATCCAAGACCCACTGAATAATATCGATTTCTTTTTTATGGACTTTTTTCATGTGAAATATTTTTTTAGTTCTATTGCTACTTTACTACTCATATAAGGCGCATCTTTTTGCAAGCCATTAAACCACTTCTTTGGAATTATCTTTCCGTCTTTGTCGCGCAAAGGTACTCCATTAATCTTTACATTCTCTACTGCTTCCCAATCCTTATTATATAAAGCATCAATAGGAACACTTACGGAATTTCCATCGTGATACCCATCTGTGTCGAAATATATGTTTTTACTATCACTATAAATATTCCAAATGGGTTTATCTATCCAGCTATTTTTATAACCAGGGTCAGTATATAACTTAATTAAGTCCCCAATGGTAATTTTATTGCTAAGTAGTATCATGCTATCCAAATCGTTAACATTTACCAATAGGTTATTGGGCAACTTATTAATCGTTTCATCAAAACGTCTTGTTCGTACCACAAATGGCTTTTCCATTAGGAATGGAAAACGTCTTTTAATCAGTTCCTTTGCCACATCTGATAAACGCAAATTTGCGTATTTGTTTTGGCAAATATACACGTCAGCGTATTCCCTTACCCTTCTGTAATTATACCCTTCCTTAACTTCCTTATCTTTGTAAACGCCATCCTTTGCTACAAGCACGCACTCCTTGTAATAATAGGTAGTGTACTCGAAGAGGTCTTTATCCATTATGCCAAGTTCATAGGTTATAGCACAGAGTTCGTCAGCACTGCATTTGTGCAACTCCATGAAACTTTTGAACATAGGAAATCTCTCTAACAAATCAATGCGACTTACTCCTATGTCGGGATGACCAGCGAGGTCTACAAACGAAAACGTTTGACCTTTTACATTTGAATTGTAATTTAACATAACAATATGAGTTTTTTAATTATAGCCCAAAGGTAATAATAATATTTTAAATAGCCAAATAAAAATATGCCTTTAACTATAATTTAACACATATGTTAAAATAGTGTTAAAGGTCGAAAAAAGTTTGGCCGTTTGGGTGAAAACCATTACCTTTGTGGTGGGGCTTCCAGGCATGAGCTGCAGCTGAACCAAGATGCTGCTGTTGAGCAGAAATGGCACAAAAAAATCGTGCTACTTTCACAAGCAACACGATTCCAAAACTAATTTATTAACTATTTAAAATCCTTGTAGCCAAGAGGGGAGTCGAACCCCCACGTCCATTACTGAACAACAGATTTTAAGTCTGTCGCGTCTACCAATTTCGCCACTCGGCCATTCGCCATAGGTTATGCAAATATACAAATAAATATTGAGAAAAACAAATTTTTCGCCAACTATTTTTCCTCGATGACTTCGCTGCTGTCCAACGTATCCTTCGCTGTTTGCCCACCTCAAAGGTAATATATTTCGCTCATATCACCAAACTTTTTTAGTTAATTGATGTTAATACAAACAAAAAAAGCACTACCCTTTCGGATAATGCTTTGATGTAAACCCCTTATTATCAATTACTTAATAGATGTCAGCAAGAAATAAGGTCTTTCCTTTGTCATACACTTATCTACAATAACCTTTGTGTCGTGTTCGCCGACCTGCCACCATTTGTGTTTATGTTTAACGAGTTTGGGCATTTCTATTTCCTTTGGTTTCTCCACGCGCTTGCTGAAAACGAGCATAAAATCTTCTTTGTTTTCATCAAGTGTTATTGCCAAAGGCATAGTAATTTCTTCGTCAGTTTCGTTTGGTTGACCCAACTGAACACAATCGTTTGGCAACTCCAAATGCTTAACGACTTCGCCCCTAATGAACGTTGGACTGATAAAAACCGTGTTCAAGAAGAGGGCGCAAATTTTCTGATGTAAAAGATTCCTATATCCCTTCATTTTCTTTTATTTTTTTGATAGCCTTTTAACTTGTGTCTTTTGGGTGTGTACTGTGGTCCGCCGCTAATAAAAATATCTTTCATAGAAAGAAAGTAGGGGCCGCAATTCGCCATAAAAATCTGATACACCATACCTTAAAAGAGATAGCGATGAAAGCGAACATCTACACCGTGACGTTCTGCGATAATCTGTTTTCCGCTGCGATTTGAAATTGTTACGTCAACTGCTGCGCCCTCACTACCATTGATGGATTTTGCGTTAATCAAATACGTCTTCCCATTGTCAGCCTGATAAAGAGCCTTATAGGAAAATTCTTTGCCATTCTTTTGACACTTCTTTGGATTGATTTCGATACGGCGATTTTTGCCCTCGAAACAGACAACCATTGAAACAGTTCTTGATTTATCTTTTAAAAACATAATAATCTATTTAATTAATAATAAGGCTAAAAAATGGTAGGGGAAAACCCCCTACCATTTGAAAGATTACTCTGCCTTGACCTCAGCAGGAGCTTCTACCTTGGGAGCGGCGGCCTTCTTCTCAGCCTTGGGAGCGGCGGCTTTCTTCTCGGTCTTGGGCTTTTCAGCCTTGGGAGCGGCGGCCTTCTTCTCAGCCTTGGCTTTCTTCTCGGTCTTGGGCTTTTCAGCCTTGGCTTTCTTCTCGGTCTTGGGCTTTTCAGCCTTGGCGGCGGCCTTCTTCACGGTTGCATCCTTCTTGGGCTTTTCAGCCTTGGGCGCTGCCTTTTCAGCCTTGGCCTTCTTCTCGGCTACTGCCTTGGCCTTTGCCTTTTCAGCCTTGGCCTTTGCCTTTTCAGCCTTGGCCTTCTCGGCGGCCTTCTTCTTTTCAGCCTTTGCCTTGGCCTTCTCTGCCTTTTCAGCCTTGGCCTTCTTCTCGGCTGCTGCCTTGGCCTCCTTTTCAGCCTTGGCCTCGGCGATAACGTTGCTATCCTTGAAGAGAGCCTTATAGACCTTTGTGCCGTTCTTGGGCGCGTTCAACTTAGTACACCAACCCTTGACACTCCACGCGATGCCCATAGCGGTGAGAGCATCATAGGTTTCCTTGTGAACGCCTGCGAGATAGATAGAGCAAGAGGTCTTACCCTCATAAGCGATAGCACTGCGTAAGCGAGAGAGCATAAAGTTCAACTCATTCTTTGTCACTTCCTTGTTTGTCAATGTCTTTGCCATAATTTTTCTCCTTTTTAATTTTTAATTGTTGTTACTAATGTTTATTTGTTTTTTGTTTACGTTTGCAAAGGTAATGTTTTTTTTTCTAACTTCCAAACTTTTTTTCGATTTTAACTTTTCTTTAACGTTTTATTTCAAATTTTTAATTTTCAGTTTTTAATTTCTAATTTTCATTTCTTGTTTCTTTCAACGTGAGCAAAGGTAATATTTTATTTTGAAACTACCAAACTTTTTTTCTAGTTTAACATTTCTTTAACACTTGACCCTTGCGCGTACATTATATATTATATTATAGTATACTTTTTTAAGTACCTTTAGGGGATTATTTCACCACACACTTTGTTATCTTACCCACAGCGTGAGAATCGAAATAGTTACCCTCTTTTCCATACTCAACGAAAGTAATTCCGTCACCTTCACGGTTCCAGTTAGGGTTATTTTCCTTAACCCACGCGCCCACTTCTTCGTCAAAGTCCTTTAATGCGGCCTTTGCTTCATCCTCATTCTCGAACGTGTCTACCCCTTGACGAATAGTTGAATAATCGTCAAGCCAATCGGTAGTCAACACGAAGATGTCCTTACCTTTAATACTTTCCATATCCTTTTACTTAGTTATAATGTCATTAATTAATTTAACTACGTCCTGATGTCTTCCATCCGAATACAAATCTGCAATCTGTTGAGCGTAAGGCAAAATCTTGTCAGCCATAATATCAATCTGTTTTTGACTCTTTCTATTAATGGCTTTAAGCATCACCTTATAACCGCATACGTGTTGAGCGCCTAAAAGAATCTGCCTCACAATACCGTTAGTTAATGTACAGGGTGTGAGATAAACCTTTACACCACTTTCATAGGTGTTACCTGAAAAGTAGTTCACGCCACCCTTCTCATAGTCTACCATCACCCTCAACTGTTTCAACTCGGAACCTCCACCGTAGATAATTGGAGTTTTTAAATCTACAAATACTTTCTTGTGCATATTACCTGTTTTTAATTGTTTACGTTGGCAAAGGTAATGTTTTTATTTTATATGGCCAAACTTTTATAGCTAATAAATGTTAACTAGAAGAACTTTTTTTAAAAACGCTGCGGGCAGTATTTCCTGATGACGGGATGTACGCCTTCCTGGTAGCCCACCACAAAGGTAATGTTTTTTTTTGAATTGACCTAACTTTTTTTGTTAAAAGATATTAACCGGATAAAAAAAATGCGCCACCTTCTTGGTGACGCATCTTGGGGAAGACGTTTCTCAGCCCTTAGTCCTCGATTGAGGGCTTGGGCTTGGAGAGATAAATCTGAATGGCCTCGTTGCCATTGCCATCAAAGTCCTCAAAGACATCGATGTAGTCAGAGCCGATGCCATAGTTGCGGCAGAGAGCGAAGATAGCATCCTTAGAGTCTGCGCGATTGTGCTTGTTGACAATAGTCACGAAATCTCCATAGGCTGCGCCAAAGTCGTTGTCTTTGGCAAACGTCTCGCTGACGTGAAGATTAAACACACGTCCACACATCTTCTTGAGTCTGTGAACGAAATAGGCATTCAACTTTCTCTTGGAGTGAGAGAGGTAGCCTGCGTACTGATAGGAATGTGTCATATATATACCTATTAGACTTTATCCTTGGACTATCCTTGGATTTCTGTTTGCAAAGGTAATGTTTTTTTTTGAAACTACTGCATTTTTTCTGTTAACAAAATTAAAAACATTGTGAAAGAATGTAAACGAAAAAAATGATTTTCTTAACAACTTTTAACGAAAAAAGTTTGGTGATGTGCTTGAAAACAGTTACCTTTGAGGTGGGCACAACAGGAGCTCGAGCACCTTGGTCATCGAAAGGCATGAACACAAAAAAACGGAGCAACCAATCGGTCACTCCGTCACGTCAAACAACTAAAAACCAATAAATTATGAATGCAAATAAATGGCATGTCTTAAGGATTCGAACCTTAATTTCCTATTAGTAACCTCTAGGCGTCCTAAACCATTAGACGAAAACACGATGTAAAAATGTGCGATGGAAACCCTCAGGCCGGCGCGTTTTAGTTTAACGCTTGCAGCGGAGGCATTTCCTCTCGCACTAATTTGGGTAATGGAAGCGCATATACTCGGCTAAAATTCGCTTATCACCCTTTTTATAAATGGGAAATCCTATAACTCATCCTTTGTTGCTTTTGACTACAGAATTGTGCGCACGTTGTAGTTTAACGCAGAAAGCCAACTTCAGAAATCCCTATAATGCCCGGAAAAAAGTCGCAGCCTAAAACGAGGACGCCGTAACGCATTAACGCAAACCGCTCTAGGTATGGCGGTATCGGCGGAATTGCTCTTGGTGTGGGCGCAGCCCCTCCTATGTTATAAGGGGCACGCAGTGAGCATAGTGTGGCAGCGTATAGCGGCGGGCTATGTAAGTTGAATTATTTCGACTATTTGATTATAAATTATAATACCCTATCAGGGTCGGTCTCTTGTTCTCATACTCCTTATATGGTGGGGGCGCAAGGCCTTTCCCCCGTTTAGTCAGTTTGCCTTGCAAAAATTTAATCGGGCTCTACTTATATTTTAAATATCTCTGAAAATTACCCTATCGGGTCTCGTCTCTAATTCTTACCATCCACTCTAAATTATTAATTAATGTTTAAAAAATTGGTAGGTTTCCCCCTCGGCTGCACGGCTGGCGCACACTCTCTATCAGTGGCGGTAGCCCTTACGATACGATGGTTTGTTTTATCCTACCTTTTGATGGGGCCGTCGGCAGCGCTTATGCTCTCCATCAGCAGCGGTGGCCATTCGGGCGGCTATCCCATCTTTTTACATCAGCAAAGGTAATGTTTTTTTTTGAAACGACCAAACTTTTTCTGTTAAAAAGTCTTAACGAAGCATATAAATGTCGTATAACGTTTTCGCCACTTCTCCCTTGCTGTTTTTAATCTCACGGCTTGGAATTGCCATCACTCGATTAAACTTTGTCGCTTTCTTGAAACTTTTCTTACTCATAATCACACTATTTTAATTGTTATTATCTATAGTGCAAATATACAAGAAAATTTTCTAATAACAAAGGAAATCAATGATTTTTTAACTTGAACAAATCAACGTTCCGTGTAAGCGGCCTCTCTCTGCCTCACGAACAAAGAAATCGTATGTGCCTTTGCAGCCATCCTTTGCCTTGAACAACGGAACCATTTCACCCGTTTCCATCACTTTGCCGCTCTTGGTCTTGACCTTATCGGGCACTTCACCAATCCTTTTTAATCCTTTAATTTTCATAATAGTTTTATTTATTTGTTTAACTTATCTGTGTGCAAAGGTAATGTTTTTATTTCAAACCGCCAAACTTTTTCGCCGTTTTAACATTTAATTAACGTTTCTTCTTTTTGTTATCAGCAAATGTGCTTGGTGTCGATACCATACTCTGCTCCTTAATCAACTGACCATAATCAGTATATTGAGTAAAAAAGAATGCTATTGGCTTCATATTAATAATATTAATTTAATTAAGTCGGCGACCCATAGGTAGCCATATTGCTTTGATACTCATTCCAATTCTCTTCCTCCTTGATAGCATCATAAACCTTTCCCTCGTCAATGTCGCCATTCTCGTCTTCAAAGGAAGATATACCTGATACGTTGGTAAGACTGACAATTAACTTGCCGTTGTCCTTATCGTATACGTCAACCCCATTAATGGTGTTGCATAATGCAAAGTCATAATTTACTGATACATAGTCGTATTTCATCTTGATTCTATTTTAATATTGCTATATTTCTTATTTCCGTATTCGTTAGTGATAACGCTTAATTCATTTATTCTCTTTGTGGCTGCTGATTCCTCAACCTCTTCGCTGCCGTCATACCAACAAGATTCATAGCGATGTTCAACCACTCTGCCGTCAAACCATTTTTTAGGCACGGATTTCAAACCTCTATATTGATATGTTAATTTAACTTTTGCCATTTGTTTTATTTCTACGTTGCCAAAGGTAATATTTTCTTTTGTAACTACCAAACTTTTTTTCCTCTTTAACATTTAATTAACATTCTATTAATATACAGCCCCGTTCACAGAACGGTCTTCTAGCACAGCGTTTCCTACCACAAAGGTAACGGTTTTTAGCGAAATAACCAAACTTTTTTAGTTAATTGATGTTAACAGTAATAAAAAAAAGCACCACCCGAAGGTGATGCTTTACCCATTGGTACTTTTTTAAGTACCTATTAGGTGGCTGCGAGGCGTTTCTACTTTTTACAGAACATCTTGTCGATGTTTGAAAGATTGAAGAGCGAGATTGCCTTAAAGCGAGGATTGATGTAAATGTCATCCCCCTGCGCGAGAAATACTACATTCTCGACTTTAGGCTGTTTGACCTCAACAATATTTCTTATTCCCAAAGCTTCTTGTTTTGCGCTCGGCTTGCTTGCAGGAACATAGCGAAGAATATCATTCATCAATTCGCTGCCATCTTCGACAATTGAGTAGTTGTAGATTGTGTAGTAGACAACCTTAGTCGGCTTGCGACCCTTATACAGACGAAGATATTCCTGATTCTTGTCGTTGTGCTTCAAGATGATGTTTGCAAGCGCGTCCTCTTCTGCTTCGCAATACGTTGCTTCTTTGGGGAAAGCCAATTCAAACTCGTCCTTAGAGAAGTGAATACCTTCGCGCTCACACTCGCCCTTAACTATATTATAATAGTTAAGACCTGTGGCTGCATTCTGATAGACCGCCAAAGTGAATACCTTAGAGTTTCCGTTCTCGTCCAAATATGGATTCACGGGTGTGTTCTTATAATCCTTACGGCTTGTGCCGTTTGGATATTTGTTCATCTTCTTTTCGGTGAAAGTAGATGCGTACAAACCGAAGGTGCCGCGCTTGATGTTGCGTGAGAAGTCCTTAATGCTTGAAAACTGATTTGTGTACATACTATATAATATTTAGTCGTTTAACTTATCTGTGTGCAAAGGTAATGTTTTTTTTTGAATACACCAAACTTTTTCCGTTAAAGAATGTTAATAGCCTCAATTTTTTTCTTAACGCCTCAGATGACGCTACTGCTTGGCAGGGCTTCCTTCCGAAGTCAAAGGTAATGTTTTTCTATCATATAACCAAACTTTTTCATATAAAAAGTGTTAATAAAAAAAGTTTTTTCTCTAGCATAATTTAACAAAAAAAATTTGGTAATCTCGTTGAAAACAGTTACCTTTGAGGTGGGCACAACAGGGAAGGGACAGTGGACAGCAGCAGCACTGTTCAGCAACTGCCCAATCACAAAAAAAGCGTGCGACTTTCACAAGCCACACGCTCCGAATGGAAACAAAATTTTCAATTAACAATTATACTTCTTCATCATCAGTGCGTTCGATATGACGATGCAAGACGTTGTGCAATTGACTGCAATCAATATCATCACACCCCCAAACCAATTCATCTTTTCTCGCTTTAAGCAACTCCACGTCAAAATAGTCTGAACCTCTGTTATAGTAAATTCTCACTCTACCCTTATGAATCATACCGCTCACGTTGAACTGAATGCCATAGCATAAGCCATCAGAAGAAACAATATATTTAAAGTTATTTGCGCCCCAAGTAAAATATTGCCTTGCGCGTTCGGTCATAGCGAAAATATTTCCCTTGCCCTTAATGTAAGACATTATCGTCTTGTACATATTGGTCAACTCGTTCTGCGAAGGGTATTTGTGTCCAAGTTCTTTCATTTTGTATTCCATAATTTATTTGCTTTTATTGTTTGCAAAGGTAATAATAATATTTTAATTATACAAGTAAATTAACGCTTTTAACATTATCTATTATTGTAACCAAGCGCTTCGTGCTTTCGTGCATAAGCGAGAATGCTATCCCTTTGACTTTTTGGTAAGGCGCGAAATGCGTCACCCATCCTACCATAGATTTGAGGAACACGCGCAATGAGGTCAGTGATATGCCTATCAGTGTTCACGTTGTAGACCCTTATAATGCCTTTATCAGACAATTCGAATCTCTCTGCGCCGTTTCTGTGTCCTCTGTCAATGACGTTGGTGCATACCACGTTGTTCGTGTCGCCAATTACATTATTGATTAACGACTCTCTGCTTAATCTCTCTTGAATGAAATGCTTTGTATTAACCATATAAAAATAACGTTTAAGTTTCTATTTGCAAATATACAAAAATATTTTTAATTAATGAACCATTTTTATACGTATAAAAAATAAATAATTTTTTTTTAATACTTTTTAACGAAAAAAATTTGGTAATATAACTGAAAACAGTTACCTTTGAGGTGGGAATTACAGAAGAAGGCGACTCAAGCGTGAACTGAACATCCTATGGTTATGGCACAAAAAAACGTGCGGCTTTCGCAAGCCACACGCTCCAAATAAATGAAACAAATAATAAAAAAATATTTTACATATGCCTAAAGCAGTATTCAATAAAAAAGGTCAGCGGCTATTAAGCTGTAATAGCATTCGCCGCTGACGTTTCCCCCGTATCAAGCGACACTACAATCTATCAGCCTATGACTTCAAAATTGTCGCTCTCAACTATTATGGCTAAACCTCCCCAATCGCCGTGAAGATGCCCCCTATCGTCCACAAGACGAACGGTGCCGGTTTTGCCATCGTATCTTCCATCTTCGCCTTCCAAGTGATTAATCCTCACCTTCTTGCCAAGATATTTCTTCTCGTTTATTTCTCTAATCTTTGTCATATTCTATTGTCCTTTTGTTTAACGTTGGCAAAGGTAATGTTTTTCCTTGAAACCGCCAAACTTTTTTTGGACTTTAACATTTAATTAACATTTACCATCCATATACCTTTGCGACATAAGGACGTAAGGACTTTGTTAATCTCCTAAACTTTTCCTCAGTCATTGTACCATTCCTGAACCCGTCAAGAATCTTATTAATCTTTTCTTTTGAATCAACAACTCTATAAAGATAGTGATTTGTACCATCGTGATGAATTGCATCGCACCTTACGTTGTATTCGTCACAATACCAAGTGACATAATCACAATCACTATAAAGAATATCTTTTACGTTATGACCAATAAGCTTTCCACCATCGTGTCTGCCATTCCACAAGCCAAGACTTGCGAACACAACAATATAGCCATCGACTTCTACATCAAGATTACATCTTTCATCGCTCAAATTTGTTTCGCAGCAAAATCCATAATATTCAGGAGTAATCTCTTCATCAGTGATTTCATCAGCCATTGCTTCGCACCATTCATCATAATCATTGTTGGTGAAAATGATACGTCTTTTCTTATTAATAGGATATAAGACAATCTTTCCATTCTTGCGCTCAAACGGAACCTTGTAATACGTTCCAAAATCAATTGGCAACAAATCAGTTTCTGCACAATTAGAATCACTTGACACTACCAATTTTGCGACAACCTCATTGCTTGACATATCTTTTACCTCGCAGATAAAAGACGCGCTAGAAACATATATTCTTGCTTCTTCGTTTTTATTGTTTCTGTAAATACTGACTAACTTTCTCATAATTTATTTGTTTGATTTATCTGTTTGCAAAGGTAATATTTTTTTTTGAAAACGCACCATTTTTTCAGTTAAAAAAAGTTAAATGAAAAAAAATAATTTTGTTAACACCATTTAACGAAAAAAGTTTGGTCCTTTGGCCGAAAACAGTTACCTTTGAGGTGGGCACAACAGGGAAGGATACGTTGGACAGCAGCAGTACTGTTCAGCAACTGCCCAAGCACAAAAAAACGTGCTACTCTACCGAGCAACACGTTCCCAAAGTTTAACTTAAAATCGAATTATGAATCACATATGTCTATCAGTCTGCTTGATATGCCGATTACCATATCACGGCCTTGGATAAGAGTGGTTTCAACTCTCTTTTGCGCCTTTGTGCTGCTTGTAATTTAAAATACTAATCCTTGCACTTTAGGAGTTAGGTAGGATTATAGGATATGCGAGTTACCTCACCCATTGCAGTCCTATTACTTCTATTGCACCTACTGACTTAATTGTTTTCTATACTACCAAATTAACTTACGCATAATAGTTTGTATTTTATACTTAATTAAGTACCTTGGGGCACTACGAATTGTCAATCACCAAAGTCTACTTGCAAGTCCTCGTAAATTATGTCAATTGTCTTTTTATCCAACTTCTCTACAGGGGTATGCTTATAGCCATACTTTCCTACGAATGACATTACCAACACCTCTTTTCCATTATACACCAAGTCTGAATACTTCCCACAAGCTTCGCTTAATTTAATATCCCCCAAGTCTTTGGTTAATTCAGTAATGAACTTTAATTTCTTTTTCATAACTGTATATTATTACTTAATTAAGTACCTATTTTATTATTTGGTAGGGCAGACTTCTAACCAACCAACAAATCCGCCTGAGCCATTAAAGATAGGCTTTAACTTCTTCTGTAACTTTGCATCCCAATGTGTCTTGTAACTTCTTGCCATATTCTTTTTTTATTTAATTGCTTAACGTGAGCAAAGGTAATATTTTTGTTTTAAATCACCAAAGCTTTTTTTGTTTTTAACTTTTTATTAACTTATTACTCGTCTGTTTCCCCAAGAATCTCTTTCATCTTTTCGAGGTCATAACCCTTAAGTCTTGCTTCGTCAATCACCATAATGGCGACACATAAGATAATGAATAATAACATCATAACTTTATTTCTTTAATTGCTTAACATTAATAACGCTTTCTTTCTCACTCTCAACTGACGCAAACGTTCTCTCGATTCCACGTTGCCCCACGCTGCCAAGTGCTTGTGCTTGCGAATGGCACAATCAATCATATTTAAACTTTCTTTTATTTCTTCTGCTCTATTCATAACGTTGGCAAAGGTAATAATAATATTTTAACCGTCCAAACATTTTGCCCCATTTAACATTTAATTAACACATGCTGTGACCCACGACTCAGCTCCTGGTCGGGCTTCCTTCCCAAGCCAAAGGTAACTAAAATATTCGAAACTACCAAACTTTTTTTGGACCTTTTTTTGTGATTAACTTTTCTTAATACTAGTGTTAAAAGATTTAAAATGGCGAAAAATAATTGAGAAAAAGTTTGGTGATGTCGCTAAAAAACATTACCTTTGAGGTGGGGCTTCCAGGGAGCTACATCCATGTCATCAGGCTGAGGAACAGACACAAAAAAAGCACTCGACTTATCAAGCCAAGTGCTTTTATTATATTAATATATTATTTAATCTGCGAATCCCTCATAATTGAAAGGTTCTTCTTTAATGGTTTCAATGATAGTAATCCATTTAAGACTGAACTTGCTCCTATCAATTTTAATGCTTTTATCTTCTGTTGGTATGCCATAACGGTCGGGTTTGGTACAAACAATAGGCTCGCCATTAGTAAACGCATCAAGTTCGCTCTGCAACTTTTTTTTACTATTCAAGTAAGCATAGCATCCATCGTAAGCAAAATCCCGCGCATTTTTTAAATTATCAGTGAAACTACTTATTGGCTTATTATTAATACAACTTGAACTCTCAAAATAGTACGTTCCATCAGTGAGGACTAACTTTCTTTTCTTTGTACGTTTCATAACTGCCTTTATTTAATTATATGCCAAAGGTAATAATAATATATTAAATAAAAGAATTAATTCTAGTCTTTAACTATGCTTTAACTCTACTGTTAAAAGATTTAAAATGAAGAAAAATAATTGGGAAAAAGTTTGGTCCTTTGCCTAAAAACAGTTACCTTTGAGGTGGGCGAACAGCGAAGGCTTCAGTCCTTATGATGTCAACTCGCTGCCAAAAGTGTGAATACAAAAATGGCGCGACTTTCACAAGCCACGCCATTCAACCAAATGAACAATATTATAAACAAAGTCAGTATGTACCTCTCATCCCTTTTCAGTCGCCATCACATTCGCACTCACAAGGCTATCCTTTGCCTTAGTGAATACACCCAATGCTTTCTCGCAAGCGATGTAATCATTCTGCATCTTGGGCGTTGTTGTGCCGCTAATTAATATGTTTGCGTTGATGCTTCCCATCTTCTTTACCAATGCGTCAATGACTACATCTATAGTTTTTTCTTCTAATGTTATTGCAGTACACATAATATTATTGTTTTATTAATTTTCTTTCTACCATATCAAAACGTATTCTACACCACCTTTTAACATTCTCGCCGTCAGGAACTTCACGTCTAAAATCTACGTTCTTTGCACAAGCTTTTGTTTTTGTAACTCTATCTATAGTCACAATACGACTTCCGTAAGGACTTTTGATTAAAACCTTATCGCCTACCTCTAATTGAGTTTTCATTTGCTTAACTTGTTAAATTCTTTCTCGATTCAAGTAAGATAGTCTACGAACTCTTTAGGAAGAATAACGTTCTCCATATCCAAACACTCGCTGAATAATGCAGCAACCTCGCTGACCTTAAAGCCTGCTATTCCACAGCCAATCTTTGTCACATAAAAAGTATAATCCTTAAAGTGCTTTGCATCACTAATGAATGCGTCCACAAAAGGCTTGATTTGATTAACGTTGTCGAATGGTCTTGTTGCCCTAAAAGGCTTTGCCCTTCCTGCCCACACTCTAATGCAAGTTGGAATAGCATAAGTGTTACACTTCAAATTGCAAAAGCCAAATCCACAACCCATTTCAGCACCCAACACTTTGTTAGCGAATGCTGCTGCGCCACCTACGTGTTCGCCTTGAATGTTTGAACCAAAAACAAAAACCTCGTTCTTATTTAAGTTCTCTATCTTTTCAGGTGTAAACTTCGTTCTCATATTAATTAATATATTTAATCTAAATTATAATTTTTATTATCTTTCATTTCCTCAAAGGAAAACTTGAAGGAATTGTGCTCAAAGATATAGAGCCACCAACTTTTGTTTGTTATTACTTTGCCATCATTACAAGTGAATGGCTTTTCATAAGCAATGCCCCACGAATACCAACCACTCGTTTTCTGCACAAACAGTTCATAACAATCATTTTCTTCGTGATAGACAAACTTCTCGATAAGATAGTAGCCATTCTGTTGCCACTTCTTAGCGTAAAAGGTCTTGTTGCTATCTATTACTTCTTTTGCTGAAATCTGCTTTGCCATAACTTGTTTCGTTTGATGCTCCAAAGGTAATATTAATATTTGATAATACAAAACTTTTCTACGTCTTTAACATTTAATTAATACAACCAATTATCTGCCCCAATACAACACTTCATATTACTCTTAATCGCAGTTCAACTGCAACCGTCATCAACTTTTGCCCACCTCAAAGGTAATGTTTTTCAGTGAAACAACCAAACTTTTCTTGGACTTTAACATTTAATTAACACAAATAAAAAACGTGCGACTTTCACAAGCCACACGTTACATCAATCTAAATACAATAACTATGAACTAAAGCCATCCATCTGTTTACTTTGCCCTCGACAAATCTCCAATCATCTGTAAGGCATTCCCAACTTCTTTGGCTGACTTCTTGTCGCAGTTAGTCATTCCCTCACTCTCATACTCATAAGCCTTCTGTAATGCGTTGTAGGCTAAAATGATAAACTCTCTTGCTGTCTTGTTCATAATCTTGCTGCCTTGTTTATTTGTTTAACGATAGCAAAGGTAATGTTTTTTATTGAAACTACCAAATAAATTTAGTTAAATAATGCTAGAAAAATAATTTTTTTTATTAACACCATTTAACAAAAAAAGTTTGGTCCTTTGGCCAAAAACAGTTACCTTTGAGGTGGGAATTACAGAAGGAGGCGACTCAAGCGTGAACCAACATCCAACAAAAAATGCGCGACTTATCATAAGCCACGCACTTCATACTTCCCCTTTTATATATTAATTAATTTATATATAAAAGAAACGTGCGACTTTCACAAGCCACACGTTCCACAAAAAAACACCTATGTCTAACCTTAATCAGTACTCTCTCACTCACAAGCCATCAGCCCCTTCCAATTAAAAGAGAAATACCAAACTCTTCTCTCTCTTATTGTGCGCATCACAATGGGGTCAATGTATCGTATTACAATCTCCAATCCATTTCCTTCCTTGCTCAATTCTTTTGTGACTTGTATCAAGTTGCCCAATCTCGATACACCACTTACTGCTATGTCAATGTTAGTGCTATTCTCGTCACTATGTTTTTGTATAATCACATCATCAAACTCAGGCTCCAACATCTTTGCAACCTTGACGAATGCGTTGACGTACTTGCGATTCTCTTCACTCATTAAAATGTTGTTATTGCTCATAACTGACTTGCTTTATTGTTTAACGTTGGCAAAGGTAATATTTTTTTTTGAAGCCACCAAACTTTTTGCGTTAAATAATTGTTAAAAAAAAATGGCGACCCTTTCAAGCTGCTATTAATATATTAATATTATATATAGTACTCTCCATCACTCTCTTCCAAACTAACCACACGATTCGCGTTGTTGAAGAATGCACTTGCTATAGAGCGAACATCAGCAATGGTTGGAACACTAATCGAAGACACCAATCTGAACATCATCATAACGCTGTTCCTCCAAAGCCAAAGGTAACTATTTTCCCCCAAACTACCAAACTTTTTCCCAACTTTTTTTCCGCAATTAATATTATTTAACAATTAAAATATAGGCATAAAAAAATAGGGCTTTCGCCCTATTTCCCCCCTTAGTACTTTTTTAAGTACTTTTTTGGCTACTTGCAGCCCTCGAAGGCATCAGTCGCTTTCGCCTTGTCAGCCCCCACATAGACCACGTTATCTAATTCGTAGCGAATCACTTTCGCCCACTTGTTAGGGTCAACTACCCCCACCTCAATCTGAGTCTTCGGCGCGTAGGTCTTGGTGGGTTTCATTAAGGGCTTAATAACGCTCTTGTCTACCACGTTGCCATCGAGAAAGTACACCTCAGTGCGACTACCCCTATCGCTATCCCTATAACTAAAGGTCAGATATTCTACACCACTCTTAATAGCCCTCTCGAAAATGGGGTACTGAATCCACTCAAACCCTTTACGAGCGTTTGGTGTAAACTTTTCGTCACTATTCGCGTTGACGTTGCCACTATAAGACACTAAAGGCCTATCAGTCCACATATCGAGCCTCCACGCGCGACCCTTGTTAGCCTTGTCAGCCATCTTGTTATCGAGAGAACAGAAAGCGACCACGCACACGCCCCTCTGAGCAGCTACCAAAGAGTTAACCACGTTCTTTACATTTGCACTACCAAAAACTGACTTCTTCATAATTACTGATTTTTAAATTAGACTTGTTGTTTATTTGTAACGTGAGCAAAGGTAATGTTTTTCCACCAAATAACCTAACTTTTTTTGTTAATAAATCTAAATGAATTGTGAAAGAATGTTAACGCCTCCGGTCACGCTTCCACAGTACCTCCGAGGCCAAAGGTAACTATTTTATCCCAAAAAACCAAACTTTTTGCAGACTTTTTTTGCTTTTTACTGTTAATTAATATTAATTCAATTTAAGACTATTTTTAGCCTTTCTCAGCCCTTTTAACCCTTTTGTGGGTAATTTATAAGACTATTATACTAAATCGCTCTAATAGGCTTAAAAATGGCTTATATGCGCCCCCTCCCTACCACCCCCCTATATAACCCCTACCCCTTTTTAATAAAACACCCCCTATCAAAAGGCGGAACAGTTGTTTAAATAATTTTCTGGAAAAATTTTTCATTATATTCATAAAGGGGTCTTTATTTTTTTCGTATATAGTCAAAAAAAAATTCCGGAAAAAATTTTTTTCCGGAATTTAGAAGTGTTATATTATATTAGTTTCTATATTTTCCTTGTGCTATATAGTTTTTTATATATACGTCCCATGTTGTGCTTAGTCCGCTCCAGTAGTCTCTTCCTTGTGGTGTTTCAATCCAGTGGAAGGAGTACATTATGAATGCTGATGGCACTAAGTTATTATATAGTGTTTCTTTTTTTGTTGGGTATTCTTTTATGTTTATTATTTGTCCTAGAAAGCCTGATTGTTCTTTTATGAAATTAAAGTTGATGTTATTAAAGAATTGTTCTTCTACTCCGTATACTTTCAGGAATTTTTCGAAGAATTCTATAAAGTTTTCCTTATAGTTTTTATACAGGTAGAGGCAGAATGTGTTTAGATATTTGTCCTCGTTTTCATATGGTCTTACGTTCAGTGCTATAAGAAGTAGTGATGGATATGGCAGGCTTTTGATTAATCCATCTTCTGTAGTAATC
>Ga0310691_10001789_pt1 | contig 31096 bp, 19 predicted proteins | sample 176DNAGHGlowgp2_FD_203887 | JGI IMG/M metagenome (GOLD analysis project Ga0310691, IMG submission 203887) | Sheep rumen microbial communities from Palmerston North, Manawatu-Wanganui, New Zealand - 1766 DNA GHGlow gp2 (v2) (version 2) | ecosystem: Host-associated > Mammals > Digestive system >... | reverse complement strand
GTCTGCCCAGCCTCTTCATCGTCATAGCACTGTCCTGGAAATCCTACCAATACGCATCCTGCCGCCTGATACTGTGCACCATGCGAAGCCTGCGACATCCAGTTAGGTATAGCCAATTTCTGCGCCGACGCATAGTCTTTGTTCCAGATATACTGCTGCACCTGCGCCAGTACCGTCTTGGCATTCTCGTTATAGTTTGCATTAGGCGACTGTCCCCAGAAGGTGTCTTCGTTCAGTTGCAGCGTATCCTTTGCCACGCCACCGCTCACCATCACACCGAGTCTGCCATTGCCCAGCGGCAATGCTTCCTCCCAGTAAGCCGCAGGACGATGATACCACAAGCGGTTCTTGCTGTCAAGCACCGGTGGCGGCACGGGGCGAGTGTCTGAAGTCGTGAACGCTATCTTCAGTTCCTCTTTCAGTATATTGCCTGCCATATCGCTTATGCTACCGGCTGGCAGCGTCAGTGTGTATTGCGTGGTAAGGTCAAGTTCACTATAAGGGAACGACAATTTGTTCACATTGACAACCGGGGTTATGCTCTCCCTTGCATCCGTAGCATTGTTCACGAGTGTTGCCACTGCACCGTCCTTGAGCACTATACCCTCATTGAACTTTACTATCACCTTGCCTGAAGGCAATACGCTCACCGCACCATTCTCCGGCACTGTCTCCAGCATCTTCGGTGCCTGTGTGTCTTCCGCCAATATATTAAGGTATTTCAGGTTATAGTTGCTCGTCTTTGTAGCCGACTGTATCAGCAGGCGCACTATCAGGCTTTCCTTGTCGTCTGCCTCAAGGTCATAGTTGGCATCTACGTAGGTGTTCCAGTGTGCCCCTGATGTATAGTCATCAAGCACTTTCCACGTCGTGCCGCCGTCAACCGAATATACTACGCCAAACTTCGTTGAGGAACTCGAGCCGTCACCTATGGCAAAGTTCAGCCTTACGTTACTGAGCGACTTCGTTGGCATTGACACCTCGAAATACTGATCATGCTTCAGTCCGTCAGCATAATCTGCCTTTGCCGTGAAATTTGTTATTGATGCAGTGTTGAGTCGCAGCAGGTAATTGGGGTTCGAACCACTCGACGTCACCTGCCACTTGCCATCGCTCGTATGCACCGTAACGTGGCAGTCTTCCGGCAGCAGTGCACACTCATTCGGCAGGAAGTACGGCTGCGTCTGCGACCATTTGGTATTCGCAATCTGCGACCACCCTAAAGTGTTTGGGGTATAGAATGCCGACGTACCCGACTTCTCTACTTCATAGCCAGTGGTAAATACCCACTTTGCCACCTCCGTACGACTTGCCTCCACTCTTTGCCATGACAATATGGCAAGCAGCACGGCAAGTACTTGATAAACAGATTTTCTTTTCATTGCTTTTTTTTATATGAAATTGTTTTTGTATGAAATTGTTAGTTAATACATAAATTTTGCGGCAAAAGTAGTACTTTCAATTATGTTTTCACTTAAAATTATGCGCAGATAGACAAAAAAAGGCGCAAAAACACAAAAGACGGGATTTTACTCCCTGCTTTGCTTTTTTTTTACTACCTTTGCCATTGAATAACATTCCACAGCAAAGACAATCTCACTCATGAAAGGAAAACTTCTTTTAATAATATCCTACATACTGCTGCATGCCACGTGGATACATGCACAGACCATCTCAACGACATACGACAATACATGCGGGGTGTCACACTGGATTGTTTCCGACATCCTGCAAGACAAATACGGCTTTATATGGTTCTCCACCTGGAACGGCCTCAACCGCTTCGACGGCTATGAGTTCATACAGGTCAAGGCTACGCCAGGCGACGGCACCGACATTACGTCAAGCGTCATAAGGCAGATATGGACCGACAAGGACGGCAACATAGTCTGCGCCACCAACGATGGGCAGTTCCTTCTCAACACCACTACCTATAAACTCAGCAGCGTCTCTGCCGTCAAGCCTGCCAGGCAGCACGGCAGCCTGCACGACCGTGAGGGCAACACATGGAGCGTGATGCGATACGGCGTTACCAAGACTTCCACCATACACCACCCTGCCTCCATCGTCAGCGGCACTGAGAATGTGCAGGCCCGGGCCTTCCTCGCCGACAACAGCAACCGCTGGTGGCTTGCCACCAAGGAGGATAAGTGCATACGCATATACGATGCCAGGAACTCGCTCCTCGGATTTCTCGGACGCGACGGCATCATACACAAGCAAAAGACGCCGTTCGGCGAGTCTGCCTACTGCATTAAGCAGATGCGCAACGGTGACGTATGGATAGGCTGCAAGCCCGGAGCTCTCTACAGGCTCCGTCTCAATACCGATGGCACCTACTCCGTCAACCGAATCCAGCCCGACGGCCTTACTTGCGACATTATCTACGACATGGCAGAGGATTCCCATGGCCGTCTGTGGCTTGCCACGTTCGGTGGCGGTCTGCAGTGCATCGTCACGCCTCAGGCAGAGCATCCTTCGTGCGTAAACTTCACCAAGCAACGGGCTTTCTGCCATGAGGCAGCACGCGTCAGGCGACTGGCTCTTACCCATAACGGCCTCGTGGTCTGTGCCACCAACGGCGGTTTGGTGGTCGGGCGTATCAGCCACCACGATGTCAGTGCCACTTCGTTCTTCCGCCTTACGAGGGACGGGAGAAGGGAGGCTTCCCTGTGCAACAATTTCACCATGGCTGTCGTAAGAGACCGCAAGGGCAACATCTTCATTGCCACGGAAAACGATGGCATCGACATGATTCATGAGGACAGTCTGACATGCGCCGCGCCTCGATTCAGGCATTTCAACACACGCAATTCTTCCATCACCTCCAATGCCTGCATTGCCATGACCTTGAAGGACAACGGCAGCATCCTCGTGGTGTGTACCGACAGGGTGATGGATTTCATGCCTTACAAGGACCATACCGTCACCTATTCGCGGAAGTTCTGGAACGAGCAGTGCCATTTCTCTGAGGAGCATCCCCTGATTCTCCCCGACGGCAGCGTCCTCATCGGTTCCGAGCAGGGGGCCTACATCGCCACGCGCCACAACATGGAGACACGTGGCTACATTCCTCCCCTCGTCTTTACCAAACTGCTCATCAACCACGGCGACGAGCTTTTCGGCGTCTGCTCTCACGATTCCATCATGCTGAATGCCGACGAGAGGAGTTTCACGCTGCACTTCGCCACGCTCGACTTCACCGACAATTCCGGCATTCTCTACCGCACCCGTCTGAACAACGATGCCTGGAGCATGGCTTCCTCGCAGCGCTCGCTCACATTCTACAACCTGCCTCCAGGCACCTATACCCTGCAGGTGCAGTCAACCGACCGCTACGGGCGCTGGATTCCCAACACCCGTTCCCTGACCATCATCGTTGCACCGTTTTGGTATGAGACCACATGGGCAAGACTGCTGGCGCTGCTTGCCGTCATAGCCACCGTCACCGCCATTGTCTATACCTTCTTCCATATACGCCATCTGCACCGCCAGCGCAGCGAACTGCTCAGCAAGTACATGGAGATGCTCAACCGCGACAGCCATGCCGTGGAGGCATCACGCCACACCCCGGCAAACCATGAAGCCCTCCCTGCCTCGCTGCGCCCTGACGACCAGTGGTTCCTCAACAAGGTCAGGGAGTTTATCGAGCAGAACATCGCCAACAGCGATGCCACCATCGACGATATGGCAGCCTTCGCCGCCACCAGCCGCAGCAACCTCAACCGCAAGCTGCGCTCGCTCGTAGGCATCACCGCCGCACAACTGCTCATCAATGCCCGTATGCAGCATGCCAGCCAACTGCTGCAGTCCTGCGACGCCAGCCACCCACTGAGCCTCGCCCAACTGGCAAGTCGCTGCGGATACAGCGACCCCCACTACTTTGCCCGTCAGTACAGACAACGATACGGTGTAAACCTCGTAAAGCAAAACAGGAAGCAATAATTTTTGTAGTATTTTCATCGTACTGACGATAAATACGAAATTCATGTCCGCATTGGCGAAATGTCGATTTTGTCCTATCCCGCCACCTTCGTTAAGTCGAAATAAAGGGGGAATTTCAAAAAAGTCTATGGTTGGTCGGTTTTATCGACATTCTCAGCGACTTGTAACTTACTGATATTCAACTGAGGCATTTGAAGAAACAGCGTAAAACGATAGTTTTCGGGTCGTAAAAGCTATCATTTTACGCTGTAAAAGCTATCAAATCACATCGTCAAAGCTATCAAATTACACTGTAAAAGCTATGCTTTTACATGAAAACGAGGAAAATCACCCCTGCTAAAAGTTCATTTTGGGCAATTTTGCCATGCCCCTTCTCTCTCTCTTTTAAGTTTTTTCGTGAACTTTTTTCTGCCCCCCAAATATCAAAAATGTCCTATATCGGCAATATCAACATGATGACGTTTTACTAAAAAAAATTGCGCCTTGGCTTTGACGTTCGTAAAGCCAGGGCGCAATCCCTTATATCCCATCTCTCCTTATTTAACTATTGTGACAGCCATGATGCCAACTACGATGTCGTTGGAGAGGCAGCGGAGAGTGAGATCTCTTACCTTCTTCTTCGGATTCAACGGCATGGTGAGCAGTTGAGCAGCTCCACCCTTGAGTTCCCTGCCGTACACTTCGGTAGAGGGGATGCCCATGAGGGTACCGAGCTGGCGCGAGGACTGCCCGGTGGAGAGGCTTACGCGCAGCGGCGGGCACGGCGTGCCGCGGAATGCCTTGCCGTCAACGTAGTAGTCTTGCTCTATAGGACAGTAGTTGTATGGCGGACGGAGCGCCAATGTGTCGCTGGTGCCGTCGGCATAGTGGGCTGTGAGGAGCGCATTGTCGATGTCGAACTGCATGTGGTTGGTGCTGCCTGCCATGAGCAGACACAGTGCCCTGCCCTTGTCGCCTACGGGGATGGTCACCACGTCAGGATAGTTGTCCCACAGGGAGGCGAAGAGTATGTTGCTGCCCTGCTGGGGTGTGGTGAACGGTATGCCCTCTATGGTGACGGAGTTGCCCTCGGCAATGCTGCGCAGTCCGCTGTCGTCAATATCTACCGTGAACTTAGGGTGGCACCATTCGCCTATGCCCTGTATCGGTATCTCGAGCGACGTGCTGGCAGGACGCGGCGAGAGATACTGGTTGCGGAATATGTCGGTGACGCTTGCATTGTAAGGCACGGCGAGAGGAACGGCCTTGCCCCCTGTCGGTGGAGAGAGGGCGGAATCCATCATACTCCTGCACTCATCAGCCGCGGCACCATCAGCAGCGACTACGCCCCCGTCAGCGTTCGCCAAGAGCGGTATGTCGAAACTAACCTCAGAGCCATTGACGGGATAGTCGCTGAAACTGCCCTCGCTGCCGTTGATGCGTACTATAAGCTGCAGAGGCTGGCGGAAGTCCTGCCTGACGGCGATGGTGCCCCTGTTGCCATGGCGTTTGTATTTATAAGAAAGGTATGGCGTAACGACCTCTACGCTATCCCACTCCAGGGGGAAGCCCGGACGAATGATGCACTTGCCGTCGAGCGCCTGAGGCACTATGCCGAACACGCCCTGCACTATGGCACGGGCAGAGATGCCTATATTATCGCCGAAGTCGCGGTATGACTCACCGCGTGCTGCATCATAATAGCTTATCTGCCCGAGGTTGCCCGGCGATGCTCCCAGATACATCTGATCAAGAAGGTTAGCCCTTACCAGCTCCATGCCCTTGTCGGCACGCCCAGCCTCGAAGAAAGCAAGGGCGGTATGCATTATCTCTGCCGACGCCACATTATTTATAGACCATGAATAAGGCATCCAGTTGCTGGTGCTGATGAGCGACGGTGTTGCTGCCTGCTGCCCATTGCCGGCAATCTCCACAGGAATGTGAGGAATGCAGTCTTCCACATACTGCGTACATGAATACATCTGACTCTGTGTTCCCACTCCGCAGTCTATGGGGGTATAGACCGACCACAGTGCGGCATTTGGGTGAACTCGCTTCAGTCCCATCACGTCCTTGTATTCAGCCCAGTGAGGCGTATGACTGCTAACCCACAGGTGCTTGTTCATAGCCTCAAGTATTGCATCAGCCTCTTTCTGGTATGGCTCTGCGTCCTCGCCTATCAGGCGCGCTATCTTGGCAGCAAGCAGGTTGCCGCGATAGTTGTATGCCGTTGAGTGGGTAACCTCGCCGCCGTTGTAATACAGTGCATCGCTTGCCCATATACAGCAGTAAGCGTCATACAGATGGTTACCGTCCTTGTCAAAGTTGCGCTTCTCCCATGCCAGGTGCGACGTAATCACGGGCCACATCTTACGCATGTATGCCGTATCGGCATCATACTGGAAGTGCCACAGCAGCTCGTCGATGTAGTTAAGGTTCATGTCATAGTGGTGCATCTGGTCGTTGCGTTCCGGGTTGCGGCAGATATATCCGTTGGAATACATCTGCGTGCCCCACTTCTTCTCTGCCCTTGCCAGGTTCATGGCAGGGTCCTGCGATGGCGAAGGAATCGTAGCCGGCACGTCGGTAACCTGCGACTTGGCATAGGCGTCGAAATGGCTCACAGCCCTGTCGTTCCATCCGAGCACGTCGCCGAGGTAGCCGGCACGCCAGCCTGCCAGCGGCATGCGCCAGCCTATGGCGCCATGCAGCCACGTCTTGCCGTCCCATGCTCCGTCGGCAGCCAGTGAGAGTGTGGAGCCAAGCGTATTGAACATTGGGTCGGGGGTATGGAAGACTATGCGATTTGCCAATGCCTCGAAGTATGCCTTTGAGGCACTGAAGGCAGATATGGTCCTGTTGTCGGGTTGCTGCAGGTAGAGCAGGTGGCCCTGTGACCTGTCGGCAGCAGGGCGCGTGACGGCGTATGCCTCGCGCCGGAATGTCAGTTCGGCAGTCGTGAGTCCTTCCTCCGTGGCAGACGGTTCGAAACATCCTGGCTTGTCGGCACCGATGTCGCCGTTGCGACTTAGTTTCGGTATGGCAATCATACACATGCGGCTGCGTAACGTAACGTCGCCGCCAAAGCCTTCGGCAGTGAAGCGCCAGTAGGCTCCCTCGGCATCGTGCATGGCTACGCACTCTATGCGCAGCACTGCGTCAGCACCCCAGCGGTCATCCTTCACTACATAGCTGCGGCGGCCCTTGCCGTAGCGAGCCTCGCAGTACTGTGCGCTGTCGAGCTGCACGTCGTTTACGCAGAAGCGCACATTGCGGTAGTTCTTTGCCTTGAAGAGTGCAAATACAGGCTTGTCGCTGGTCTCCACACGATACTCCGTATTGGAGCCATACAGTGCACGGGTGTAGCGGTTTGAGCCGTTTACACACAGGTAGTCACCGCCGTCGGGCACATACTGCACCGTGCGCGGCATGCGTCCCGTAGGCTTGTTAAACGAGTACGACTCTATGTAGTCGCCTATCTTTTGGGTCTGTGCCCCTGCCGTCATGACAAAGGCAAGCATCAGTAATAGCGTAATGCGTTTTCTCATTAATAAACTAAAATATGGTTTTTGATATGGTTTTTGCTCGCAAAGTTAATAAAAACTTTTCAGATTTACATAGATAACATAGCAAAAATTTGGCTTTTCATGCGTTTTTATGTAACTTTGCACACTGCATCTATGGAACAGACTGAATATTTCGACATAATAAGGAAGGCTGCCGAGGAGGCTGCCGAGGGCGACATCAGGCAGTGCTACAGACTGATGAACATTGCACTGAGGCGGAGCATTGAGCAAAAGCTGGCTGACAGCAGACTGCGCTTCGGCGGACTTTTTGCCAAGACTGACTACCTGTGCAAGGAGCATGACGCCGACAAGTCGCTGATGATGGCTCTGAACGACCTCAGGAAGAGGCTGAGAGGCATAGACTCTGCCAAGACTGAAGCACTGCGTGGCTGCATGGCTGAAGACATGGAGGCTCTGGCTAAGTTCATAAGCCTGATATTCACGCCCAAGGGCGAGGATGCCGGCAGTGCCATACCCGAGGACATAAGGATGCTGTTTGCCGGAAAGAAGCGCACAAGGCGCCACCGCAGGCTGATAGGCGACTGCATACGCATGGTGGTGCAGGAGTGGGACGATGGGAGCATATACGGTGACACCGAGGAACTGGGCTATGCACGCGCCATGATTCCGAGCGGGTGGGAATACATAGCGCAACTGCTTGAGAAAGGATGCGAGGTGAACCTCGTAAAGCCACGAAGGAACGACGGCGACGAAGGTGACGGCAACGGCGGTGCACTGGTGCCCGAACTGATAATCTACCAGCCTGACTACCTGATAGACATAACGTCGGTGGCAGGATGCTTTGAGAGCTATGCCAACACGCCTTACGCTGCACTGCTGAGCCAACTCAGGACGGTGTACCCGACAAAGGCTATACACCTGGGTAACCTGGCGTCGCAGATGCTTGACGAGGAAGTACACGGAGCACAGCGCAGCTATGCAGAGAGCGTGACGGACTTTTTCAGGCATAACGCACTGGCTATGGCTGCCGCCAGCGACATCGATGCCTCTTTCCACAGTGAGGCGAGACAGCAACGTGAGAACATACACAACGTAGTAAGCGAGGCTCTGGGCAAGGAGGTCGGACACTATGACCCGGCTCAGGTGATACTGGAACCGTCGTTCTTCTGCGAAACACTGGGACTGCAGGGACGTATAGACTTCCTGCAGAAGGATTTCAGGGTGCTCATAGAGCAAAAATCGGGCAAAGGAGGTTTTTCGCAGCAGGACCCCGACACACCGGTATATCAGGAGAAGCACTATGTGCAGATGCTGCTCTACATGGCGATGCTGCACTATGGCTACAAACTCGACGGGCACGACATAGACAACAGCCACATACAGTCGTTCCTGCTCTACTCCAAGTACAAGAACGGGCTCTTAAGACTGGGCGCGGCTCCCGAACTGCTGAAGGAGGCTGTAATGCTGCGCAACCAGACGGCATGGTGCGAGATGTCGTATGCCAAGGGGGGTGCCGACGTCTTGCTGAGGATGACACCGGAGAAACTGTTGCGCAAGCCGATAAGCGACAGATTCTGGAGCATGTACGTAAGACCGCAGTTGGCGGAGATACTGTCACCCATACATGACGCCACACCGCTGGAGAAGGCCTACTTCATGCGCATGGTGCAGTTTGTGGAGGCTGAGCACGTAATGGCGAAGATGGGCAGTAACGGCAAGGAGAACTCCGGATTCTCCGCAAAGTGGCATGACACGCTTGCCGATAAACTGTTGGCTGGCTCCATACTGCACGACCTTACGATAGCCCGACTGAGGCATGAGGGTGACGATGATGGCGTGACGAGCATCGTAATGACGGCGCAGACTACCGACAGCGCCATATCGGCTAACTTCAGGCAGGGCGACATCGTGGCGCTGCATGCCTATGAGGCTGGCCATGAGCCGGACATAAGGAAGACCATCGTGCACCGCGGCAGCATAGAAAAGCTATCCATAGGCAAGGAGTGCGTGGAGGTTTGCGTAAGGCTGAAGGCTCCGCAGACTGACAAGGACGTCTTTAAGCAGCGTAAGGGGTGGAAATGGGCACTGGAGCACGACATGTATGAGTCGTCACACACTGCGCAACTGCGCTCGCTGCACCAGTTCCTGACTGCTCCCGTCCACCGTCGTGCCATGATACTGGGGCAGCGCGAGCCCGAGGTGAATGCCGATATGAAGCTGTGCGGAGAGTATGGCGGTTTCAACGACCTCGTACTGCAGGCCAAGCAGGCACAGGACATGTTCCTGGTAATAGGTCCGCCCGGCACGGGCAAGACGTCTTTCGGACTTATGAACATACTGAAGGAGGAGCGGCTGAGCAACCCCGAGGGCAGCGTATTGCTGATGGCATACACCAACCGCGCGGTGGACGAGATATGCAGCAAGCTGTGCCATCCCGATGACGGCAGCGAGCCATACGACTTCGTCAGGGTCGGCAGTGCATTGTCGTGTGAGGAATGCTACCGTGGATATCTGCTGGAGGGAAAGAGCAGGTCATGCCGCAATATCGGTGAGATACGGTCGCTGACAGACAGCTCGCACATCTTCGTAGGCACCACTACGTCACTGTCTGCAGCGGCAAGCTCGCTGTTCAGGCTGAAATCGTTCAGCCTCGCCATAATAGACGAGGCGTCACAGATATTGGAGCCCCAGCTGCTGGGACTGCTGTCTGCCACCGACGGCATCGACGTAGCCATACGCAAGTTCGTGATGATAGGCGACCACAAGCAACTGCCTGCCGTAGTGCAGCAGTCGGAGGATGAGTCAAGGGTGGATGACGACATGCTGCACGGCATAGGACTGTACAACTGCCGCAACTCCCTGTTTGAGCGTATGCTTTCGCTCTACCCTGCCCACTCATACCTGCTGCGCAACCAGGGACGCATGCACCCTGCCATAGCGCAGTTTCCCAACGAGGCTTTCTATGGCAATAAGCTCGGCATAGCAGGATTGCCGCATCAGCTGCAAGCTGGCGGACAAGGGCGGCGTGTTGAGTTCGTGGCAGTGCCGAAGCCCGTACGCTCTGTGTCCGACAAGGTAAACGAAGACGAGGCTGCCGTGATTGCGCAGGCAGTGGCAAGGGCATGGCAGGAGGCTGGCAGGGAGTTTGACGCACAGAAGACCGTAGGCGTGATAGTGCCTTACCGCAACCAGATAACCGCAGTAAGGAAAGCCCTTGACGCATACGGCATCAGCGAACTGCGCGACATTACCATCGACACGGTAGAGCGCTATCAGGGTTCGCAGCGCGACGTGATAGTGTATGGCTTCACCGTGCAGTATGTCTATCAGCTGCGCTTCCTTACCTCCAACTCCTTTCTTGACCCGCAAAGCAATGCCATGATAGACCGCCGCCTTAACGTGGCCCTCACAAGGGCGCGGTGCAGGGAGGTGATAGTGGGAAATCCTGACATACTCAGGCACAACGAGGTGTTCAGAAGACTGTTAGAGGGTCTTAAGGCCTGATTTCTCCTTCGCAGGCGAAGCACCGGGGCGGAAGGGTTGAGGGGAGAAGCATCATGGCTGCCACAAATGATTAAACAGGAAGGGGGGCACAGAGGGCAGAAAGTGCAAAAAGTGCAAAAGTGCAAAAGTGCAAAGTGCAAAAGTGCAAAGTGCAAAAGTGCAAAAGTGCACTAAAATGAAAGAGGGGATTGCTCATTTTATCTGAGTAACCCCCTTGCAATGACAGTTAGAATATGAAGAAAAAGCCTAAAAAGTCGTAACGCAAGCTGACGCCGTAAGTGTAGAGAAGATTGTGCAGAGTGCAGTGAGTACTGCATTGACAATCACTGTCCATTTATTTACATTCATAGCCTATAAAGTTATTTTGCGTGTAAAAAATTTCCTGTAAAAGAGTCGGGCGACGTTGGTTAGTTTTTACCCACGAATGGATATGGAGTCTGCACGAATGACACATCGTGGAGAGTCGCGCGGGTAGTCACACCGTCTGAGCGCGTGTTTGTGGTCTGATAGTTGACCTTGATTCCCTTGACATATTCGGATGGTTTGAAATCCTTTTTGTCTATTGCTCCCTTGCTTTTCAGTCCGAGGCTGAAAATACCCAGTTTGCCCAGCTGCACCTTGTAGCCCTGCTTGAGCTTCTCGCCCATGAGTTCAACGAGTTCGGTGAGGTACGCCAGCACGTCTGATTTCTTCATGGAGCAGTTCTGCTGGATGCGTTCGGCAATGTACTCAAGGTTTGCCGTGCCTGATGTGTAGGCCTTGCCGTACCAGAGGTTAGTGCCCGTCTTGCGGTTGTCCTGTCGCAGATAGTATAGTATTGATGCCATAGTAGTGTTTGAAATTAAATGTTAGTAATTAGTGGTTAGTTGTCGCTTGCCCAAAGTGGTCCGGGAATCTGTTTCAGCTCAGTGCCCTGAGTCCACTGGCGTACCGACTTGCCTTTGCCGTTGACCTTCTCAATGCCCCACTTCGCTACGAAGTTTACGTGTGCGTCACGGATGAATTCGGACGGAGTGAAGTCTTTTGCCTCTACCGCTCCTTTAGATTTGATGGCTGGCGTGAAGTAGCCGAAATCGCCGAGTTCCACTTTCATTGAGTTTCGCAGTTCGTTGAGTATAACCTCTACGAGCTCCGTATTCACCGCAATGCAGTCGGAAAGTTTCAGCGAGCAGTTTCGCTGTACCTCCTTTGCAAGGTCTTCGAGCGAGAGGATGCCGAAGTGGGTGGCTCGCGCATACCAAAGGTTGGTGCCCACGTTCTTACGGTTGTCCTGATAGATGTAGTAAGGTAGTGCCATACTTTTGTTCCTTTCTTTTTGGTGGTTAAACTTTTGTTTTCGTTTCTTTTTTCGGGTACAAAGTTACGAACTATTTGCACCAAAACAATCAAAAGGGGGATTTTTTAACCTTTCAGGCATTACCACGTATGCACGCTTGAAGGTGGATGGCTTTACTTTGCGATTTATATATATATATAAAAGCACATCTGGGGACGTACTTTTAACACGCCTTTTCGCCACGCCTGACGGTGCATTTTGCTACCTCTGCAACATATTGCAACACAACGCTTTGCAAGTGCTTTCACATTTTTTATCATTTGCGCCTCTCCGCATGGCAGGAAAAGCGTGTCTGACCTCCGCTTTTTTAACTTTTCGATATAGTACTGCCCCAACCTGCACTTTTGCACTTTGCACTTTTGCACTTTTAGGGGAGGCATGGGGGCGACTCAATAAGTCGGGGGTTGTTAGTTTAATATATTTATTAATATATATTTATATATTATTTATTTATATATTTATTACGTGCGTGCGCCTGACTGCAAAAGTGCAAAAGTGCAAAAGTGCAAAGTGCATTCGCCTAGTCGCTCTCCTCATGCATCCTCGCCCATACTATTCCGAAGATGGCACCGATGCCGAATGCTATCACCGCCATGCATGCCTCCTGTCCCCATGTCAGGGGGCTTTGAGTCCTGATTAACGTGTAGAGGGTAAATATTTCCATGTTTCACTCCAATTTTTTCTGCAAAGTTAAAAAAAACTTTAAATTCGGGGCTGAAATGTTAAGATTTTTTGCGTTTTTTTTTTTTTCTTAACATTGCGTACCTTTGCACCGGATATCCAAGAAAACATCATGTATTAACAACAAAACGTAAAAAACAATGAAAAAATTTGAGAACAATGAGCAAGAAAATGAAGATTTTAGATTTGCACCTCAAAGCAAAATGGTATGATATGATTGAGAGCGGAGAGAAAACTGAAGAGTACAGGGAAATAAAACCGTATTGGTTAAAAAGGTTATTCTATGGTGTGCCTGTTTATCATGAAAGAATAGAAAAAGTATACGCATCCTTTCCTTATGAGTATATAGATTTTGTTAAATCACATTTGCGTATCAGATGCCTCAGCGCAAAACCTTATACTCACATCCGTTTTCATTACGGCTACACTAAAAGAACAATGTTAAGGGGTATAAAGGGATTATCAATCGGACGTGGCAAACCCAAATGGGGCGCACCATTTGATAGAGAGTGTTTCATTATATCCTTAAAGAAATAATAAATGATCAAAACGTAAAAACAAGGAAAATGAAAGATTTATTGAAACTTGTAAAACATTTGCTTAAAACCATAACAAAAGGTGCGGGGGCTTTGTGCTTTTTGTTCTTAACACCGTTGTGCGTCGTATTGTGTGTGACGGCGGTGTGCCTGCATTTCTGCGCGTCGGTCATCGCTTTCTTTTTCGCAAGCCTCGCGGATAAGGGCAATCTGAGTGAATTCGTATTTCCGCGATGGTCTAACAGGAGCAAATGGATGTTGCAATTTGAATTTGATTAAACAACAAAGGAGGACAGAAGATATGAAAAAGCCAAGAGAAAAGATGAAACTGGAGCCCGGTGTGAAATACCGCGGCTGGGGCATGGTAAACGAGTACGGCGAGGTGACCTTCGAAGCCTCTCAGCCTACGACGAACCCCAACGGCATGAAGATAGTGAGGGAGGATGAAGACTTCACCCTCTATGAAAGCAGCAACTACTGGAAGGCGAGCGTAAGGCTCAGCAAGTCGGGCGGCCTTACACGCGAGCAGATGCTGAAGCAGTTTGCGAGCAAGCTGTGGGCGGCAGTCTGGACGCTCGGAAAGTATGTAAATGAACCAAACAATAACAGAACAAACAAAAAGAAAGGAACGAAAAAATGAAACGATTGGCAAGAATCAAGAGATTTGAAGAGCCACGTACGGGCACCAGCCAGAACGGTCAGCCTTGGGTGATGCAGGACGTGGAAATCGAGTGGGACGAAACCGAGGTGAACGCCGAGCCGTACAAGCAGAGCCTTGTAGTGACGCTTAACAGGAAAGTCAAGGACAGCATGGTGAAAGAGCTGATTGACAACAAGACACCTATAGGCGTTACGTTCTATTTCGACACACACGAATTCAACAGCAGGATGTACAATTCTGTACGAGGTTTCATCAGCAGGGAATATACGGAGGACATTTGACATGACGGCAAAAAGAGGTACTACTACAAGGGGTTACATAAACAGAAACCCCCTCAACATCAGATATTCAGAGCGTAACAATTGGGTTGGGCAGATAGGCCGCGACTCAGGCGGTTTCTGCAAGTTCTCGGCTTTCATATATGGCATACGTGCCGCCGTTCTGATAATAAAGAAATATATCGAGCGTGGCGACAATACCATTCCGAAGATAATATCGAAATGGGCCCCCGAAACTGAGAACCTTACGACGAAGTACATACAGTTTGTTACGCAGAAGACTCGTATTGCAGCTGACACGAAGCTGAGTATTTATGACCGAAGTAAGATTATTGCGATACTGGATGCCATGATACGCGTGGAGTGCGGTAATCTTGAGCTGCAAAGTTCATGGCTGGGAGCAGGGTATGACTTGGCGGTCACTACACCGAAAAACAAACAGTAAGACACAACATATATAAAAGCTAATCCTATGATATTTGACTATTACATACCATTCTATTCTTCAAAGCAAGACAGATGGTGCCCCGGCGTAGAGGCTAAGCCGCTCACATTTGAGAAGTTCTGCGAGATAACCAAGTATGAGGGCAACAAAATCATCATTGACGGCATAAGGACAGGCAACAAGTCTGAGAAAGTGAAGCTGAGTGCCGCCTGCTGGGTAGGCAAGACGACGACGGGCAAACGAAGGGCCGAAGACATGCAGCCAACGCAGTTTTTCATGGTGGACATAGACCACTGCGACGAGCCGAGAAAGGCGTATGAGAAAATTACGCAGTCCCACCCCTCTGTCCTTGACTCCGTATTGCTTGCGCATGTGACTCCAAGCGGAAAGGGTTTGCGCCTCGTATTTGAAGCTACGCAGAACCTGCCCACGCTGATTGAGCACATGGAATGGGCACGTGAGACATACGGCCTTGACAAGTACGGAGATTTCGACACCGCAGTAAAAGACCTCAGCCGACTTTCATTCCTGCCATACAAAGATGACATTCTCTGGATAAACAGACAGATGTTTGAGGCTGGAGAAAGGAATTACAAGCCGATAGTCAGTGCCGTGGCGCAGAAAGAGACGCAAGCGGCGCAGACGGTTGTTGAGGACAAGGGCGCAGACGCAGTTCAGGCCGATTACTCAGAGTATAGCTACAGAGGGCACAAAGTAAGCGACATAGTGGATAAGTACGTGGAGGTGTACGGAACTCCCGACGCAGGAGAGCGACACAACTACTACAATCAGATGGTGAAGTATTTCAGATGCATCGTAGATAACAATCCGCTTGCGCTCAATGCCATCCTGCCGAAATTCGGCCATACCGACGAGGAAACGCTGTCGCAGTGCCAGAGCATTTGCAGACAGAACAATGTAGGCAAGCTGCCACGTGAATTCTTCTTGTTCCTGCTTCATAACGGCTTTTATGACAAAAACAAGAAACCATCACTCGACGATGATTCAGTGGCGGCAGAGCCTAACACCTCGCTGATTGACAAGATGCCTGCCCTGCCGCCAGTGTTCAGGGAATACGTGAACTCAGCACCGAGGGATTTCAAGATACCCTGTATAAATGCCTTGATGCCGATAATGGGCACGCTGACAAGTTATCTGCGCAGTTACTACCCTGTTGACGGAGAAGAGCATGCTACGAATTTCTTCAGTATCATATACGCACCATCGGGAGCAGGCAAAAGCTTCGTGAAGCGAATAGTGAAATATCTGCTTTCGGACCTTGCAATGCGCGACCAGCTTTGCGATGCAAGAGACAGGCTTTATAACTCCGTAAGGGAAACAAAGGGCGGCAACGACAAAGGGCCTCAGAATCCGCATGTGCAGTTGCGTATAGCAGAGGCGAAAATCTCTGAAACGGAATTGTTGGAGAAACAGGCTAACAACAAGGGCCACCACATGTTTACGTTTGCTGCGGAAATAGACCAGTGGGCAAAGGGCGCACGTGCGGCAGGCGGCAACAAGGACGATATGCTGAGAATTGCGTGGGACGGCGGCGAATACGGCCAGCATTATAAGTCAGCAAATTCATTCAAGGGTAAAGTGAACTTGTACTGGAATATCCTGATGACGGGCACACAAGACCAGATGATGAAGTATTTTCAGCGTAATACGACAAACGGACTCGTTCAGCGTTGTTGTTTTACTGAGATTGAAAACCAGCGTTTCAGCGATATAAACAAGTGGCGCAACCTGTCGGCAAAGGATTTGCAGGTAATAGACAAGTTCAAGAAAAGATGTGACGAACGCTGCTATACATCTAAGTTGGATTTCGATATTGAAATGCTCGATTCGGTAAGCGATGAGGATTTTGACAAAGAAGTGCCGTGGCGCTATGAGTTCAAGCCGTTCACCTACATAGAACTTGATTGGCTGTGGCCGACGATAAAGGCTTTTCTGCAACGTGAACTGGCTAAGGCAAAGCTGGAGCAGAATGACGCACGTGACTCATGGCGCAAACGTAGTGCGGTGCGTGGTTACAGGCTGGCTATGATATGCACGCAGTGCTGGGATAAGATAGGAAAGAGAGAGCGTGACATAATATGCAAGTTTGTTGATTGGTGGATGCAGGTTGACCTTGAAGCAAGTCTCGTTCCGTTTGAGGAATCATACAACGAAGTGAATGGAGACACATTGCGGACATCAAAGAAAACATCGCTCTTCGAAGCTTTGAAAGACGAGTTTACAAGGACTGAACTTGCAACGATGTGTCAACGAATGAATGTACGTAGCAGGGTTCGCAATGTAATCTGCGACTGGAAAAAGATGGGCATGATTACAGAAACGGAGACAAATACGTACAAGAAGACAAAGCGTGAAATATGATGTTTTTGCAATAGTTTTTTAGGGTTTATCACTATTCGGGGCAGGGTCGTTGTGAAACGGTTCTGCCCCGCACTTTTGCACTTTTGCACTTTTGCACTTTTGCACTTTCTGCCCTCTGTGCCCTCCTTCCTGTTTAATCATTTGTGGCAGCCATGATGCTTTCTGTCTTCTTATACAGTTCCATGCTACTCTACGGCACCGGGTGCAGCATCATTGCCGGGGCCGCCGTCGTTTGTGCCTTGTGACTTCGCTCCCCTGCTCCTGCCTGCGAGTGCCTTTTTCAGTGCGTCGCCCTTGACGGCGTCTTTCGGCAGGTACTCGCGGTGCAGCTGGTCAACGACGGGGTGTGTCAGTCCCCTTGTGGCAGCCTTGCGCGGTCCGGTGATGTCGAGCACCACGATTCTGTTACTGCCTTTCCTGAGCCAGCAGCCCGGCAGGAAGAGCGTCTGCTGCGGACCTACGTTCCAGAAGCGTCCCAGGCAGTGGCCGTTAACCCATACGAGGCCCTTGCCCCATGTGCTCATGTCGAGGTATGTGTCGCCCGTCTTCTTCAGGGTGAATGAGGCCTTGTAGTATGCCGGTGTGCCGGCGGAGCCGGTGCCGGGTATGGCACTCATGTTGTCGGCGAGGCTGTCGATGGAGGCAGCATCGTCATATATAGGGAAGCGATACACTTTCCAGTCCTTCAGGTTGTATGTCACCTCATCCTTGCCGTTGGTGGTGAGCAGTTCCACGCTGCGCGTTATTCCCTTGGGGTCGTTGATGAGCTTAGAGTAATTGATGCGCCCCATGGCCTCGACGAAGATGTCGAGAGTGCTGCCCTCCGCCACGTCCTCAGGCAGTCGCAGCGTAGTCTCATATCCGTTGCCACGGTACAGCTCGCCTATCTTCCTGTCGTTCACATAGACAATGGCATAGTCGCACATATCGCTGACCTGCAGCAGCGTGCCCGCCTTTACTGCAGGCATGGTGGTAGAGTAGAGTATGCTGCCGAAACCCTGATCGTACTGCTCCATCGGCATCACGTCGTGCGATGACAGAGGCTCTGGCATGTTGCCGGCACGGAGCAGTGGCATCATGTGGTCGAACCTCACTTCGGGAATCTCTGTTATTGGCATCGGCTTGGGAACGTCGGGCAGTTTCCCGTCAGAGTATTTTCCAAGCAGTTCGCGCAGCTGGTAATACTTGTCTGTAGCCGCTCCCTGCTCGTTGACAGGTGCGTCATAGTCATAGCTGGTGCAGTCAGGCGCAAACCCCTTGTTGTTTGCACCAGCCCACTGTCCGAATGACGTTCCGCCATGTGTCATGTATAATGAGAATGATATGCCATTGTCGAGCATTGTCTTTATGCCCTTGACCATGGCGTCGGCAGGGCGTGTCTGGTGTGCAGTGCCCCATCCGTCAAACCATCCGCTCCAGTATTCCGAACACATCAGCGGTGCATCAGGGCGCAGTTCCTTTACACGCCTGAACTGGTCGAGCACCTTTGCGCCGGTGCCGAAGTTCATGGTCCACAGCAGGTCGGGCAGCGCATTCTGCTCGAAGTTGCTTGACCAGTCGCACTGGAACAGTACCACCTTGTCGAAGCCTACGGAGCGCAGGCAGTCGCGTATCGCACTCACGTATGGTTTGTTGGTGGCGTATGAACCGTACTCGTTCTCCACCTGTACCATTATTATAGGACCGCCGTTCTGTATGGTCAGCGGTGCCAGTTGTCTGCCTACCTCGCCCTCGAAGCGACGCACGCACTCCATGAAGTAAGGATCCTGCTCGCGCAGCTTGATGTCGCGCTTCTTCAACAGCCACCATGGCAGGCCGCCCATCTCCCATTCTGCACATACGTATGGTCCGGGACGCACGATGACGTACATTCCGTTCTTCTGACACAGGCGGCAGAACTCGGCAACATCGTTCTCTCCGCTCCAGTTGAAGACGCCCTCCCGGCGTTCGTGCTTGTTCCAGAAGATGTATATGCAGATGGTGTTCATGCCGAGAGCCTTGCACATCTTGATGCGATGCTCCCAGTAGGCACGGGGAATGCGGGCATAGTGAAGTTCGGCAGCCTTTACCACGAATGGCTTGCCGTTAAGAAGGAAAGTGCCCTTGCCTGCCTCAAAGGTACCGGTATTTGCTGACACGAATAATGATGACAGAAATAATAAAGTTGTTGTCAGTAGTAGTTTCATATAGTTAATTATTCAAGTTTCGCATTGCTCACTTCTGGGAAGTTAAAAGGAGTCAAGGGGAGTTATCGCGGCTTTTCAGCCGCTCGGGGAGTTAAAGGACATTACTTCTGCTTTTCCCTTTTTGAGGAGTCGGGCTTGTTTTCGAGGCGTTAGGTATTGTCCCCTAACTCCTCTTTACTCCCCTTAACTCCCCTTCGCTCCCCTTCGCTCGTCACGCAGTGACGCTTGCGTAAGCAAGAACTCCTCAAACTATCCGGACTTCAGAAAGTTGAGTTAATTATTTTGGATATGAGTGCAAAGTTCGTAAAAAATATTGACATACACAATTTTTTCATTCCTAAAAATCCCTATTATTTTGTTTATTCAGTTTTTTTTCGTAACTTTGCAATGTTCACTTTTCATTTTTTTGTAATGGAACCATTAGCAGAAAGACTTCGCCCGAAGACACTTGATGAATATATAGGTCAGAAACACCTCGTAGGAGAAGGGGCTGTGCTCAGAAACATGATAGAGTCTGGGCACATATCATCGTTTATACTCTGGGGCCCTCCTGGCGTAGGCAAGACCACACTGGCGCAGATAATCGCCAACAGGCTCGACACTCCTTTCTATACGCTCTCTGCCGTAACGAGTGGTGTGAAGGACGTGCGCGACGTAATTGAGCGTGCCAAAGGTTCTCGGTTCTTTGGCTCAGTGTCACCAATTCTGTTCATTGACGAGATACACCGTTTCTCCAAGTCACAGCAAGACTCACTGCTCGGTGCAGTTGAGCGTGGCATAGTAACACTGATAGGTGCCACCACCGAGAATCCTTCGTTTGAGGTCATACGCCCTTTGCTGTCGCGTTGCCAACTGTATGTCCTGAAATCGCTTGAGAAGGCTGATCTCGAGGAATTGCTGCAACGTGCCATAACCACTGACGCTGAACTGAAAAAACTTGACATACGCCTCACCGAGACTGGCGCATTGATGCGCTACAGCGGTGGCGATGCACGTAAATTACTCAACATCCTGCAGTTGGTGGTAGAGGCTGAGTCATCACAGACCATAGAGATAACCGACAGATTGGTAGAAAGCCGTCTGCAACAGAATCCGCTTGCCTATGACAAGCAAGGCGAGATGCACTACGACATCATATCTGCCTTCATAAAAAGCATACGAGGAAGCGATCCCGATGCCGCACTTTATTGGATGGCACGCATGATTGAGGGCGGCGAAGACCCGCAGTTCATAGCACGCCGACTCGTCATCAGTGCTTCAGAAGACATCGGACTTGCAAACCCTAATGCACTGCTCCTTGCAAATGCCGCCTTCGATACCGTTATGAAGATTGGATGGCCTGAAGCTCGCATAGCACTGGCCGAGGCCTGCGTATATCTCGCAACATCACCGAAGAGCAACTCTGCATACTGCGGCATTAACGATGCCCTGGCTCTCGTAAAAGAAACCGGCAACCTGCCTGTGCCGCTGCATCTGCGCAATGCTCCGACCCAACTTATGAAACAACTTGGCTATAGTGATGGATATAAATATCCACATGACTACCCCGGCAACTTCGCGCAACAGCAGTATATGCCTGACGAACTGCACGACACGCGTCTATGGCATGCGCAGCATTCTCCATCTGAGGAAAAGCAGTATCAACAGATGCTGCGCCTGTGGGGCGAGCGTTTTAAAGATTAAAGGTGGGGTTCCGTTCCCTACCCACCTAAGCGAAGCGAGGCGTTATAAAACAGACTGCGGGACAAATGTAACCTGCAAAAGTTGAATTTATTACATACTGTCCAATGAATAGATATAAAATGATGATTATTCTATTTATTGGACAGTTTCGTATTGTAAAAATACGTTAATTCAGCATGTTTGGTCTGCAAAAAAACTATGATTGACGGACATTCAAAATTTAAATAACATTTTTTAATATGAACTGAACGACATAAATTTTGCAATAAAACAAAAAAAAGGTAACTTTGCAACCAAGAAACTCAATTACACTTTTCAAGTTTACCTATAATGAAAACGAAAAAAAAATTACTCCATTTTATTACTCTGTCAATATGCCTATGCCAGACACTCCACATGAGTGCCAGGACATGGACGCTTGACGAGTGCATCGGATATGCCATGGAGAACAACATCACGCTGCAGAAGGCTGGACTTACACGTCAGTCTGACGCTGAGACAACTCTTGCATCGAAGGCTGCCCTGCTTCCGTCACTCAGCTTCTCCACTTCGCAAAACGTGGCTTACCAGCCATGGAAAGCTAACGGAGTCGCTACCGTACAGAACGGATTGGTGGAGACGAATGCCACCACGACAAGCTATAACGGTACATACTCCGTAAGCGCCAACTGGACTGTATGGAACGGCAACCGCAACCGTAACACCATATTGCAGAACGAGAATATGGAGCAACAAGCAGAGCAAGACTCCATTACCTACGCACGCAACATCGAAGAGCAGATAGCACAACTTTACATACAGATACTCTATACAAAGGAGGCTATAGAGGTGAACAAGGCTACGCTGGAGGCTGCAAAGGTAAATGAGGAGCGTGCACTGCAGATGGTTGACGTGGGCAGCATGTCGAAGGCTGACTGCTCGCAGCTCACTGCACAGCGCGCACAGGATGAATACAATGTGGTACAGGCGGAGAGTAACGCACGTAACTACAAGCGACAGCTGAAGGCTTTGCTGCAACTTACCGATGACGAGGACTTCGACGTCGTATCACCACAAGCCACCGATGACATGGCGCTGCAACCAATACCATCGCAGCAGAGCGTATATGAGGCTGCAATAGAGAACCGTCCGGAGATGCATAAGGCGCAACTCGCCGTTGAAAGTGCAGAGATACAGCAGAAACTTGCCAAGGCACAGCGCATGCCTACGGTGTCGCTGCAGGCGGCAGTGGGCACAAACACCTCTTCACTAAGCAATAACGGATGGGGCGAGCAGATGAAGTCGAATTTCAATGCCGGTGCAGGTGTCACCATATCCGTACCGATTTTCGACCAACGCTCTGCCAAGTCGGCTGTAAACAAGGCTAACATCATGCGCCAGGAGGCTCTGCTCGATATACGCGACAAACAGACTTCACTCTATTCTACGATAGAGAACTACTGGATTCAAGCCACAAACAACCAGTCGCAGTATAAGGCGGCGAAGGTCAGCACCAAGGCGGCACAGGATTCATACGACTTGCTGTCTGAGCAGTTTGCCGTCGGACTGAAGAACACCGTGGAACTGCAGGAGGGCAAGACTCGCCTGCTGTCTGCACAGCAAAGCGAACTACAGTCTAAGTACATGACTATCCTTAATATAAAAATGTTAGAGTTTTACAAGAAATAAAATACAATAATGAAAAAGAAATATATCATAATTGCCATTGTGGCAATAGCAGCCATTGCCGCATACTTCCTCATGGGAGGTAAGAAGAAGGCTGACGTAACATACACCACCACAGAGGTTAAGGCAGAAACCATCACTACCAGCGTAACCGCAACCGGCACTATAGAGCCTGTGACATCGGTTACCGTGGGTACACAGGTCAGCGGCATTGTGGCACACCTTTACGTTGACTATAACAGTACCGTCAAAAAAGGTCAGGTGATAGCCGAGCTAGACAAGACTAATCTCATGTCTGAACTTTCATCTGCCAAGGCGAACCTGTCGTCTGCGCAGAGCAACCTTACCTATCAGAAGTCTAACTACGACCGTTACAACACATTGTATAAGAAAGGTCTCATCTCTGCCAACGACTTTGAGCAGGCACGTCTTTCATACGAGCAGGCAAGGCAGCAGGTGCGCACTGCATCTGAGAGCGTTAAGAAGGCACAGACTAACCTCAGCTATGCCACCATTACTTCACCAATAGACGGTGTCGTACTGTCAAAAAGCGTAGAGGAAGGTCAGACCGTCGCAGCATCGTTCAATACTCCGGAACTCTTCACCATTGCTCAGGACCTGACCAACATGCAGGTGATAGCCGACATTGACGAGGCTGACATAGGCGATGTAAGAGAGGGACAGCGCGTAAGCTTCACCGTTGATGCCTATCCTAACGACACTTTTGAGGGTCGTGTAACGCAGGTCAGACAGGAGGCTACCACTGAGTCTAACGTGGTGACATACCAGGTTGTCATATCTGCTCCTAATGCAGACCTTAAGCTAAAGCCTGGACTGACGGCAAACGTGACAATATTCACACATGAGGTCAGCAACGTTCTGGCAGTTCCTACCAAGGCTCTGAAGTTTACTCCTAACGAGAAGATGCTCACTGAGGAGCAGAGCATACAAGACTGTCAAGGCAAGGACAAGGTATGGATACTGGAGGGCAATGTGTTCAAGGCTATCGCCGTGAAGACCGGAACATCCAACGGTACCCTTACAGAAATCATATCCGGACTGAAGGCTGGACAAAAGGTCATCACCGAGTTTAAGATGGGAGCATCGGACGAAGACGAAGGCGAAGGTGCAAATAACAATAATCCATTCATGCCAAAACATCCATCAAAGAATAAGGAGAAGAAGGGATGAAAGTTGAAAGATGAAAGTTGAAAGTTGAAAGATGAAGGATGAAAGATGAAAGATGAAAGATGAAAGTTGAAAGTTGAAAGATGAAGGATGAGGGGAGAAGGAAGAGAGTATCAAAAACTTATCTGGTATGGATGTAAAAGAAAGAAAAGTAGTCATTGAACTACAAGACGTGAAACGCGAATTTCACGTTGGCTCCGAGGTAGTGAAGGCACTACGCGGAGTTTCATTCAAGATATATGAGGGTGAGTTCGTCACCATAATGGGTACGTCTGGCTCCGGCAAGTCAACATTGCTAAACCAATTGGGATGCCTTGACACTCCGACATCGGGCGAATACCTGCTTGACGGAGTTTCGGTGCGCACAATGTCGAAAAGTCAGCGAGCAAGACTGCGCAACCGCAAGATTGGCTTTGTCTTCCAGAACTATAACCTTCTGGCAAAGACCACCGCTGTGGAGAACGTAGAACTGCCGCTGATGTATAATTCCACATATAGTGCAGCAGAGCGACGCAAGGCTGCCATTGACGCTCTCAACGAGGTAGGACTTGGCAACCGTCTGGAGCATAAGTCAAACCAGATGTCGGGCGGACAGATGCAACGCGTAGCCATAGCCCGTGCCTTGGTAAACAATCCCGCCGTGATACTTGCCGACGAGGCTACGGGTAACCTCGACACAAGGACTTCGTTTGAGATGCTGGTATTGTTCCAGAAACTGCATGCGCAGGGACGTACCATAATATTCGTTACGCACAACCCCGAGATTGCACAATACTCCTCACGCAACATTATGCTGCGCGACGGCAAGATACGCGAAGACGTGGTGAACGATAACATCCTGTCTGCGGCAGAAGCTCTCGCTGCACTGCCTAAGCCACAGGATGACTAAGTTTAATTAATAATGGGATAATTAATAATTAATACACGTTTCGCTAATGCTCAACCTGTTTTTTTACAAGCTGTTCGACTACGTTTCAGAAACCGCTTGTAAAAATCAAAAAAGAGCCTCGGTAATCAGAGAATCCTGCAAAATGGAAAGCGAAAGTTGAGTAATTTTTAATTCTCCTGATAGTTAATAAAAATCAAAAGTAGTCATTACGAATAGTGTGTATCAATGCGGTTGTTAATCATTAATTTTTTAATTATTAATTATATAAAGTGAATTTCATCAATCTAATGAAGGTGGCTATCAAAGCCATTGCAAATAATAAGTTTCGCTCGTTTCTCTCCATGCTGGGCATCATAATCGGTGTGGCGGCAGTCATCGTCATGATGGCTATCGGTCAGGGCTCCAAGGAGTCTATACGCCAAAACATTGCACAGATGGGCTCCAATATCATCATGATACGCCCTGGCGCCGACAAGGGCATGGGTGGCGTAAAACAAGATCCGTCAAGCATGCAGACCCTGAAGGAGGAAGACTATGAAGCTATCAAGAATGAGGCAAAATACGTAACCTACGTCTCTCCTGAGGTTACATCGTCAGGACAGTGTATCAACGGTAACAACAACACCTCAAGCACCATGTATGGCGAGTCAACTGAGTATCTGGACATCAAGCAGTGGGAGGTTACAAGCGGTTCTGTTTTCTCTGACGAGGACATTAAGAAGGCTGCCAAGGTCTGCATAGTGGGCAAGACCGTGGTTGACGAGCTCTTTCCCGACGGACAGGACCCCATAGGCAAGACTATACGATTCAAGAGCATACCGTTCCGCATAATCGGTGTACTGAAATCTAAAGGATATAACTCTTTCGGCATGGACCAGGACAATCTCATCATTGCTCCTTACACCACCGTAATGAAAAGGCTCACGGCGCAGACATACCTGTCGAGCATCAACTGCTCTGCCATTACTGAGGACATGACCGATGATGCCATAAGCGAACTGACCTCCATACTGCATGAGCAACATAAGATAAAGGATGACGGCGAGGATGATTTCACCATTCGCTCACAGCAGGAGATAATGGAGACCATGTCGTCAACAATGGATACCGTCACTCTCATCCTTGTGGTGGCTGCTGCCTTCTCATTGCTCGTAGCCGGCATAGGTATCATGAATATCATGCTGGTGTCTGTGACAGAGCGCACCAAGGAGATTGGCCTGCGCATGTCGGTTGGCGCACGCGGCATCGACATCAGCAACCAGTTTCTCATCGAGTCGATCATTATATCGGTTACCGGCGGCATACTGGGCATTGCACTGGGCACATTGCTATCCACGAGCGCCAACTTGCTTTTCGGTCTGCCTACGTCGGTGCCCATGTGGTCTATCGTAGTCAGCTTCATTGTCTGCACAATCATCGGCATCGGCTTTGGCTACTTCCCTGCCCGCAAGGCGGCAAGGATGGATCCTATTGAGGCGATAAGGTATGAATAGATGATGGATTTATGGATGTATGCGAAATAACAGGAATATGAAAGGGAAACTGATTATAGGGTCTGCGGCGGCGATAGTGCTGCTTTCAATGATGTTCCTAGGTCCAAGAGAGGAAATTTCATTGAAGGGTTACCTTATGCACTGCGTCATGCCTATACTCGCCGTGGCTTTATTCTGGATAAACTATCTGTGGCTCATACCACGCTACTCATTCCAAAGCAACAGGAAGAAGACCCTGTTCTTCTATAACCTGATAATCATAGTAGGATTATGCACTTTCCTCATATATTGGCACGACGTGGAGTTTGAGAACAGGCGCAACTCTATTACGTTAGCGAAACAATCCTTTTCTGACTCCATAGCCAATGCACGTCACGACTTTCCCAGGGGCCCCATGCACGATGAAATGCAACATGCCCCCATGCATGATGACGAGGTGGCTCGCGGTCCTATGGATGACGGTGAGATGCCTACGCCGCCTGATGACGTTGACAAGCCACCTTTCGGTGACGAAGCACACATGGAGCCTCATGGTGAAGGCATGAGGACCGACTCTGCCGAGCACAAAAGGCACATGGACGAAATGCACATGAACAGGCATCATCATCCATTTTTCGACAAGAAAGACCATTTCAACATTCTTGCATCACTGCGCGACAGCGTAAACTTCCTGTTCGCCATATTCGTGGCATTCACGCTGCGCAATGAGGAGCACATAACCCGATTAAGACAGAAGCAGCAGGAGGCGGAGACCGCACGGCGAGATGCCGAACTGCGTAGCTTGCGTAACCAGATAAGCCCACACTTCCTGCTCAACACACTCAATAACATCTACGCTCTCGCTGCCATAAGTCCCGAGCGCACACAAAGTGCCGTGATGCAACTGTCAAAGATGCTGCGCCACATGCTTTACGATAACCAGACAGAGATGGTGACGCTGAAGTCTGAGGTTGACTTCATCAGTTCGTACGTAAACCTTATGAAGCTACGCCTCGCAAGTAACGTAACGGTAAACACGGAGTTCAACGTCAATGAATCTCGCAACACCATGGTGGCTCCCCTACTCTTCATCTCACTGGTAGAGAATGCCTTCAAGCATGGAGTATCGAGCACCGAGCCTTGCGTCATAAACATCCGACTGGCAGAGACTGACGATGCCATAGTATGCGACATATCAAACTCTAACAACCCCAAGCAGTCTAACGACCACAGCGGTCACGGAATAGGCTTGCCACTCGTACAGCAGCGTCTGGACATGACATACCCCGACAGCCATACATGGACAAAGGGCGTGGAATCTGACGGACTATACCACTCACTTATTGTATTGAAAATCCTAACTCACAATGCATAATTCATAATGCATAATTCTTAATTCATAATTCTTAACTCTTAATTCTTAACTCTTAACTCTTAATTCTTAACTCTTAACTCTCATGACTTGTGCTATTATTGATGATGAGCCACTTGCAGCAGAATTGCTTGCATCCTATGCTCAAAAGACAGCATTCCTAAATCTGATAGGAACTTACAACAGTGCCATTGAGGCAATGCGAGAGATACGCAACAATCCTGTTGACCTGATATTCCTTGACATACAGATGCCAGAACTATCAGGACTAGAGTTTGCCACCATACTCTCTCCTAAAACCATGATAGTCTTCACCACTGCCTTCGACCGTTACGCCGTTGACAGCTATAAGGTGAACACCATAGACTACCTGCTTAAACCTATATCATACGAGGCTTTTCTACATGCAGCAAACAAGGCGCAGAAAGCCTATGAAACTGCCAATGCCACGCAGATGGCACAGGCTACACAAGATCGCTTCATATACGTCAAGAGCGAATACAAGCTAGTAAGGGTCTTCCTTGATGACATACTATACATAGAGGGTCTGAAGGACTATGTGAAGATACATGTCTGCACGCCACAGAAGAAAGTGTTGTGCCTGATGAACATGAAGACTTTGGAGGACTATCTGCCACAACCTGAGTTCCTGCGCGTACACCGCTCTTTCATAGTACACATGCCGAAGGCTGACATCATCGACCGCCTACGCATAGTGTTCGGCGATAACTACATCCCTATATCTGACAGCTATAAGGATACCGTGCAGCAATACATCAGTGAGCATACATTAGGGTAAGTCAACATGTATCTCCAAAAAGACAAATCCGAAGAATCGAACAGCTCCGTAAATGTAAAGTTTTCTTAAAACGCAGTAAAGTGATAGCTTTTACAATGTAAAAGCTATCACTTTACTGCGTAATTCATATCACTTTTGGCTATAAAAGCTATCATTTTACAATGTAAAAGCTATGCTTTTGCAACATAATCATCTAATAAATAGCCTTCACATTCTATTTTCTATTCGTCCCCACCCCGTATTTCGCATTTCAAGGCCTGTTTCGGCGAGCTAACCCTGTTTATAGGCAGTTGTTCCACCTACATCGTTTTTCTCGCTCAGAATGAGTTTTCTCTCATACCGAAAAATTTACCAAGAAATTATTCTTGAAAATGCTTGTTTTTTTGTCTGGCCCGAATTTGAGGATTACGGAACATGCCACAGTGTCGTTAATCTTATAATCAAGGAACTATCCCATACTACATTTCCGTCCTTCCAAACAAAATGAAGAACGAAGATGGTATATTCATCAGAACGACAGACGGAAGCCGAAACGCACGCCATGCTTGGTGGCTGTAGGCAGATTGATGTAGTTGATTCGGCGTACATACTCTATCTGGAGCATCTTCAGAATGTTGTGTATGCCTACGCGGAACTCCATATAAGGCTCGTGAGGGTCCATGATATGGGCACACGTTGGGAACTCCATCAGTCTGTTACTTGAGGCATTGCCTTCATAGAACGGGTTATTCTTGTCAGAGAGTCCACCGTAGAGTACGTTGAAACCTATCAGCTCGCGCCACTGCAGCTTCTTAAGCAACGGAATACGGTTGAAGAGTTTTCCGTTCATATCCCACTCCAGCTGCAAGGACACATACTTATCGTTAAGGAACTCCATATTGTTGATAAGTTCGAAGGTCTCACGCTGCCATATATATGACACGTTGGCTGCAGGTGCTATGAGCAATGGGAACGGCACTTGGTTCCACTGCACACCTCCCTTGAGGTTCACATCCATCCTACCCCATGACTTAAGCCACTGGCGGTAATAGATGCTCGCTTCCGTTACATTGTAGTTGTATTCACCACCAAAGAAGCCCTTTACACCGATGGTATGCTTCAGCTTGAATATCGGCGCATCGTTGTTTACACCTCTGCGCCTCTGCTTGGAGTTTACGTATGTCTGTCCTGGTGAGAAAGTCAGCTGGACATACATCTCACTGAAGCGGAACTTACCATGGGAACCTTCTGGCAACGGTTCGTTGAATCGCTTAAAGTAGAGATTGCCTGCAGCTTCATCTTCCTCAAACCTGAATCCGCCCTTTATACCGAATCCCCAATCTTCCTCGCGTACGAAATCAAGCGTCTGGCGCTTGTAAAATGCCTGATTCAAGACCTTGGTCCACTTAATGGCGGCAAAGATGTTATCCTTATCCACATTGAGGAACTTATCTGATGGTGAACAGATATCGTATGTGGTGCTGAAGGATACATACCTCATAGGGAACTCATCTGGCGTGTATGCCTTCTTGTTGAAGGAATATGTGAGCGTTGCACCATAGTAGTTGTTATTGCTACGGAAGCCATGAGCCATGTATCCTTTCAGGAAGAAGTGCGGATTGAGTTTCGCTGTTGTCTGAGCCGACACGCGCAAACGGAAGCCATCGATATCGTTTCTCGAAATCATAGAGTTGATAGGACCTATGTCAATCTTGCTGGGATTGTCCCCCCTTGTTGTCTCCACATAGTTCTCCATCACCGCTTTCATGCCCGCAAGCAACCATCCAAAGCCCTTGGTATTCTTCATGCCCTTGATAAAGTCACTCATGCCTTCCTCACCATGGGTAAGTGCCACCTCGCGATTGTCTGTCCAATAGTCCTTGTCGCGCATCTCAGAATACGGATCGCGTTTCTCCAATGCCTTGCCACGGAACATCTTATCGTCTATCGGGTCGAAGGAGTAGTCGTTTCGCCGACTGGTTCGCGTAATGAGGAAATTGCCCGACCTGCCTACAATCGACATCTCAACAAGCATGTCATTGACGCTTAACACCCAGTCGCCACTGGGAAGACGCAGATATTCCTGGTCTATAGACATATTGCGAACGAAATTCACATCGGAGCGTTTTGGTATGCTGAGGTGTACCTTCTTGACATGCAGCGTGGAGTCTTTCAGAATCCACAGGTCGCCGCGGAAGCCGAAGTCCTGCTGGTTATTTGGCACGAACGACACCTGAATACATGAGTCACGGTCAACTTCCAGCGTATCTACTATATAGAAGCGATAGAAGCCTATGGCATCACGACCTATAGGCGACGTGAAAGGAAACTGCAGGAGCCTGACCTGGTCATCGTATATGTCAACCTCTGTGAACACTTCCTTTGCCATGGCAGTGAAGATGTCGCCAGTCTCTATCAGGTCGTTGACACCTGTGCTCTGCTCTGCATCTATATATATGCGCTCTTTCTCTGGAGACTTACGATAGAATCTGCGGAATATCTTCTCGTTGGTTATGATTGGCAGTACATTCTTACCCGTTATAGGATTTATCTCAAGCTGGTTCTTCAACCATTCCTTCTTGGCGTATG
>Ga0310691_10001786_pt1 | contig 31134 bp, 25 predicted proteins | sample 176DNAGHGlowgp2_FD_203887 | JGI IMG/M metagenome (GOLD analysis project Ga0310691, IMG submission 203887) | Sheep rumen microbial communities from Palmerston North, Manawatu-Wanganui, New Zealand - 1766 DNA GHGlow gp2 (v2) (version 2) | ecosystem: Host-associated > Mammals > Digestive system >... | reverse complement strand
AGGCTTAAAACATACACAGCGATACGCCAAAGGATATATATGAAGATCATTCTTGAAAAGCTGGATGCATCTGAAATCCATGGATATATCGCAGCGCATCTTGCGTATGCCGGGTGCAAGCAGGAACTATTCACAAGTGATGCTGAAGAAGAAATCTACAAGATATCAGGAGGGGTATACAGGGAAATCAATGCAGTATGTGAGAAAAGCCTGCTGTATGCCTTCCAGAACCAGAAGAGGCTCATAGATGGACACATGATCAGATATGTTGCGGAGGGTGAGATGCTCCGGGCAGATGAAAACATGATTGCGTAGGTCATGCACACGGGGTGCGCATCATGAAGAAGAGGATAAACATTTCGGTGTCGGAAGACACGGCTGAGAGATTAAAGCAGTATGCTTGGGAGAATCATAAGAATGTAAGCCAGGCAATAACAGACTGGATATGGTCGGTTAAGGTGAAGAATGAACAGATCCGTGGACAGCTGACGTTGGATTCTGGAATAAAGAGAACAGCTCATAAATCGAGAGTATAGATTTGAAGCGATGTGCCGCGGAAGCGGCTGGAGCTCTGACGGGTGTCCTGCGACGTGAAGGTGGCGTGAGTGAATAAACATAGCCAACGCAGGGCATCCACGAGGAGATCCCGCAATCCTCTCAAAAACCATCCACCTATTGAGCCGGGATGGTTTTAAGAATGGGGAACTGTGACAGAAAGATGGGTAAAGCTGTGACATGCTTAGAGAGCAAACCAGTGACAGCTCATGAGGTTAGTAACATCAGTGGAGAATGGAAGCTCTTGATAGTATAATATATAATATTGATCCTCTTGAGTATACGGTTAATAGATTGTGTCGACCGGTTATTCAAATAGATGAAAACGGCGTTATAGTAAAAAAATATGACAGTATTTCTGAGGCAAGTCGTGTTATGGGTGTTGGAGAAAAAAGCATTAGAGCCGCTGCCAATGGTTTGCAGAAGAGAGCAGCAGGATATTATTGGGTGTTTGATTCCCCGAAATAGAAAACTAACGCTAATCATAATTAACAATATCAGTCAATAATGATGGCTCGTTTAATAAAACACTTGTCTATATTTTTTATCTATGATCAAAAAAACGAATGGATTAAGGTAATACTGGTGTCATAATTCAACCATTACGACACCGAAAGAAGATAGCGGTAAAAATACCGCATTTTCTTTACTTTTATCGGTGTCATAATATGGTGTCATAAAGGAGTTGCAAAAAATGGCAAGAAAAATGACCGTCGAAGAACAAAAAGAGTTTGATCGTCTGACAAAAGATGCAGAACAGATCCGTCAGAAGATGGATGAGCTGATGAACAAGCCGACCATATACGGATATCTTCGGGTATCATCAAAAGGACAAGCCCGTGAGGGTAATTCCCTTGAAGCACAGAAAAGGAATCTGGAAGCCGCCGGAGCTGAAGTTCTGTATACAGATATTTATACCGGTACCACAACGGATCGCCCGGAGCTTGATAAGTTAATCGGAGAGCTGAAGGACGGCGATACCATCATAGTAACAAAACTCGATAGGATAGCAAGATCTGTACAACAAGGAATTGGACTGATAGATGGCCTAGTTACCAAGGGTGTAAAGGTTCATGTTCTCAATATGGGAATAATGGATAATACACCCACCGGGAAACTGATCCGCAATGTGATGCTTTCTTTTGCGGAATTTGAAAGAGATATGATAATGCAGCGCACCAGGGAAGGACGAGAAGTTGCAAGACAGAATCCGAACCATAGAGAAGGGCGTAAACCTATCTATACTGAAGAACAGATTAGTCACGCCCTGGATCTTTTGAACGGATCATATAGTTATACTGATGTAGTAAAGATGACTGGAATTTCAAAAAGCACACTTATAAGGGCAAAACGGAATAATTATAATAAGTGTGTGTGAATCTTAATAAGCGGGTGTAAAATTAGATTTATTTTACACCCGCTTATACATCTTTTAAATACTTTCTGAAATGTTTAATAATTTTTCGACACGATCATAGTTTTTCTTTAATGCATCATTGATGATTTCTTTAAGTGCCGCCAAACGATCGTCTTCAGTTTCATATTCTTCGGGTGCAAATGCCTTGCGTCCAATGCATACGAGAATATCGTGTTTAGGATTAGAGTCAGTTAGATATATTTCATAGCAGTAAAATCCGGCCAAAATACTAGTTGTTGGCACACTTCTAACGATATTTAATAGATAATTCTTTTCTGTCTTTTCATTTGTCACTTCATTAATGTAACAGATTTCTTCTAAAACATTTGCAAACATAATGTTCCTCCTCTACTTGTTTGTATATGCGATGTTTATAAGTTCTACGCAATACTTGCTGAAGAACAGATAAACTTTGCCCTTGATCTTCTGAACAATCATATAGTTGGAAAACCTGGTAAGGAAGAAAAACTTTAGATTATGCAATATTCATCATAGACAACATCTCCTTCCATGTTCATCTTCGTGTGATGGATAGGGGTGATTGGCTTATTTTGCATAAACCATTTATCATATTCTTTGGTTCGCTTTTTCCCGATAAAAACAAGTGTTCCTTCTTTGTCACCTGTTTTATCATAAACAAGAATCATGTATGTATCCAAAATATGATTAAGTTGTTCGGCTGTAGCTCTCATTCCAATTTTTAAATCTTTTGATTCTAAAAACTTTTCTGTCATAAATATTTCTCTCATAGAGTTTTTACTTTTTTCCGGAATTTGGCAAACTCTATACGTTGGATTAGAGTAAATAAGGACGCATTTCTTTTTGTGCAAAAGCCTCAAGTTTATCTAAAATTTCAAAAATTGCACCATAATAATTAATTGCAATCTGTTTCATTGATGCCTCATCCTTCACATGCCAACTTCCATCCTCAAGATAGCAAAACTTTTTATCATAGCATTTTTCAAAGGTTTTCTCAGGATCAGATACGATAGGTTCCAAATTCTCGTTAACAAAATCACTTACTTTATCACATAAATCTGTCGGTACCAATAGTTTCTGTGTCTCCAATTCCGACCACATTTCGCTGTAATGATCTTCATCTTCGACTTTATCGCTTAGCAGGTAATCCTTCATGAGTTTATACATAGTAAATATTGCTTGTTTATTTATATCTGTTAAAGCCGTTTCGGTATCATTCATTATATTATCGATCTCCTTTCTGTCCTCAAATTCGTATCTTTTTACTCCAATTAATTTCTCCAAAGTTCGCACTGTTTTTTCATCTTTTGGGCCGTTGCTGGTAGGACGGGACCATCCTTTTACAGTATCGCGGCTAAATGCTAATTCAGAGGCCAAATAATCGTAAATATTCTCTTTTGTTTTTATATCATTATTATTTATTGACCCTTTTTTTTTAATTTTATTTAATGCACGCTTAAAAGAAAAAGAATCCCAAGAATTCATAACATTTGCTCCTTTCATACAAACATTATAATTTGAAAAAATAAATAAATCTATGTTAGAAACTAACACAAATCATAATCAAGCAATTATCAAGCTACAATGAATCTCTGGTGATTTATTTAATGATTATCAGTGCAAAATGCTATAAGACTACCTCCGGAACAACTTGCAATCCCAGAGGAGATAAGATAAAATAAATTTACCTTATATCCTTTGGATAGGGTAATGCGTAATAGCGGATTGTATCGTTGGTAGCGGGCAATCCGTTATTTCTTATTCACCGCTTGAATTCCCGTCATAAGCACGTCATATTGTGTAAGATTATTTTCCTTGCATACTTTGTGTAGCAATTCTTTATCAGCCTTATACACACGGATTTTAATTTGCTCATTCTTGGGGGTTTCAACAGGTGGTCTACCCATCTTTTTAGTACCCATCAAATTCACCTCCTAACCATACATATTGGGTACACAAATAGTATGCTATATGGGTACCCCAAAAGTCAATATCTAAAATTATAATTACGTGTATGGCATTAAAAATGGCATTAAAACTGAAAATTTCCAAACGTAATGTAACAGCTGTTGCAATAGTTCTGAGATAAATAAAGTATTGTATCAAGGACAGGAATCATTGTAATATAAAAAAGAAGGAGAATGATAAACATGGCAAAAACAACATATTCAAAACCGAATATGGCCAACCTGAAAGGTCCAATAGGTAGGAGTATTATCGAAACAATAAAGAATACTTCAAAACCTGATCGAACCAAACTTAGAAGAGAAGCCGATGCATGTCTTGCTGCCATTCTCGGGAAAAAGAGTGATGAACAGAAATGATACCATCTATACTCATAGCAACGTTGCCTCTTCCTCCGGCAACCATTCTATATCATCTTTATATTTCACTATTTCATCATCATATACATGCATAAAGTCTATTACATTCCCGTATTTTTCTGGGAACATACCTTCGCAATATTTTGGTATCACATGGTGAGGCACAATGCCTACAAAATCTGATCCGTCGAAGCGAGCGAGTATCTCATCCGCGTCATCAAGGATAACCGGGAGCCCTGCGGCAGAGAGAGCGGTGTAAAAGGTCACAGATTCAAACGCTCTGTGCTTGCCGTTGATCTCGAAATAGTATCCTGCAGTCCTAATCCTGCTTTCATACTCATCATCTGAGATCTTCCTCAGACGGTGTTTCCAGTCAAGGCTGCCCTTATCGTTTCTTACAAATAATTCCATATGTGTGCTGTTTCCACCAGGGATGACTTCCCAGGGATGTCCGCCACCACGGTGTTTATCAAAGTACCACTCGTCCCAGGATGCGGGGGATGAAAAGTCGATACCATCTCCGGCGTTCAGACCATGCCCATTGCCCGTAAGCCCCTCATCCCTGCCGTCAGCGTAGCGAAGGTAGAGGTCTGGCAAGCTGTACCTGGAAGTATCTTTCCCGATCGCCTCATAACCAATCTTACATGCTTTAAAGAAATCATTCGCTGTGAATGACATAATCCTGCCAATCTTATCTTCTGTATTTACGTCGGAAGACATTAGCTTACGGAAGGCGGAAACCGTGACGTTCGAAAGCCCATCGAAGTCATTTTTCTTGTAGTCCGGATCATGGAGCCACAAAACGCTCCGTTTAATTACTCCTGTCCGAAACTGATAGGGAAGAGAGGATGACACCCACTCATTGTAGGTGCCACGGCATAACTTCTCGATACTATCCCTGACAGGAGCAAGGATGAGCTTCAGAAGCTGATCAGGAATATCTCCCAGCCTCCAGTCTTGTTCTACAGGTTCTTCATCTATCATGGCATTAATAATCGTATTATTCCCGACAGATACACCCCGGTATCTGAGACTACCATCAGGATTATAATTTTCTACGGCCACGACCTCATACCATTTTTCTTCATCCGGATATTCTAACTTCCAGAGATTTTCGAATTCTTCCCTGTTTTCAACTTCTCCTTCATCTACATACTCGTCATAATCTCCAAAATCCTCTATGGTTCCTCTTGGCACGGTAATCCATATGGCTTTTGCTTCGTTGTTCTTATGCAGCGGTGCGAGGGGAGCGAAAGCAGAGAAAAGATCATCCAGAATTGGCAGTATGCTTTTTGTCGGAGCTTCTGCGTTATGATTCCCGTTCTCAAAGCATCTCACCAGATGGTCGATGTCCGGGGCTGTCAATTTATATTTTGTGTTAGTCATTTTATCTTCACCTCTGTTGGCTGGCTTTTTGATGTCTCGCCTTGAGATAATTACATTGCCTTCGATATTTGTATATTATATATCAAATACGCATATATGAATCAGTTTATAGGAAATGGCCAAAAACTGTCCCTTTTTTACTTCAATCATATTGAGTATTATAAATGCAATCCGTAGGAGGTGGTCACTATTCGTAGGTATCTGGGAATTATAATTAAAAAAGCACGCTCGGAAAAAGGATTATCTCAAAAAGCACTTATTCAAGATATTGGTGAATATAAAGTCTCTCTTCGTACTCTTAGAAGAATAGAACAAGGGAATCAAAATGTAAAGGCTGAACTATATGTGGAATTATTAAATTATTTTGGGCTTAAATTGTTCGTTTTACATGATGAGTATGAGCATCAAATTGCCAAATATTGGTTATTCGATAATCCTTATGAAGATTACAGTATTGAGGATTGTCTATATGAAATATATGGAAGAATCCAGGAATATAGACTCTTTTTTGGCGGATTTAAAAAAGAAACCACATATCATATTACTAACCTTGCTGAATTTATAATCTATTTACCGTTATTTGAAAAATCTAAATTGAATGATGTCTTGAAACGGATCGGAGGCAGTATTCACGGAAGATTTTACTATATTTTAGATCAGATTGAATGGTTGTATGAGGGAATTCCTGATTCGAAAGAAAAGGCAGCTGCAGATAAACTTGCAAAATTGATAATAGATGATGGTGATTCTATTGATGCAGATGATTATGAGACTTATGTAAAACTTTTGGAAAGTGTTTGTAATAACAAAACCTACAGATAGATGTAGTTCATATTAAGGACTGGTAAAGATTCTTGAAAAAGGAGCTCTTATGAAAAATAAGGTACATTTTATCAGTAAAATAATGATAATGCTTCTCTCAGGCTCACTGCTAACATTTTGTTCAGGTGGAAGAATTGCAATAGCAAGCGTGTCTGAGAATAAGACAGTAGTTGATTTATGGGAGGAAAGTTATAGAAATCTTCCAGAAAAAGGGCTTGAAGAAAAGACTTTCGATGAAAAGGATATTGAAGAGAAAAATCTTTTGAAAAACGATATGTAAAAATCAAATAGATTCAATAGTCAGTTAAGGAGGAAAAGAAATGGAAAAAGGAACATGTAAAATGGGTTGGTTTGTGCGTAGTAAGATCAACCAGCAGGAAGGTTTTGTCGTTGGGAAAATTTACTGGATGTTTGGCTGTGAAAAAATTCTGATAAAGCCACTGGACAGAAAAGCAAATTCTATCTTTGATTTGTCACCAAATGAGGAAGTTGTATCTGAGGAATATCTTGAAATTATATCTGATAAAGACAATACAACCTATGAGAAAGATTTTGTGACTCCGAATCTTAATAAATATTTTGGAATGTTGTGCCGTGATAAGGTTTCTGGATATGAGGGCGTTTGTATCGGCTGTACGACAACGCTTTATGGAACAGATGCGTATTGTTTGGAACCTATATTTAAAAAGAAAAGAAATTCAACGAAAATTAGATGGTTTGATGTGGGACGATTAGAAATTATACGTCGTCAGGTCGAAGTTGTAGATGTTACAGATAAAAAACCTGGTGGCTGTGCACTTAATATGGATCAAACATTAAGTATGAATTTGTGTTAATTCTTGAGTTATTCTATTATCCTGTGCTCAGAGGCTGCAGGTTATTATCTGATGCTTCTGGGCACAATATTGATTTGATGTGATGTATGTATTTTTTGATGTTCTGAGGGAAGTTTAAATGTTAGATCTTAGAAAAATAGACTGCCGGTTCAAACATTATATGAGACAAAGACTACAGGACCGAAAGTATGCTGAAAAAATAATGCAGTATTTCACAGAACTTCATGAAAGTGTATTAGTAGACGTATGGCCACATGCTGCGTTACCTTATCCTTATAAAAATGATCCAGAGGCGATGATTGCTTTAATCAAGGGACATGATCAAAGCGATGAAACAGACTTCCTGCTTGCTATATTTGGGAATTGGGATAGTTGCAAAGACGTAGTAAATGTATACCCCTATCTTCTTTGGAATATGTATAACCCGGAAGCAAACGACAATTGGGGGAATCTACCAGTTATCTATGCTACTGCGTTTATTGATGCTGGATCAGAAAATGAAATATTACATATCCGTACGGTTGGAACAGCATCGGATGGGACTATTATATCTACAGCCATACATGATGGTTTTATCATTAATCTGATTAACTATGGTATCGATTCAGATATGATTAAGTATATCACCGGTCATAGATATGATGTGACCCCTGTAAAGGTGTAATATATGACGACATATATCATAAATGGTAATTCAATCTCTCCCGAGGTCACATTAGAGGGAATTTTGAACTCCGATAGAAGTGAAAAATTTATAGTTTTAACCAATGATAAATGCCCAGTAAAATATTTAAGCATTATTGATAAGTTATGTGAGCAAATCTCTTCTGTAAAGCATCGTAGCGTAAAAACGAGTCAAAAGAAATGGTTCTCACGTGAAGTGAAGAGAATATATGGCGATTTTTTAAACCTTCCGGAAGATCAAATTGTTATATTACCAGTGTCTGTTATAACAGGTAGTGGAATAGAAAGGTTTATTTACAGCGGAAGAGTCAGTATTGCCACAAGTTATAAAGAATATAAAGAGAATACAGTTACTACTACGCCTGCTTTTGATTGGAATAATGTTCCTGAAAACCGTACTGTAACCGGTGGAAGGATTCATTTTTTGATAGATTATGAAAATGTGGGCAACTTTGGATTAGAGGGGGCTGAATATCTTACAAAAGATGATTATGTGACTGTCTTTTACTCGAAAGAACGCTATAAGATTCAACAGGGATACTTTGATGTTTTATCAAATAATACAGGATTTTTTGATTTGGTAAGGCTTGTACAAAACCGTAAAAACGGGTTGGATTTTTATATTGCCACTTGTGTGGGAGAAATTGTTCAGAAATATCCGGGAGAGAAAATACTGATCATTTCAAAAGATCAAGGCTTCCATGCTATTGTAGAGTATTGTGGAGCTTATAAAGGTATGTGTGGTGATATCAAATTTGCTCCCTCAATCGAAATAGGTATTGTGATGTTGGATGGTGCTACAGATCGTAGAAATAGTATCATAGAACGCCGTAGAACTACAAACATTGAAGATCAGTACACAAAATACGTCACGAAAAAAACTTTTTATGATAAATTATCAAGACTGCTTTCAAATACACCTTATATAAATGAATTGGAGCGGGTATTTGAACTTGCGGTTACTATGGATACACCTAAAAAACTATATACTTCTGTTGTTCGTACTTTTGGAACTAAGCGAGGGCGGGAGATTTACCGATTGTTAAAACAGAATCTATGAATTTGATTAACAGGCAATTTACGTAAAATAGTGGCCTAGATACTATACCGTTAGAAGTTGAATAAGCGTGTTTTACCCTGTCTTTTTATATGGGTTTCTCAAAGGAGCATGATTAATGTGGAAGTTTAATGGCGACGTAATTCCAATGATCGACAATATCCAATGGTCATTTGTTGTAGAAAAAATGATGCATAATGACGAAAATCGGCTAATGAATATCATAAGCAATAGTGATGATATGCAAAAAGCAGCCGAAGAATATGGGATGACCAGAATGGCTGTCGCAAAGGAAATGATTCGCTTGGGGCAAGAGGCAATCTTAATTCTGAAAGAGCAGGATAAGGAACAGAATTAAGCACATACATTAGTATCAACATACAAGGATCTTAATAGCATATCTATGCTTTGCTTCTTTAGGCAAATGTTTTCTCCTTGCTGTAGTGCGCTTTTAAGTCTTCTGTACTGGAATCGGTAGAGTCATACCATAGCCAGTCGATGAGGTTATCCATGAACCATTCTTTTTGTGACAGAATGATTATTAATGAGCCACAGGTCGTAAAGTCCCCGTTTGTAAACCAATTATCATCGTCTTTTGTCATTCCTCTTTTTTTAAAATGCATTTGTAATATAATATCGGATCTTCTCTATGTCATATTTTCCTTCAGAGATAATTTTGTCTTCATCAAGATTAATAAGCATTTTCATCATAGGAATCCACCTTCTTTCGGAAAATCTTCCTGTTTCTATGCCGATAGATTATAGCATACCTTCATTTAATAGCCAACTGCATATGAGCAATGCTATACTGACGGATATTTCATTACAAAGAGGGGAGAGACGGCGGACCCTGCCAAATATAACACCAATCATGTTGTATCATTAACGGAATTGGGTAAGCAGCTTATTGCATGGCATTCACAGAGACCCACAATCTCATACAGTGAGACTAAGATATTTGATAAGTATTTTGACCAGATATTTCGTAAGGAATATGCTCCTGAAAAGGTGCAGGCATTAAATGAATTATCGAAGTGCGTGAGTGCAAAGTGGGTAAATGATAATCCGATGGGATTAAATGAATCACTTCTTGCCATGAAAGCTTATGCACCGCATCATCATCTTTATACAATTTCGATGTTCTTCTGTGAGGTGAATAAGATGCCGGAATCTGTTCCGAATCCTGGTATAGCATATGAACTTCTTAAGAAGAATGATTTGCTGGATACTATTGTCGATATGGCAGGACAATGCCTTAATATGGCGTTTGAAACAGCATCATCTGAGACTGTAGAAGGCGGAAAGATTTTTAGTCCGCAGAATTGGATAAAGGCGAAAGCCTCGTTAAAAGATATTAGAAGTGCTGTTAAAAACCAGATGGGTGCGCTCAAGTTTGCACCAGGTGGGAAGGAAATTATAACCAAGATTAACAAAGGTCTTAAGATGGACACCACTGATTTTGAAAGCAGGTGGACGGCTGATTAAGAAATCTGTTTTAAAATGGAATGTTTGATTATTTATAATGGAGTGTTTCCCGACACTTGAGGTATTTTTTATATGCTTTAAGGCGTTGTTCAATAGAATGATTTCTATCATTTGTTATGAAGTTAATAGTTGCATTGATGAGTGGCCTAACATCATCAATCTCGTAATCCATACAAGTTACGAGATTATATACTAATAATAGTAATTCACTTTTACAATTATCTGTGTTATTACAGTATTCCACGAAGAATCGTATTTCATTGTCAATATCCAATTTATTGTATTGCTCCAAATACTTCTTACTGGCATTTAATCTATCTATATTTTTCTTCTCTTCAGATGTGGGTGGCACCATCTTCCACTCATTACTTGTTTGATCATAAACGACGTTTGGCTTTGGAGGTCGGTTGGATACAATGATATTCTTATTTTCATTTGATTCCTTAGATTGTTCAGAAATATGAATGAGTTCACGAAATTTTTTATCCAAAGTAATAGAATTATTTTCTGAATTTGAATCAGGCATTTGGTATTCAATGTATTCCTTAAGAGGAAAATCCAATATAACACTTAAATATGCCATTTTTGCAGCACTGATATCACTTTTCCCTGCCTCATAACGGGCAATAGAAGAGTGTTTTACATCAATTTTTTCCCCGAGTTCTTTTTGTGATAAATTATTTTTATTTCGATATCTCTTAATTACAATTCCAATATTGTTAAGAAAAGCATTCTTTATCAATTTCATTTTATCAGTATTTTTCATATGACGATTTCTCCATAAGTAGATCCAATTCTTGATTACTTTTTTTCTGAATTATAAAACAATTCCGACGAAAAGTGTACAGCTATTGTACAAGTTTTGTTAATAAGAACGATTTTTTTTATTTATAAAAAAATATATAGACAAGGCACATTAAAAGAGATTATTATTAGAACAAATATTCGATTACGCTGCATGCTATTTGTAACATTCAAGGAAAGTTAACCGGGGGATTGATTTTGGGAATACTACGTTTTTATGTTTATAAGCATGTTTTTGTCTTACATGACGATAGAAAGATTACACGATTCTTTATTACGCTTCGTGATAATGAAAAGCATATACTGACATTTACGAATTTTCATAAATTTATTAATGTTGGCAAAAATAAACAATCTGTGCGGGCTACAAGTTCTGGTGAATTTAAATTTTACGCGTTATGTAGTTTTCTAAACTATGTTTTTTTTGAAAGTAAATATAATCCCACATGTCTTAATGACATTACAACAGATATGATAAGTGAGTATTTAAACGACTATGGTTTAGCAAGATTAAACGAGAATGATAAAATACGATCACAGAATACTGTTGACAGAACCATTTCGGCTCTAATTGATTTTTTTGAAAATTACCTGAACTATACATCAAGGAATATGATTTCTACTAAATTGAAAAAAAGCGATCTATACAAGAAGGTAAAGAGGTTCAGCAAAAAACAAAAGAAATACATAGATACGATGATTCCAGCATTTAAGGTTTCAGTTATTCCTAAAGAAAAGACCATATTCCGGGATATATTTGAAGGTGCTTTTGAAATTCTGATGAATACCGCTATCACCGAGTTTCCGGATATTTTAATGTTAATAGCCCTGTCAGCATTTGCAGGACTTCGGCCATCGGAAGCATGTAATGTATTTCGTCCAGACTCCCCTCTCGGAGAAGGCATCAGATTTATTGAATACAACGGGAAGGTAGATGACATCATTATCGACCTTTCTCACGAGCGAAACCTTCGAAGCGACTTCAAATCAGTTGGCGACATAAAAAAGGAACGGATGCAGCGTGTATATCCTGCTTTTATAGGCGCATTTATGCGATGCTACAACTTTTATATGTCTTATATGGATGGCGCGAAATTTGAGGCGGATTACGCACCGCTTACAGTAAACAAGCAAGGAAAGGCCATGACATACATTAGTTATTATGATAGATTCAAACACCTTGTAGAATCTGCAAGAAATAAGATGCTATTGAGCGAGGATCCCAAGGTTGTAGCTTATGGAAAACATCTTTTTACAACTAATCTTGGCCCACATATTTTCCGGCATTGGTTTAGTGTGAAGTTAACTCTTTTTGGCGAAGATGTTGCCGGGCTTATGTACTGGCGTGGTGATTCATCGCCTCAATCGGCCCTTACATATATTGGTAATAAGTCAGAACTTGTTAAGCAGCTTGAAGATGTTTCGTCGAAGCTTTATGATTTTTCAATGTGGATGGGAGAAAAAAAATATGATGGTAGACCTTAAAGATTTTTCAGAAAGAATAAAGAATCAAGTTAAATCACAGGAAGACTTTGAACGCTCTTTGATAGCCTTCTTGAATGACAACAACTGGTTCGGCTGCGATCCGGAGATAACTGATGGAATATGCTATGTCGATAACGAAATATTATCGAGGCACATTCCCGCTATTATTGAATTCTTTGAAAAAAGTGAACTCCCTGTCGCAGAAAAAAACAGGTTGCTGTCTGAAGAATATGAGCAAAAAATGCCCGAATGTTCTTCTATGGTTCAATCCTTTTTCAAAGAGATTGAAATATCCGAAGATAACAGCTATTACATATACGACTTCCTTCTATCTAGGCAGAAAAAAGAGTTTTCCGAAATGAATGACGATGATATCGCTAAACTGATGGAATATGCCGTCTTTGACCTTACAAAAGCAGATGGGGACATATTCTGCATGCTCCTTTCATGGTTAAAACAATATTACAAAATGCACTGGTTCAGGGATTATTCCATGACCAAACGCAGGGAAAGTGAAAACGGAGCATACGATATTGATGAGTATCTCCAGCTATTATATTACCTTTTTAACGAAAACTATATCGAAGAAAATGAAATGTACACGAAAGCAGCCGAAAACAAAAACTACGCAGATACCTGGCTTTATATGTGCATGCACTTTATGCGCGCCGTCAGAAATTCCGACTTAATACGGATCGGCCACCCCGAATTACCGGTTTCTCCAGAGGAAGTACTTTGCAAAGTAAAAGCAAATGATTTTCCTGACGAAGATGCTCGCCTTACCATTTACTCCATTACATGGCGGCTGTTAGCTCTTCCTCTAACGCCAAACAAAACAAAAAATGCCGACGGAACAACATCCATAAAATTGACCATTCCTGAGAGTCTGGAAGTTCATATGGGAAAACTCCTTGCCATATGCGAGGCGCATTTTCGTATTTCAGGAGCAGCTTCTAACATACCGCTTATACGCATCATAAGCGATTACGAACGGATAAACAGATACATGGGGGAAGACATTGGTGTTCTGTTTTTGGAATCGAATTTCCGTTCACGTGGCGTACATAAATCATATCTACAGGGTGTGTATATGCTCTCAAATGAAATATTGGGGGATGAGCGGGATGAGTTTAATGTTAAAGGGTATATTTTGGCCGCTCTTGCAAGGTCTCATAAGGGCTCATATTCGCAATTCGCACAAACTACAGTAGTTTATCTCAAGGACGCTAAATTCAGCGGTTTAACACCGGAATTTGTAGCCAGAGAGCTGTTTGAGCGTGGTGTGTTATCATTCATACCTTCAATGCTGCTAAAAATGATAACCGACAACCAATACAGCTTTCTTCCTGTAAAAGATCAAACGAAACTATTAAAGGCATTCAACATAACGCCCTCTGAGGCAGAAAACACAATAGCTATAATCGAAAATGCAAAAAACCGATCAAATGAGGTGGTAAAAACTTTGTTTTCAAGTAATCCCAAACCAAGTGAATTACTCATGATACTGCATCGTATAGGCGGTGGATATGCTGTATCAAAGTGCGATGAGTTGCTGTGTGTCATGACCGCAATGAAGAAACCCTGTCCTTATTCTGAACGCAAAAACTGTTTTGGTTGCAAATATGAGATTGGCACAAAATCAGCAATTTTCACTATGGCTTCGGAATATCGTCGTCTTAAGGAGATATCTGAAAAGACAACAAGCGTAATTGAACGTCAAAAAAGCATTCATCTTATAAAAACAATAATCCTCCCGGTATTACAGGAAGTCCTTAGCTGTCTGCGCGATAACTATGGTGATGATGTTGCTTTAGCTTATGAAAAGATTGTGAGGGAAAACATATGAGTAATGCGGTTCTGCAGACATTTAACAGCATCCTTTCCGTGAAGATAATTGATCGAGAATCCGAAAAGAAAGCCCGTGCAATCTTTCGATCTTACCTAAATGCGGGAGTGTTTTATAACTGCATTTTTGATGATAATATTTGGAACGCTACAGATGACTATTCCAAAAGGACACTGCGTTTTATGCCTGATAAGTTCTTATACAAACGGTTTTACGAAAACTATCTGGGGATAAGTTATGATGATTTTCTAAGAGCATTTAAAACCTATACGGTGCTCCTGCTTGGCGATTTAGTCTTAAATACCATTCAAACATTTGTTTATGAAGTGGAAAGAATTGTAGCAACTGACCCAGCTGACCTCCCGGACAGTGATACATTGTTCGGAATAACAATGCCTCAATGGCACTCCGAGTTTTTTTCAATGCTGCCGGCGTTAGGCGGTATCGAAGAAAACATCCAAAGTTTTATGGGAATTATGGATTCGGCGTCGGCAGTAAAGTATTCTGATGGACAGGCACGTGAGCTTGCCTCTTTCGAAAGCTATTTCAAATTTAATGACATTGTCGAGGAATATTGGGGATCAGAAATCAGCAAAGATGAGCGCCTGTTTTATTACCCCCTTTATCTATGGTGGAAAGTAACTGCAATTTTGCCTCTAAGGCCCAGAGAATTCCTTGTAACGCCAAGAAATTGTCTTAGGCAAGCAGACGATGGCTATTATCTTTCTATCCGTAGGGATCGGCTCAAAGGGACCAATCGCTTCGTAACCTATAAACTCGAAACGGACTATACGATAAACGAATATAAGATACCTGATAAACTTGCTAAAGAGATTCAGGATTATTTGAAATTCACTGAGGGATTTGATGCAACTGATATAGATACACTATTTGTCACCGATTACCATTATCATAAGTGGAAACAGAAAAAGCATTCAAACAGCCGCTTTTTCACATATATCAATATGAACACTGTACTTAGATACTTTTTTGAAGAAATCATTTCGCAGCGTTATGGTTACAAAGTTATTATGGAGAGAAATGAACAGACAACACACCTAAAAGACGACGAAATACAGTATATATATCTTGGTGATACAAGGCATCTTGCCATGATAAATATACTTGCCGAGGGCGGCACCCCTGTTATAGCAATGGCTCTCGCCGGGCATAGTGATATAGATATATCAATGCATTATGCTGCTAATCTCACTAAACTCATAGAATGCCGGGTTTACCGACAGTATAGAAAAACTTTGACAGGAGATACTAATTACCAACTTTCTTGGAAACCTAAATATACACTCGACGCCTCAAATTATGTGTTTTTAAGTGACAAGAGCAGATGTTATTCACAGCGGTTCTATTCTGGTGATTTCACAGATTGCGAGAAAGTCATTGGAGATAATGGCGAAATAGGGGCATGTGAAAAATGCCAATTCAACAGACGTGCCGAAACGAGAGGCTTTTTTTCAAATGATAGTAATGAGTATTATAAGAAAATCATTGAGCAGGATTGTAAAAAACTATCAGATGTTATTGCTCTAGTTAGAAAAGAAAAAGGAGAACCTGAAGACATATGGCAGGCAATGATGAGACTAAACAGTAGTACGATGACATATGAACAGTTTTGCAGAGAAAGGATGATGACGGATCATGGCAAGAAAAAAGGACGAAAACCATAAACCGGAGATGCTAATCAGCATCGTAGAAAGATACATTACGGAAAAGGATCCATGCAAAAGACCTAAATACTCTCAGCTTGGTGAATTTGCAAGGAGTATCGGCTTTGATATTGGTAATCATATTTTTCAAAAAAGTACAAATGTACGAGAATACTTGGATACTGCCTTTTCATCAAGTAAAGCATCTTGCAGGCTTACTGTAGCTGTATATGACACTCTTGATACAGAGCGTTTTATCGCAACCAATAATACACCGCAAAAATTAAAAAATGCATTGCATGAACGTGACAACTACTATAAAAAAGTCGTATTATCAGCCGGACAGGCATTTGATGAGAATGATGAACTGCGAAAAAGAATTGATGCCTTAAATGATGAGAACAGGAAACTGAAAGCTGACAATATATCGCTCAGCGAAGAACTTGATTCAATAAAAAAACAGGTTCGTGATTTAAAAAGTAAGGAGAAAAAGCTCCGTGATATCGTGGATACTTGGGTGAATCCTGAAATTGCTAACGAAATGCTCCGGCAGGAGGGCCTGCTCAAAGATACTGCGGAAATAATAAAACCAGAAATGATGGAAAAGAAAACCATTACTGGGAGTTCAAATATCAAAGGTTTAATCGCGACAATGTATAAACAGGTGGATACAGTTTGAAGGAAAAAAAGACATATAGATTAAGTGAATATTGTCCGCAAGCAAAGGAATACTGGGATCCTTCCCTTAATGATGGTATAAGCTTTGATGATGCCCAATATGGCATACAGGATTACGTCATGTTGAGATGCATCCATAACCCAAAGCACATATACCCCAGACGCTTAGATAAGATGTTTGACCGGAATGGCAAATATGTTGGTTGTAAGTATTGCGGAAAAAACGCCAAGGAGGCTTTTCCCGGAGATAACGATTTCTTTACTGTATGCAAAGAAGCAAAAGAAATGTGGGATTTCGAGAAAAACGCCGGAACGGATCCAACAAGAATCCTGTCTAAAAGCCAAAGGAAATGTTGGTTTAGATGTTCGATGGGACACGTAACAGAGCGTAAAATAGTAAGCTTTGTAGAATCTCCTCAATGCCCGCAATGTGAAGCATTGTCAAAAACTCTCGCCGGATTCTACCCAGAGATAATGAATATTTGGGACACTGAAAAGAATACAGAAGATCCATATAGCATAAATAAGAGTGCACGCAAACTGATATACCTTAAATGTCCGAAATGTGGATATGAATGGAACAGAAATGCTGTAAACTATCCTAAAATGAAGTTTTGTGCTGTTTGTGGTTATGACGGTCAGGAAGGAAGTATCGAAAAAAATAAAGCATTCGTAACAGAAAACCCTGTCATAACATTCCGCATAGCAAATCCAGAAGCGTCAGAATTATGGGATTATTGTAACAATAGCTTTGATAAAAACCCCGACTCACTCACAAAAGGATCTAATTATATTGCTTCATTCCGTTGTAATAAGGGTCATTCGTTTCAGAAAGCCTTATATATGATGTTCGACAGCAACGGCAACCCTAAGGGGTGTCCTATATGTAATGAAAAAAAGGTTATTCCTGGGGAAACCGATTTTTTTACTATGTGTCCCGAAGCAAAAGAAATGTGGGACTTTGAAAGAAATAAAGATGTTGATCCGACCTTTGAGCCTTTACACTCTCAGAAGAAGGCTTATTTTAAGTGTGCCCATGGACATATAAGACACACGGATCTGTTGAACTTTGCAAAATCTCCGGGCTGCTTGGAATGTAAAAAGAGTGTTGCTGGCAAGCCCGATCTAGTAAAATTCTGGGACTTTGAAAAGAATCAAGATGATCCATGGCATGTGTATACAACAGAAAAAAACAAATTTCGATTTTGGAAATGTAATAAATGCGGGTTCGAATGGAAACAGAGCGTTTTTAACAGAGGCGTATTAAAAGGTGTATGTGCTGGCTGTGGCGTTCAAAAAAGGAGCATGGCTACAGATAAATCACTTCTTTCATTTGCTAAGTATCACCCAGAAGCCGCAAAGCTATGGATCAAAGCCAAGAATCCCGATATAACGCCTGATAGCATTACCGGTACATCACAAGAGATTATAACCATGCAGTGCCCAAACGATAGCCGACACATCTTTGATATTAAGATTAAATCTATCCCAAAGAAACTGCCATATGGGTGCCCATATTGTAACAAAAGAATGGTGTTACCAGGTGAGGATTTATTTTCAATATCTCCTGAAGCAAAATCAATGTGGGATACTGAGAAAAATACTAATTTTCCAGACCTTACCAGAATAAAACCATGGGACCACAATAAAGCATTCTTTATATGCGAACACGGACACAGTTTCAAGAGGGGAATCGATAAATTTGTTCAGAATTGTAATTGTCCCGAATGTGTGCGATTAAACCGGTATGTAGATGAAATGGTTTCTGATGTACCCAAAATGATTCGGCTTTGGGATTATGATGCAAATACAAAAGATCCATCACAAGTTTATGCTCGCTCCGATGAAGTGGTAAATTGGAAGTGCCCGAAATGTGGATATACTTGGTCTTCAAGAGTTTCCTCTCGTTTTTTCTCAAAAGGAGAATGTCCTTGTTGTGAGACTAAGATTATTGTTTCGCAGGGAATAAATGATCTCCTTACAATACTACCACAAATAAAATCCACCTATGACTTTGAGGCAAATAAAAGTATTGATATTTCTACTTTATCTGTCGCATCCTCAACTGTATGTCATTGGGCCTGTCCAGATTGTGGTTATAAATGGAAATCAAGGGTATCTTCCAGAATATGCAAAGACGGAAACGACTATAGATTACATAGCTGTCCGTCATGCGCCGGTGCTGTTCGTTTTATCTCATATGCAGATGAATATCCGGAACTTCTTTCAATGTATGACAAGACAAATGAAAAGCCATTAAAGGATTTGACTGGAAAAGATGTAAAGAATAAGTATAAATGGAACTGTGATGTTTGTAAAAACACCTTTGAAGCAAATCTAAGTGCCATGATTCGTTCTAGAACATCAAAGTATAAAGGATGTTCCTACTGTGCAGGGAAAAAATACATTCCTGGAAAGAGTTTCGGAGATTTACATCCTGACCTGCTTACTGAATATGATCCCGAAAACGAAATTGATCCATACAAGATATCAGAGCATAGTGGCAGAATCGTTAGATGGATTTGCAAAAACGATGCTTCTCATCGATGGGAATCAAGGATCCATTCAAGATCAACTGGATTGGGAACTTGTCCAATATGCAAAGATTATAACAGGGCGCACAAAATCGTTGATGTATTTCCCGAATTTGAACGATACTATGATAAAGAGAAGAACCCAAGACCATTTTTCACTCTAGCTCCACATTCTAACAATAAATATCACTGGATCTGTGATAACGGCCATGAATTCGAATACATTCTAATGTATTTTTCTAGAGCAGGGAAATTCTTCTGTCCGATATGCGAAAACATTCTGTTGGAAAAAGGTGAAAATGATCTTTTATCTCAGGATCCGGAGCTTGCCGCTGAATTCGATATTGAAAAAAATGGTATAACCCCGGATGAGGTTATGATAAACAATACGAATGAAGAAATATGGTGGAAATGCACAAATAACGGACATTCATTTCAAAGAGCAATTATTCACAGAATAAAAATGTATAGAGATTGCCCAATTTGCACAGGCTCTATCATAGTCCCCGGCGTTAATACAATGGATGTAACAGATCCTGAACTTGCAAAAGAATGGAGTCCTGAGAACGATAAACCTGCATCTAAAGTATTTAAGAATAGGCAGTTTACTGCTCGCTGGACATGCCCTACATGCCATGGGGATTATAGTTATCCAATAGCCGACAGACAGGTCGGTGATGATTCCTGTCCGTATTGCAATGAAGGTAAATTCCTTCCCGGCTTCAATTCACTTGATGTTACTGATCCTCTCTTAGCAAAAGAGTGGAGCGCATCAAATACCAGAAGCATAGACTCAGTTTACAAAGATATGCGTCTGTCTGCCATTTGGACTTGCCCGACATGTCGCGGAGATTATAGTTATCCAATAGCCGGCAGGCAGGTCGATGACGATTCTTGTCCGTATTGTAATAATAAGAAAGTGCTGAAGGGGTATAATTCCTTTGCCATCAGACACCCTGATTTACTTAATGAATGGGATTATGTCAGTAACTACCTTATCGCAGATCCAGAAGAAATACTAGATTCCTATATCAAGCCTGTATGGTGGATATGCAAAGATTGTAAAAAAAGATACGAGCTTACTCCAAAGGCCAAACTGTTTTACGAGATGAGACACATGAAATCCTGTAAGTTTTGCAAAGGCTATCGAAGAAAGATGCATAGATTCTTCTAAAAGAATAATTTCGTCTAAAACATTGAATTAGACGGAATTGTTTTTTAACTTTACATGATGAATTCCGTCTAAAACTAACTAAAATAATGAAAATGGAATTTTAACTTTACATTACGAATTCCGTCTAAAAAGCGGCTATTTTCTCAAAAATTTTTTTTTACTTTTCTAATATATTCTCTGAGCTTTACGGCGTTGGCGGCGCGGCGCCTTCGTTCGTCTTCCATGGCGGCATAATGTCGGCGGGTGGTATTTACATCCTTGTGTCCCAGGACATCGGCCACCAGATATATGTCCCCTGTCTCACGATAGAGAGATGTGCCGTAGGTGGAACGCAGTTTATGAGGAGTGATACGCTTTATTGAGGTGATCAATGAAGCGTATTTTTTTACCAGATTTTCCACGGCGCGGACGGTGAGACGCTTATTTTGCATGGATAAAAAGAGGGCATTTTCATGTCCTGCAAGGGGGTGCATCATGTCCCTTTCATCCAGATAGTCAAGGAGGGCGTCCTCCACCTCTTCACCGAAGTAAATCACGGTTTCATAGCCGCCCTTACGGCGGATCTTCATGCCGTTATTCTTGAAGTCCAGATCTGTCAGATCAAGTCCCACGCACTCAGATACACGGATGCCGGTACCCAGGAGCAGGGTCAGAAGGGCCACATCCCTTAACTTGGTCTTTTCATGGAAAGAACGCTGCTTGGGCGTCAGGTTCTCACCGGATTCCACTGCGTCCAGGAGATTCGCCACTTCATCGGGATCCAGCCGGATGATCTCTTTTTCATGGATCTTGGGAGTCTTGACTACCAGGGCAGGATTCTTCTCTATCATCTCGTGGGTGTGGAAATATTTATACATGGAGCGAAGGGCGGAGAGCTTGCGGGCCTTGCCGCGCTCGTCATTGGTATATTCCTTCCCGTCTTTTTCATAATAGGTAAGGTATTCCATGTATTCTTCGATGTCGGAGGCTGTTATGTTTTCCAGGATCTCAAAAGGAAAATCTTTTATCTCTTTATTTTTGTAAAGGGGATTGCTGTCCTTTATGAATTCGAAGAAAACCCGCAGGTCATAGGCGTATGCCAGACGGGTGCGGGGGAGCGAGCGCTCCTCAATACCTCTGAAAAACTGGCGGCAGAAAGCAGGGAGGCCGGATACGATCTCCCTCATTTTCTGTGTGTTTTCTATATTCTTTTGTTCGTGGTAGGATTTGTCGTTCTGTGCCATGGTTGTTTTGTAATAAGCAATAATAGAGTTACACTTTAATTCAGTATATTGGTGGAAGAGGGATTTGTCAAGTTATGTCAACTGTTTGAACGGTTATGTCAACTATTTGAGCGGTTTAAGCATCAAATTATACGGACGAAATGGGAAAAACTATGTTTAGTCCGTATAGTGATTTTGGTGGTACGGACGAAATTAAGAAAAAGCGGATTTAGTCCGTATTATAAGTTGATTTCGGTACGTACGAAATGGAAATAACTGCGTTTAGTCCGTATTGCGATTTGGGGCTGTACGGACGAAATGATAAAAAATGGATTTAGTAGGTATTTTTAAATTAATTAAATACGGACGAAATAGGAAAAATTGAATTTGGTATGTATGGTAAAATTTTGTATACAGACGAAATAGAAAAAAACAGAGATTAGTAGGTATGACAGAAGGAATCGTACAGAAGAAACCGAACAGAAAGAACCGTACAGAAGAAACCGAACAGAAAGAAACGTACAGAAGAAACCGTACAGGGCAAAAAGGCAGATCAGTATAAAGAGTGCATATAATAGCTATGGAATGACATTAACACTTACAGTGTAGGAGTGGCCGTATACATCGGTGACGTCAACGGCGGTGCTGCCTTCTTTCTTAGGGATCACGGCGAAATCATCCCTGATCTCGCATACGGAATCATCGGCTATATCAAATTTGATTCCGCGGCTGCGCAGTGCATTATCAGTCAGTTCATACAGTCGCCCGCTGCCGGAGACGAAGATGGGACGGATCGCTACTGCGTAAAGCCCGCGAAGTGACACATTATAGATGCGTTTACCCGGAAGCAGTCGTTTCTCGGAATAGTTGTCGGAATCATTATCTGAAACGGCTTTGGATGTGTTTCCGGAAGTATCATCAAAACTTTTGTCAGAATCATCCCCGGAATCAGCAGATTCTGAATCAGAATCATCCCTGGAATCAGCAGATTCTGAATCAGAATCATCCCCGGGATCGGCAGAACCTGAGTCATCCGAACTGACATCCGTATCATCATCTGCCACAACAGGAACAGGGATACGGCGGGTACGGCTTCTTTCCAGTCTGCACTTTAGATTCTCTTCATTATCATCGCTTGTATCAGGCTCATCCTTGAGGCTGATCACGAAAGGCGCGATACGATCGGCCCATACGCCCCAGCGTGTGGAAACATTGCCGGAATAAGCATAGCTTAAGAACCTTGGGGTGTCTCTTTTAAGATGCCCCTGTGCATCGGATGCCAGCCCGCAGTTGTGACAGCCGCAGTATACGTTGGTGTTTAGTTCGCTGACTCTCTGGAAATTCAGGCCGTCAAAGGACTCAAAGCATAACAGACAGCTGTCGCTTTTAAAGCGGCGGTTAGTAGCCAGGGCTAAAAATCTGTGGCTGGGTTCATGATAGACCACATCCAGGGAATCACAGTCGGAGTAGATGTATTTATCATTTGCGACACCGGCGCCAGAACTTTCTTCCGCGTCAATAACCATATCGTCGGCCCTGTCATTTTTGGTCGTGTCGTCATCAGTTACCTTATCATATGAAGCGTCATCATAACCGGAATTATCTTCAGAGGCATGATTGTCTTCAGCGGTAGAACTGTCATCATCACCGGAATCGTCTTCAGAAACAGAATTATTCTCTTCGACGATATTTGTCTCGGGAGTGTCTGTCCGGTTCAGGGCGCAGCCCTTTGCCTCAAAGTGAGCGGGCCAGTTCGGGTCCGAAAGGGAAGTAGTCCAAAGCTGCGTGGTACGAAGACGCAGATAATCCTGTGTGTAGGCGTCTACGGTGGCAAAGAGATAGAGGGTGTCATCAAGTATCACAAAGGCAGGCTCTCCGATGCCCCAGCCTGCAGAGAGACCGTCATAATAAAGGATGGGTTCAGGATCATCACTCCAGCTGTCACCGTTCCATTTTTTATAGGGACCTTCGGGCTTTTTGGAACGCGCCAGAAATACATTATTGCAGATGCCGTCCAGAGTATTGTTTATGGTGGAAGTGTAGCCCATGTAATAGTAACCGTCATAATAGAATACATCAGGATCACAGGCAGATAATTCATCTTTTGATCCGGGAGTGGCAGAGAGGGCCAGATAGTCTTTTGAAAATGACAGACCGTTATCTTCGGAACTGCAGTAGCTGATACAGTCATGGGCCCTGCCTGAAGTGCCGGGAGCAGACTGCCAGATGTGCATTATGTTTTCTTCTTCATCTATGATAATGGAAGCGCCGTAGCGGTAATCCTTACCGTTGCCATGGGCCGGGTTGAATATATCACGGCCTTTGCCGGATACCTTCATACAGACATATTTGTCCATATAATCATCTGCCTCTTCAGACAGTAAAGGATCATCCTCTGCCTGTTCCTCGGGCAAAGACGCATTATTATCCGATACTTTTTGCTTTGAATTATCATCTTTTGTACATCCGGGGCGTGCAAAAAGCAGTAAGATTGTGAGCAAAAGGATCATTTTTTTCATAAGAAATAATTTTACACTATCGTTTTTATCCGGTCAATCTGAAAATGAATGTATCTGAACTAAGCACTGCTTTTGGTTGAGAGATGCATATATTTCATCCCTTTGGCTAATATGTACAGAAAATGGAACTGTAATAGACATCGCGTTGGTAAAGTGTTATAATACTGGGGTCGGACAATTGAAACGGGCATGAAAAATACGAGCGGATGGTTTGATAACGTCTTGCAAAAGAAGGGAGAAGAGGAATGAGTAAAAAAAGCAAGAGAAGATTATGGAGTTTTCTGTTGACATTGGCCATGTTGATAACGAACATGCTGCCGCATATGCAGTTGGCCGAAGTTTACGCAGATGACATGGTTATCACGGAGGAATTTGAAGCCGTGGATGACGTCGATAATGTCGAAGAGATCGGAGCGGTTGAAGATGGCGACTTTGTCGATGATGTTGATGTCGTTGAGACAAAGGATGATGTCTTGGATGATTTACGCGAAGAGGATATTAACGGAGACGGGGAGACATCCCATACCCACGACGATATCACCTTCAACGAGTGGACGGACGCGCTGGCAGTGGAGCAGAACGGAGCGGAAGCAACCGCAGCCAACAGTCTTCCGACCACGGAGGGCAGCTACTATCTGACGGAAGATGTGACGATCAGTAACACATGGTCTGTTTCGGGTACGACGAATCTCTGCCTGAACGGGCATGGCATTACCAGGACCGGCAATGGCAGCGTTATCCTCATCCCCACCGATATGACTCTTAATCTGTACGATGAGGAGGGGGACAAGGGCGCGATCACAGGTGGTAATATGACTGGGAGCGGTGATTATAATTACGGTGGTGGCGTGAGAATCGAAGGCGGCACGCTCAATATGTACGGAGGAAATATAACAGGCAACAAAGCAACTTATGGCGGTGGAATCTATATCAAAAGTGGTGAGTTTGTAATGGATGGAGGAATGATATCAGATAATGATTCGTCCAACAATGGCCACGGCGGCGGAGTGTACATTAATAGTGGTACTTTTAACCTGAAAAGCGGCGTGATCAGCGGAAACAAAGGCACATATGGAGGTGGAGTCGGGCAGAATTATTCTGATACCCAGATTACTATGTCAGGTGGAGTGATCCAGGGTAATAAGGCGTTGGGTAAGTCTTATATAGTACGTGGCGGCGGAATAGATATCATGGGTCCATTCACCATGGAAGGTGGTAAGATCATTGGCAATTACACTGACGGATACGGTGGTGCTATTTATGTCCAAAATAACCTGACCATAATTGATGGTGAGATCAGCGGAAACAGCGCAGCAAAGACAGGTGGTGGCATATACGATACCGGTGGTCGTGTTATCAGTGTTTCCGGAAATGTGCTGATCAAAGATAATAACGTTGGAGGAACGCTTAACGGCGGCATTTATACCGGGGGTACACCCAGCAATGTGTATATTTCCGGAGGTTCCGAAAGAATCAAATTAGCCGGCGAACTGGCCCAAACAGCATCCATAGGCCTGACAATGGGAACCCCGGGAGTTTTTACATCGAGTGACGAGGGAATAAATGCAATTGATTACAAAGATAACTTTGTCAGTGATGATCCGGAGCAGTTTATCGAGGTGCAGGATGATGGTAACGAACTTCAGCTTTTCCGACAGCCGGTTTCATATCTGGATGAAAACGGAGTGGAACAGCAGTGCAAAGTGTATACCCCTATTACTGAAAATAAATCGTCCTGGCCGAGCGGCTGGTATGTTGTAAATGAAAGTGTCACAATTAACAATACCATATATGGCTCAGGCACTGTCAATCTGATCCTTGGTGACGGTGCAACTCTGACTGCCATGAAAGGAATCAGTGTTCTAAACGGAAACACATTAAATATATATGTACAAAGCAACGGGGCCTCTGACGGTAAACTGATCACTACCGGAAGTGACGGACAGGCCGGTATTGGTAGCACGCGGCCTGTTTATAGTTATGTGACTCCTTCTGCAGGTGGAACGGTTAATATCTATGGTGGGGATATTACAGCAACCGGAGGCAAAGGAGCTGCAGGTATAGGCGGCGGATCCCGATATAATGAGACAAAACAGGGGTGTCCTGGCGGCACAGTTAATATATACGGAGGTACTGTTACCGCTGTAGCCGGTGAGGCTGACGATGCAAAGGGAAGCGGCGTAGCTATCGGCGCGGGAGGAAGTGCAGAGGATCATGGTACGCTGACTATCGGAGACGGCTTGGCGATGTTCATATCTGACGATAATGAGAACTGGACGGCCTATGACGGCACCAGAGCGCGGTACATGGTGACGAGGAATCTTGTCACCGGTATATCCCTTGACAAGACCTCACAGTCCATCGGCGTAGGAGGAAAGTCCTCATTTACGGCTACCATCGAGCCTGATGCCGCAGATAGTACCGTGGTGTGGAGCGTAGAGGGAACAAATACTGACGCTATTAAACTGTATGCCGACAAAGACTGCACTACAGAGGTCGGAACGGATGCTACCGATGTCCTGACAGTCTATGCAACTGGCATATCGACAGGAGCGGCGACCATCAAGGTTACAGCGACAAACGGAACCGCAGAAACGACGGATGATATATCCGCAACCTGCGGAGTGACGGTTGAAGGTCCTAAAACGATCGTTATCAAAGCTGATAATTTCAGCGACTATTTTGGCGAAGGCGGTTATCTGGATGACGCTGTGGCAGTAGGCTCAGTGCTTGATTTCCAGGGTGAATTCCCCGGAAAGCAGTATTCGCTTTACATTAACAAGAAGGTTACCATTACTTCAACTTCTGATCCTGTTGCAAAATTTGACGGCGGCGAGAATCCCGGTTCAGATTGTATAAAGTTCAATATTGGTAAAGGTGCCGACGATACGACCATAAGCAATATTGAGTTTTTGAACAGTTGCCTGTACATTATAGGTGCGTCGAATGTGACCGTTGACAATATAAAGATGGTTGCTAACTCAAGAGGTGTTGGCCAGAATACCGGTTTTGTAAGCATACGTACCGGAACTGAAAACACGACTGTGAAAAATTCGTATTTTGAAAATGGCGGAACCGGTTCGTTCGTTATGGTACTGGGAAAGGGCACTGTAAACTCACTCTTTGAAAATAATATTTTTAAAATAACCGGGTCTTCAGGTAATGTCCTGTATGGAACCGGATCTGTAGGGTCCGGTGATATGCCTGGACATAACACTTATAAAAACAATACTTTCACATTTGAGACGGCAGCTTCGGTTTTCTGTTATGCTATTATTGTTATTGGAGAGGAGAACGTTGTTGAGGGCAATAATTTTAGTTATAACGGACCAACCATTATCGTTTCGAATGCCAATAAAAATATATTTAGAAACAATACTATCACACGCGGTGGAAATTTTAATATGGGTAATAACGCCATTGCAGAGGGAAACGTTACGGATGGTGTTATGAATGTGTCAGAGGGATGCATAGTTGTTGGCAATACCGTGGGCAAAGGAATGTCTATTTCCGGGAAAGATATCCAGGTGAGCGGCAATAGTATAACCGGTAATGTTTCAATCGCCGGCAATGGCGTGATGAATACGATGTTTAAAGACAATGAAGTTACTGGAACGGTGAATGTAAATTCAGCCACGAAAGGTGTTACAATTTCCGGAAATAAGGTTATGTCAACAGAAGAGTACGCTGTTGTCTTAAATAGTACCGCAGCTGATTCAAATACCACTGTGACATATAATGTCCTGATAGCTGCCCAGAATAGAGGCGATGACGCCGTTAATCCCGGAACGGGACAGGGCAATGAGATCCATGATAACCTGGGCGTAATACCTTTGCAGGATGCATGGATTCAGGCCATTGAAGATGTGCCTTACACGGGAGAGGCTATTGAACCCGATGTTATCGTAAAAAAGGGCGATACCACTCTGACTGAAGGAACAGACTACACCGTAGGTTATAGCGATAACATCAATGCCGGCGAGGCTACCGTGACCATAACAGCTGTGGCAAACTCTTATTATGGTGGAACTGTCAGTGCTACGTTCAATATCCTGCCGCTTGATTGTGACATTATCAAGGCTCCCGAAGCGGCAACGGGCCTGATTTATACAGGCTCTGCACAAGACCTTGTAACAGCAGGTACGGTAAGCGGCGGCTCGATCTATTACGCTATAGGTGAGAATGAGACTACTGCGCCTGACTTTGACGGAAAGTCCGAGTCTCAGGATAAGAAGTGGAATATAACCGTTCCCACAGGCACAGATGCAGGAACCTATTATGTATGGTATATAGTGGCAGGCGATGAGAATCACAATGATACGAAAAGTGAAGTACTTACCGTAAAGATACTGCCTGTAACCAGAGATTCCCTTATCAGTACCGTAAGTGAAGCCAGGGCTTATTACAACGACATAAAGGGTAATGATGATTACGCACAGGCAGCAAATGATCTTTTGGAAGCCATAAAAGATGCTGAGGCTGTGATAGAAAACGGCAACCTCAAAGAGTCAGATATCAAAAATGCCCTTACAGCCATCAGCGACGCCATATCCGATGCCAAGGCTAAGGTAAAGGATGCAGATGATACCAATGCGGCAAACTCTGTAAAGAATACCATAAACGCCCTGCCTGCAGCAGATGAGGTAAAGACAGCTGATAAGGATGCCATCGAAGAGGCAAGGGAAGCTTATGATGCATTAACAGATGATCAGAAAGCAAAGATTTCCGCTGATATACTCAAGAAGCTGGAAGATGCTGAAAAGGCACTGGCACAGGCAGGTAATAAGCCTGCAGATCGTCCTTCCGATGAGGAGGCCAAGAAACAGATCGATGTAAGTAACCGGAAGATAGACAAGATGGTGGAAGTGCTCAATGCCAAGGGCGACTATGTAATAACAGGTATCTATCAGACGGGCTACGATACAGTCAGCACAGGCTACACTATCAGCAATGGTAAGATCACACAGATGTCCTTAGATCTGGGGAGCCTTAAGGAGGGTAAGAACTATCTTACCATAAATACAGGTGTCAGACTCGTACTGGGTGAGGCATTTACCATATCCGGTAACTCTGTAGATGCAAAGGAAGCAAAGAAGATATCTAAATTTGTAAAGACAAAGAAGAAGGAGGGCTGTGTATTCGAGCCTAAGCGCCTTAAGAGCCGCAAGGGCGGATCATATCAGGTTACTCTTACAAGCGGTAAGAAAGAACTCATCGTAGATGTCATAGATGTAAGCCTGAATAAGAAGGCGATCAAGACCATAACCCTTACAGGCGCCGTTAAAGGAAATGCGATCAGTGCAAATGCAGTACCCGCTGATAAGATAGGAGCTGAAGGTTCATCGGTGAGCGGCAATGTAGTCACCATAGCCACATCTCCTGCATTCAAGACAGAGATACCTTCCATGAAGGATAAGAGCGCCAGGTTCCTTTCCGGTATCTGGCAGGTGGGAGACACCTATGTATCCATGGGAGAAATCAAGACCGTGACTAAGGGCAAGGTAAGTGTTATCGTAAAGGCAAACTCTGACGGCACCCTCAGCATAGGAAAGGCTGAAGGCAGCCGCAGCGGAAGCCTTAAGATAAATTACATCCTGAACGGCAAGGTTAAAAAGACCAAGCGTGGCACAAGAGTCAGGTCCATGGTTTATAAGGCAAAGGTTAAGGTGAAGTAAGCCTGAGCCGGAAGCATGCCAAGAATTGTGAGAATAATTCTTATATATGATCTGAAATGGACCTTGACATTAATGTGTGATTTGATATAATTACCATACTAAAAGATGCGGTTACACATCTATTGGAGTCTCACTTCCATTAAAGGTGAACGATATTATTGGAGTCTCGCTTCCATTAAATGTGAACGATGTTATTAGGGTTTCGCCCCTATGAGTGCGATTGTTTGTAATCACAATAGAGCAGGCTTCGGTCTGCTCTATTTGTTTATGAGGTGACATTCAAAATTGAATCTGCATTTTGGAAAAACAGGTTTTTGAAGGATAAAAGTCCCGATACAGTTCGGGACTTTTTTAATGTGCTTTTTTATCGTATGTGGTATACTAAAAAGGTATTCAAATGTTACAGAATGGTTTAGGAAAGCGGGGGATACACATGACTCCTGAAGAAAGAGCACGTGTAAAAATTGATAAACAGCTGAATACCGTTGGTTGGGATATCGTATCTCGAGATGAGTATATCCCTATGATCACTACTGCCGTTAAAGAAGCATTGATGCAGGGGAATATGGAAAGTGATTATCTTCTGTTTATCGACAATAAAGCGGTTGCCGTTCTTGAAGCTAAGCGTGAAGAGAATGATCTGGGGGATGATGTAGCAGATCAGGCGGAAGGATATGCCACACATCCTCAGAACTGGTACGGTTTGTGGTTTGATAAGCTTATTCCGCTTGTATATATGGCGAACGGAAAGAAGATAGTCTTTAAAAATATGCTTACAGACCCTGATGGGGAGTATGTGGAACTTTCAGAGATGCATTCCCCGAAGAAGATGCTCCAGATAATAGGGAAGGCTTCGGAGTATGGAGCATTACCGTATCTTCAAAAAAAAGGTCTCAGGAATTGCCAGTATAATGCTGAAATTCAGCTTGAAGCGGCATTAAAGAGCGGAAGAAAGAAGAATCTGGCGGTTCTCGCTACGGGTTCAGGTAAGACTTATCTTGCATGTCT
>Ga0310691_10001785_pt1 | contig 31135 bp, 60 predicted proteins | sample 176DNAGHGlowgp2_FD_203887 | JGI IMG/M metagenome (GOLD analysis project Ga0310691, IMG submission 203887) | Sheep rumen microbial communities from Palmerston North, Manawatu-Wanganui, New Zealand - 1766 DNA GHGlow gp2 (v2) (version 2) | ecosystem: Host-associated > Mammals > Digestive system >... | reverse complement strand
CTTAAAATCAATTCACATAGAGTCAATTTATGCTGAGTAAAGCATAATTGTAAACTTTATTTTTCAATTTGTGGTTGAAATATCGGCCACAATTTTTATTTTTTGTTATCTCAAATTGGAGAATATAAAAATGGATTCAAAAGTATTCGGATCAAATTATATCAGCTATATTTCGGCTAATAAGACTGAACGAGAATGTATTAGTGATGCCATTGTAAAGGCTCGTTTTAATGGTTTTCTAACCATGAAAGAAATTAAAGCACAAAATAGAACTTTACAAATTGGCGATAAAGTTTATTTTGTGAATAAGGATAAGAATTTTGCAGCTTTTATTATTGGTAATGAATTTGGAAATAGTGGTTTAAACTTATTGGGTGCTCATGTTGATTCGCCTAGACTTGATATAAAGACTAATCCATTATATGAAAAACAAGGTGTAGCATACTTTGATACACAATACTATGGTGGAATTAAGAAATATCAGTGGATTACTCGTCCTTTGGCTATTCATGGCAAGATTTGTTTCACTGATGGAACTGCTTTGAATATTGAAATTGGTGAAGACCAGAATGACCCAATATTCTGTATTTCTGACTTATTGCCGCATTTGGATAGAAAATTGGATGAAAAGAAAGCATCTGACTTCATATCTGGTGAAAAACTTGATTTGATAATTGGTAGTGACCCAAATTCAACTGAAGAAAATGAACAACTTAAGAAGAATATCCTTTCAATTATTCGTGAAAAATATGCTGACAAATTCGTTGAAGAAGACTTTTGTTCTGCTGAACTAGAAGTTGTTCCTGCTGGCAATGCTCGCTGGTGTGGATTGGATAAAACACTAATCGCAGGTTATGGTCAGGATGATAGAGTCTGTGCATATACTTCATTACAAGCATTATTGGATATGAAGGAAATACCACATAGGACTTGTGGTTGTGTACTAATAGATAAAGAAGAAGTTGGTTCTATATGTGCAACTGGTTCTGAATCTAGATGGTTGGAAGATGTTCTTTATGCTGTTAGTGGTGTGAATGATAGATTGGAATTTGCAACTATTTTATATGATACAAATATGTTAAGTTCAGATGTTACTGCTGCATTTGACCCACAATATGAAGATGTAGCAAATTTTGAAGAAACATCCAAGCTTGGTAAAGGATTTGTTCTATCAAAATACAATGGTGGTAGAGGTAAGTCTGGTGGAGCTGATGCTAATCCTGAATATATAGCATATATTAGAAATGTATTGAATACAGAAAAGGTTCCATATCAGTTTGATACTATGGGTAAAGTTGATGTCGGTGGTGGCGGAACTATCGCTTCTATCGTATGTAGACTTAACATAAATGTATTGGATGCTGGTGTTCCTGTGTTGAATATGCATTCTCCAATGGAAATAACTCATAGAGATGATGTTTATGCAGCATATCTTGGATATTGTGCATTTCTTAAACATTAAAGTTTAAACTTAAAAATAAAACTATTATATATACATATAGAAATATGAAAATATTATATTTGTTTAATCAAATTTAAGTGAGGTGAAAAATGAACCAGTATGATACAATAAATGGTGAAGATATTCTTTCCAATGCTCTTAGAGCCATTAAGCAATACATTCCACAGAAGACTGATGAAGTCAAGAAGCATGCACCAACAGGTGACAAGGCTACTCCACAGTATCAGTTGAATGCTGCTTATAACCAAGGTTATCTTCGTGCATTGGAAGACTTAGCAACATTCATTAAAGCAATGGGTGTCTAAGTCAAAAACATTTTGTTCAGTAGTATAAAATTATATTACTGAACAATTAAAAATGTCGCATATTTCTACGGTATGCGACTTCTTATTGACCGAATGGCAATAAGTTTATATTTTCGTAGGTATGTTCGTGTTACTTTTTAAAGGACACAGGATAAAAATAATATGATAAATTATGGTCAATTATTTTCTGATTTTGATTCCGTTGCTAGTGCATTAGAATCTACATTTAATTCCTCAAACAATCTTGTCAATAGAATTACCGAGAAGGTCTATATTCCTATGAATATCTACAAGGAAGAAGATGGTACTCAGGTAATTGAGATTGCAGCAGTTGGTTTGAAGAAGGAAGATATTGATATGACCATTAAGACTGAAAATGGTCAGACATATCTTTACATCAAGTCAAATGTTCCTGAAAAATCGGAAGAACAGAAGAAAGCTGAAGAAAAACGAGTCTATACAATTCGTAAGATTAAAAATCTTGCTGATTTGGATGCTCGTATATGGTTGCCTTCTACATTGAATGTTGATGAACCAAAATCTTCACTTGTCAATGGTTTGCTGACTATCAGATTTAAAACGAAAGAAGAAGCAAAACCTAGACAGATTACCATTGATGGCTAATTAAAAATATATTATATTTGATAGCGGGATATTCATTTATCCCGTTATCATTATTTCATTAAAAGGATTTATTATGGCAAAACAATTAAAATTCAATGTGAAGGCTCGTGAAAGCCTTTTAAATGGTGTTAATATTCTTGCTGATGCTGTGAAGACTACACTTGGTCCTTGTGGTAGAAATGTTATGATTGATAAGGGCGAAGGTGCTCCTGCTGTCACTAAGGACGGCGTGACTGTTGCTAAATCCATTGACCTAGAAGATCCATATGAAAATCTTGGTGCCCAGATGTGTAAGGAAGTTGCTAGTAAGACAAATGATCTTGCCGGAGACGGAACAACTACAGCAACTGTTCTAGCACAAGCCATTGCTCGTGAAGGACTTAAGAATGTCGCTGCTGGTGCTAATCCAATGGAATTGAAGAATGGTATTGACGAAGCAGTTGAAAAGATTACAAACAATCTAACAAAGATTTCTAGAAAGATTGAAGGTAAGAAATCTATTGCTCAGATTGCAACTATTTCTGCAAACAATGATGCTGAAATTGGTAATCTAATTGCTGAAGCGATGGAAAAAGTTGGCGAAAATGGTGTAATCACGATTGATACAAGTAAGACTGCTGAAACAACACTTGAGGTTGTAGAAGGTATGCAATTTGGTAATGGTTATATTACACCATATTTTGTTACTAATGGTGAAAAGATGTCTTGTGATTTGGAAGAACCTTTAGTTCTATTGTATGACCGAAAGATTAGTACAATGCAAGATGTTCTTCCACATTTGGAATATGCAGCAAAACTTGGTAAGCCACTTATGATTATTGCTGAAGATGTTGAAGGTGAAGCATTGTCTGCCATGATTGTCAATAAAATGCGTGGTGCATTGAAGGTGGCTGCTGTTAAGGCACCTGGTTATGGTGATAGTAGGAAGAACAATCTATCTGATATTGCAGTGTTGACTGGTGGTACTGTTGTTTCTGAAGAAACCGGTGTTAAACTATCTGATGCAGATCCAGAAATTGTTCTTGGAAAAGCAAAGTCTATCACGATTACTTCAAATTCAACTACTATTGTTGATGGTGCAGGAGACAAGGATGCAATAAATGAACGTGTAACATCTTTGAAGAACCAAATTGAAACCAGTGATTCTGATTATGTAAAAGAAAAGTTACAAGAAAGAATTGCAAAATTGGCTGGTGGTGTTGCAGTAATCCATGTTGGTGCTCCGACTGAAGTAGAAATGGGTGAGAAGAAGGATAGGGTTGATGATGCTCTACATGCCACTCGTGCAGCCGTTGAAGATGGCATTGTAACTGGTGGTGGTGTTGCATTGATACGAGCTGCTAAAGACTTGGCTACAGAATGCAAGGGAGACAAAGCAACAGGGTTTAATATCGTGTTGCGAGCCATTGAAGAGCCACTTAGACAAATTGCAACAAATGCTGGTGAAGAGGCTAGTGTTGTAGTTAATAAAGTGAAATCTATGGATGGTCATTTTGGTTTCAATGCAAAGACTGGTGAATATCAGGACTTGTTTGAAAATGGTGTAATTGACCCTGCTAAGGTTTCAAAGACTGCATTGAAGAATGCTGCTAGTATTGCATCTATGTTATTGACAACTGAATGTGTAATTACTAATATTCCTGAGAAAAAGGAACCACAGGCAGTCCCAATGCCTATGATGATGTAATATGACTATATTTCGGCCTTGCATAGATCTCCATAATGGTAAAGTAAAACAGATTGTTGGTTCTACATTATCTAGCAAGACCGAGGTCAATTTTGAAACTGATAAATCACCTGTATGGTATGCCAATCTATATAAGAAAGACAGACTAACTGGTGGACATATAATTATGTTGGGTGGAGAAAATTCGAGCGTGGCGAAAGCTGCGCTTGAATCATATCCAAATGCTTTACAGATTGGTGGTGGAATTACATTAGACAATGCTGAAGAATATATAAATGCTGGTGCCAGTCATGTAATCATAACAAGTCTATTATTTCCAAATGGTAAATTTGATTTGAGTGATTTGATACTTATATCAAGTAAGATTGGAAAAGAACATATAGTAATAGATTTAAGTTGTAATTCAGATAGAAATATATTGTTGAAATATTGGAAAGATAAAAGCAATATCATACTAACACCTGAATTATTGAACATACTATCTCATTACTGCGATGAATTTCTTATACATGCTTGCGATGTAGAAGGAAAACAGAATGGTATGGATATTGAACTTATAAAGTTCTTATCAGAATATAGTCCAATAAAGACTACTTATGCAGGCGGTGCTAGAGATATTTCTGACTTATATTTGGTGAATGAAATATCAAAAGGTAAGATAGATTTAACCATTGGTTCAGCACTTGATATATTTGGCGGTAAATTAAAATATACAGACTGTGTGAAATTTAATGTTGAAATAAATACATAAAATTTTTATATTTGCCTGCTATGAAAAACATAATAATTAGTATTCTATTTTTAATAAGTTTATCTTTTGGGCATCATGGTTTTGAAGAACTATACATGATTTCAAAAGGTTCCGAAATAATCCAAAATATTAACAAGAAGATTGAATATACAGATGCTTTTGAAATAAGCACCATTGTATATCAAGAATCTGAAAAATATGATATAGATTTTCATTTCACATTGGGAGTAATTTCGGCTGAAAGTCGCTTCAATGTATATGCAAAATCATATTGTGGTGCAATTGGACTAATGCAGATAATGCCAAAGACTGCTAAATCTATTGCCAAAAAATATGAAATTGATTATATTGACCTATATGATATTGAAACAAATATAGAGATTGGAGTAGCATATTTGGCACATCTAAAAAGAAAATATGGGAGTTATGAACTGATTGCTGCCGGTTATAATGGTGGTAATGGTGGAGCCAATAAGTATAAGAAATATCTAAATGGTTATTTGTCTCAAGATAGTATTCCTACACAAACTAGACAATATGTTCCGAAGGTAATGAATTATGTCTATGAATTTAGAAGATACACCGATGTTTAAATATCTAGAATCAAAGTTTAAAATAATGTGTATGAACTGGCATTATCTACATTATCCAGAAAAACATAAACATTTGTCTTTGAATGAATATGTAAACTTAAATAAATCATTGTATCAAAAACTTGTTGAAAATGCTTTATTTAGTGAAATGGTATTGAGTGGAATCAAAGTAAAACATTTACAAAGTTCTGAAGCATTTCATACAATATTTGATGATATTCAGCAAAGGGTATTTAAGATAATGGATATTATGGATAAGAAAGAAACCATAGATAAAGATTTTAAAAATGATTAAATTTAGAAAATTTGAAAAAATGGTGTCTGAATATTGTCCGTGTCTTAGACAGATGCCTGATGCTAGAGCACATTACACCTTATATGAAGGTACTTTATCAAGTAATGTAGAAGCTGATGTAATGTATGATCTGGCTCATGATAGAATAATATTTCCATTAAAATTAAAATTGGATAGTAAAGGAAATGTTGTTAGTACAAATCCTGATTGGGAAACTGGAAAACATATACCAGCAATAGATGAAAAACATGTAATTGAAGAATTGATTTATATTAACAAGCGAGTTAAAGAACTAAAACAAAAATATAAAAAGAAACAGATTGAAAAAGACTTTAAGGAGCAACTATGATTAGTCTAGATGAATTGCAGTCAACTATTAAACGATTGAACATATTAAGAGATAATTCTGAAAATGTAGAAGAACAGACAATGGCAGATATATTGCTAAATAATCTAGTTCAACTATTGGGTCAAGCAAAAATGATTTGTGATACACCAGAATTTAAAGCAGAAATTGAAAGGAGAAAACAAGATGGAAAAACAGATCCTGAAAAGTAAATATTTCTTCACCAGAGAAGAATTGACTAGATTTGTGAATGAAAACAATATACCACAGACTAGAATACAAACAATTATAGTGGTTGAAGATAAACATCTTGTATTATTTTACTGGGACTTAGAAATAAAGAAGGTTATAAATGAATGAACCGACTAAAATATTATATGGTGATGAACCTGGCATAGCAAAGCAAGGTGTATATCGGAATATACAGTGGTATATTGTTAGAGGACGATTGTGTCCGTTGGCATATATTGTAATTCCAAAAGAACATCTAAAACTAAAAAATCAAAGTATATCATACGATGATTATCAAGAATTTAATCATTGTAATGGTGGACTAACATTTTGCAATACAGAAATTGCAACTATGGATATTAAGCCAAAAAATTCAATAATATTTGGCTGGGATTACGGACATTGTACTGATTACAGTAGATATACAGGATATATTTGTTATTATGGAACATTTGAAGCACATGTTTGGTCAGTCGCAGAAATAGAAAAAGAAATTGAACTTACAATAGATGATTATTACACTTATTACTGTAAATAATTTTTTACATATTTTTTAATAAGTTCTATTGACAAGTATATGTTAAGTTTCTATATTTTATCTTAGAAATTGAATGTGATTGTGCATTCATAAACAATTAACAACTAAAACAAGAGGTAAAATATGACTATGACCACCAACACCAGCACCACTAACACTGTCGCCGAAACTGCTGTTGCTGAACCGAAGGTTCGTACTCGTACCTGTGTGGAACCGCTTTCTACTGACGAGGCAAATGACCTTCAGGCTTGGCTTATCAAGCACAATTTCTGCATTAAGAATGCAAAGAAGAACATTCGCGTGTATCGTTATCTTGGTCATAAGAATGGCAAGGTGACTACTTCCAAGGATTTTATGTATGTGGTTGGTGCTGATGCCTACCGCGAAAACAAGGAAAAGGTCATGCAGGATATTCTTTCCCTTAGCAAGAAGGTGATGAATAGTCACCGAATGGTTAAGAATGCCGAATATGTGGAAAAGATGGGTAAGGTTGAGGAAAATCTTCTCATGAAGCATAAGATTCAGATGGTCTGGGATAAGTCCAAGACCATTGGTTTTAACCTTTATAACCATGTCATCACGGACAAGAAGGTTCTTGCTCCGCTCAATGTCTATGTGAAGGGTTCCTCCGAACATCTGAAGACGAACCGCATTTACAAGACGAAGAACGAAAAGCACCTGGAAGTGTTCCGCAAGATGGCTCAGATTTTTGAAGAATTTGATCCGACCATTCCGTTCTATGATTGGAAGTCCTTCCGCTACATTACCAAGGGTGGCAAGGTTGTCGCTGCATACTCTATGGCTGACCGCAAGGCAACAATCATTAAGCACTTCCCGAAGGGTATTCAGGACAAGTTTGACTACAACCTGAATATCATGGATGGCAAGTACATTAACGAAATCATTAAGAAGATTAATGATATGAAGGAAGATCTTCTCTACCTTTAATTGGTAGTGTAGTGTGAACGAAATTTGAGGTGGTTGAAATATACCACCTCTTTTTATTTGACAAACTTTAACATTTAAATTATATTTTTAAATATGAATGTTGATAGAAAAAGCTATGGCTGTTTGTTGCTAATAATTCTTGGTATATTGGCCGCCAATGGTTCAATATCACCGGCTGTATTTTTAATGTTGTTTATCATATTCTTCATTTTATGATATGAAACCATTTTACAAATATAAAGTTAAGAATGTTGTCAATTCAGTAAAGCCAATAAAAGTAGTTTCTTGTAACGAACACCAATTTGAAGTCAATGTTAATTTTTGGATTCAGGTTAAAACACAATCTTTCTTTTGGGATTTCATAACTTTTAGAGAAGTCACAATATACAATAATTTGGATAAGGTTTTAAAAGATATAAAATTTAGAAATGTATCACTGAAAGAAATAGATATGTTGACTGAGAAGGTTAAAAAAGAAGAAATAGAATTGAAATTGCACCATATAGACATTTGGTATTCTGTAGATTAGTATGAAAATATCTGATGAAAGATTTAAATCTATTGTAGAAAAATATGGTTTTTATGTTAAAAAAGAACCTTGTGCATGGGTAAGTGCTTATGGTTATCATTTAGCTGGATATCTTAGATTACAAGCGACTGGTAATGAATATAGTTTTATATATTTGTTGAAAGATGAAGAAGAAGTTAATATATGCAATACTATATCACTGATACCAGATAGAATTGAAATAGGTGATACTGATGAAATAATGACAGAAAAAGAAATGGAAGAAAAACTGAGCCATGTACAGAAAATAGTTAAAGAAGCAAATGTTGAATGGAACAAATATAAGTTTAAAAAGGATTTTGAATGAGATGGTATGAGGAAAAACAGTACACGAAAGAATTCTTTGAACAATTGGATAAAGAAAATTATCCATTGACTACAGATATGTGTTCAAAGAATCATTATGAACTTTCGTCTTGGATGATTGTTGTTAGAGAATTTAAAGATCAAGAAATTCCTTATACAACGGCAATAGTAATATATCGTGAAATTGACAATAAGAAAATTCATATATTCTCTTTGGAAGTCCATAAGAAACTTAGATTGAACAATAATGGTAGAAGACTATTAAATAAGTTTAAAGAAGACTATGATGAAATTACATTAAGCACTTTGCCGGAAAGTAGGTTATTCTATGAAAAACTTGGCTTTGTTGAACAAGAAGAAAATCAAATGATTTGGAGGAGACCAAATGGCTAAACAAGTACCTGAATGGAGACATGCTCCATATAATCTTAATGACCCAAAATCAAAAGCAGAATATCAAGAAGATCTGAAACGTTGGGAAAGACAATGTTTTATTGAAGGAATGCTTTCATTGGGTATCTTACTAATTGCTATAATTTGTTTCATTGTTCTATTTTGATTGACAACAAAAGAAACTTTGATTATATTTTAACTTGAGGACTAATATGATAGATTTAACTACAATTACAGACGAAACTGAATTGAAGCAAATTCGTGATATGGCTGATAAGAGATTGGAAGAAATACGAGAAGCCAAACAAATAGAACAAAAAGAAATCCTAGAAGAAAAGTATCGTGGCAAATATCTAGTCTTCTATGGTAGAACAGTTAGTATGACTAACACCATAAAGAATCCAAATGATATTAAGATTGTTCATATCTTGGATATTAAGTATAGAGGTGAAGGATTTTTCAAAGCAAATGCAAAAGTAGTCCATATTAAGTACAATGATGAATGGCAACAGATTAAGCATTTAACGAGTGATTGGACTTCCGCATATATCAGTAGTTCTGAAGACAATGCATTTAATATCCGTGAATGTGATATTGACGAAATCATTGACAAGCAAAAGGCTGATAGAATGATTAAACAAATAAAGAATAGTCAAATCAGAATACTTGATAACTGGGATTTCTAATGTAAAATAATATTTACACACAACCAAAAGAAATGATTGACTTATGTCAGTCATTTTTCTATATTTGTATTGAGGAAATAATATGGTTATATTCTTAGATATTGAAAATACAGTGATAGATGATCTGGTCACTTGCAATTGGATGGAAGAAAATTGTGAGAAAATCAGTAGATATATTGCTGACAACAATGCCAAGGTGGTATTATATACTTGGGGTTGGACGGAAGTAAAAGAAATTGACTATGATATTGCAAACAATATCTTTGATAAGCTTGGTGTTCCTAACTCAAAACGAGTTAGTGTGATGGTAAAAGAAAATTCAGTTTCTATTGCTATGCGACTAGGATTAGTGGATGATTTTAATAAGGCAATGATTCCTGGTATGATGACCAGTGAATACTGTATAGATAAGACCACTTCTTTTCTTCAGATAATTCATGCTAAGCCTCGTATGACTGATACAGAAAAATGTGTTTTGATTGATGATACCACTGATACAGACTATAATCTAGACCATAATGCCATCGCCATAAATCCAAAGGATCTGTAATGAAGTTTGATGATGAAAAATATCCAGTTCACGATGAAAAACACGAATTGTTACCGAAACATGTCTTTGGTAAGAAAAAACACTCTTCATTAAGTATAGATGATGTGAATGATTTTTTCCATCAGATTAAGATGCTTATTAAAGAAAATGAAGAATTGAAAAAGGAAATTTCTAGACTAAAAGGAAAATCATGAACAGCGACAACATTATAAATAAAGAACAACATTTGTCAAAGATAACAAAGTTCACAGTAATACTTACTATGTCTATTATTTCATGGATTATATTGGGTGTTGTAGTTTACAATATTGCCAATCTGTGAAATATTTATTATATTCCATAATAATGTATGGAGAATAATAGATGTTATTGAAAAGTAATGATTCTAATGATAATACTGAATTATCATTTAGACCAATTGCAGATAATTCTGAAGCAATAAATGAATTTAAGAAGACCAGTAAGATTGATATTATAATTACTGTTGGATTGTATATTTTCATTATTTTTGTGATATTATTAAACATGGAGTAAAATATGACATATGATGATATTGTAGCCGATTCTAGATATAAGGATTTGGTAAGACGTGAACTAGAAACACCACTAAAAAATATTCTTCCAAGAACTGTGGATGGTTTGGCTAAAAAGTTATGGGCTAAAGCACCAAAGAAATTCATGAAATATATGAAAGAATATGATACAACTTATGATAACTATGAATGCATATCAGGTTATATAGATAATTATTTTGATGAAAATGAATATGCTGACATGCCAGATGATTTAGCAAATGAACTACTTGATTGGGCAGCAGCACAAACAGTATTGGTATTTTTTCCAGAGAGGGATGATTAAATGATGGTTAATAAAGTTATGTTTTGGCTAGGATTAGCTTTATTTGTAATGAGTTTCATTGTGTGGAAATTCTTTTAATTATGGTATAAAAATGGCAGATAAATTTGGTGATAGAATGAAATTATATGAAGGCATTGAAGCAAATCGCAGCTTTATGCCAAGACTTCCAATCTGCGTTCGTATTGATGGAAGGGCGTTCCACACATTCACTAGAGGAATGAAACGCCCCTATGACAAGGATATGTCAGACTCAATGGTTGAAACAATGCGATATCTTGTGGAACAAAGTGATGCTTGTATTGGATATACACAGTCTGATGAAATAACACTAATTCTATCTGATATAAAAGATCCGATGTTCAATGGTAGAATTTCTAAACTGACTTCAGTTATAGCGAGTATTGCTACAGCTAAGTTCAACGAAGTCATTCATAAGAAATATCCTGATAAGCCATTGGCATTTTTTGATTGTAGATGTTGGCAAGTTCCAAATAGGACTGAAGCCGCAAATGAATTGCTATGGAGAGAATTTGATGCTACAAAGAATTCTATTTCTATGGCAGCAAGAGCATATTATTCAGACAAACAACTAATGAATAAGAATGGTGCAGAAAAACAAGACTTGTTAATGGAAAAAGGTATTAACTGGAATGATTATCCAGTATTTTTCAAGCGTGGAACATATGCTCAGCGAAAAATCATTGAACGAAAATTGAATGATGAAGAATGGCATAAGATTCCTGAAAAACATAGATTTACTTTAGATAGAAATACTATGGTGAAGAGACATGAAATCCGTATTTTGGATATGCCTATATTCTCCAAAGTGACTAATCGTGAAAATGTAATTTTTGAAGGAGAAGAACCAAATGTGGAAAACGCCGTCTGAAGCGATGAATGAATGGATGAAATCTTATATAGATGACCAGGAACAAGTTTGTTCTGATGAAGAATGGGAAAAGTTCTGTAAAGACATGAATTTACAAACAGTTGGTCCTGTAGATGAAGATAATACATTTGAATATTTTGCTAAACAATATGATGCATTTCTGAAAGAACTAAAAAAGTCCGGTAGGTTTTGATATGTATTCTGCGTTGGATGATATGTATCCGATAAAATATTATAAAAATGATACCAAACATACTTATTTAATTCTTGGTAATTATAAGTTGAAAATATCAAACTACGGTAATAAATATTTTACAATTGATGTTCTGACATTTTCAGTAAATGATGATGGAACTTTTAATATTATTGCAGGTGCAAATAAAAGAGTTAGTTCACTGAATGAATTGAAATCTATAATAAAGGTTTATAGACAGACTTATAAAACATTGATAACCGCAGAACGAAAGAATGTAATGGAAGGAGATTTTAATGAAGCCGATTAAGAGAGTATTTATTTCACAACCAATGAGTGGATTGACTAACGATGAAATTTTAGAAACAAGAAGAAAAGCTGCTGATTATATTTCTAATGTTTATCCTGATAATGAAATTGTTGTAATTGATTCATATCAGCCACAAGAAACTACTGAATACAATGCCATTAGTGCTGTAAATTTGTTAGGTCAAGCATTATCAAAAATGGCTGGTGCTGAAATAATCTATTTTGCCCCAGGTTGGAAAGATTCTAAAGGTTGTCAGATTGAAAATGAAGTTGCTCGTAGATGGTTAGAACCAACAGGAGTTAAGTTGATTGAAGATGGTATGGAAGAAATCTGTCTTGATTTGACTGATGAAGAAATTGCACAATTACAACTAGCAGCAAATAAAGCAGGAATGTCATTTAGCAAATACATTTCATTGAAACTACAGGATGCAATACAGAACGGAATAATGGATAAGATCGCTGAAGAATTAGGTAATAAAAATGGTTAAGTATTTAATAATAATTGCAATATTCTGTATAATATCGTGTAATGATTCCAGAATATCAAATGCACCAGTAGAAAATTGTAAGGTAATGGAAACTGACTCTACCACATATAATTGCGATGATCAGAATTTTAAGGTTTACTAATGGTTATTGTTCCAGCAAATTTAAAACAGTATAAAGGATTTGATGATTTAATTAGAGCAAAAGTAAAATTATCAAAGATGTTATCTAAACTAAAAGAGATTGTTGAATATAATAAAACATTTGAAGAAGAATCTATGCTTTACCAATATAAAGGTAAAGATAAAGATGAAATTTGGTCTTGTATGGAGTTCTTCTATCAAAATCTATGGACTAAGGAATTTAGAGAATTTATCTATACAGACCCAAAAGACAAATGGGAAAACTACCACATTCAACTAAAATACAAAGAAAAATATTCTGAAGTCACGATTGTTTATGGAATTGGGTCATTCTGTGTAATTGGACCTCAAAAAGAAGTTCCAAATAAAAAATCAAAGATACTTGATTTGGATAAGATTTTTATAAAAACAAGTACGGAAATATTGTATAATGAATAAGATTAGATATAAATGTGTAGTTAATATGTTTGGCGAGCCACAAGTATTTAAGCGATATTGTGAAACTGAAGAACAGGTTAGAAAAGAACTATATGAATTTATCAGAGAACAGTATCAAACTACACCAGATATTCTTAAAGTTGAAGTTGATAAAACAAAAACAATAGATTCTTAATTCTATAAATATTTTGTTATATTATTAGATATGAAAACATTTTTTAGCATATACATTACAGCATTATTTGGAGTAATCCTATTTTCATTTCTTATACAATACCCAATGGGTCTCATTGAGTATTTTTTATTTCCACTGTTTGTGACTGGTTTTATGTATCTAATGAATTTTATTTCGAGTAAATTATGAAAAATTCAGATGTAGAAGTGATTAAATATATCTTAGAAAAACTTCAACATAAGACAACACTGAATAGACTATATGGAATAATGTATCTTTCACAAAAGGAATATTTATCAAAATATGGTAAAGCCATATTTGATGATAGATTCCATTTATCAGGAAAATTCCTTAAACCATTACAGTTCAATGATTTTATTCTACCAAATTCAGAATTCAATACTTATTACGATGAAAAAGATACCTATGATAAGTTTATAGAATGTAATAATAAACCTGATTTGGACTATATTGCTGAAATGGAAAAGAAAACTATCAACAATGTATGTGAAATCTGTAAAACATTGTCTGATAAAGAAATTATGGAACAATGTAAAGATTTCGCTTATATCAAGGCAAAAAATAGAATGACACAAGATCCTGATTTGTCTGTAATAACTGATGTTGATATGGCAAAGGCTGGTGGAGGGAGTTCTGAACTTGTAAAATATCTAGTGGAAAATAAACTTATTAAAACAATATTAGGATAATTATGGCAATTTTAACGATAATTCGGAGTTCTTGGAGCAATCTGTTTTGCAGTCTGTGCTTTACCACAAGTAATAAAAGCATTCAAAACTAAATCAACGAAAGATATAAGTTTATTCTATATCATTCTTTCAATATTTGGCAATATATTTTCAGCCATATACATCTTTGGAACTAACTATATAAGTGGTTTTTGGCAATACCCACAATATTTTAATTACGGTATTGCATTGACACTTATCATAATTTTACTATTTTTGAAAAAACGATATGACAAAAGATGAAATTCTAGCTTGGGCTAACTCAAATGAGCTGTATGACATTCGGAAACAATCCGATGGGTTTTCAATATTTTATAGAAATCAAATATTCTTAAGAGTTCACGGTTTTCTCGCAGATACATATAACTTGCTCTATGATGAAAACTTTATAATGGTAAGTTATGTACAACATAGAACAATTATTGAAGATACAACATTGAACCATTTAAACTATTCGCTGGATTATTATAAAAGACAATACGATTTTCTTATTTTATACCATAAGAAACAATTTACAAATGCCAGAAAAATGGAATTAAGCAAAGATTTTGGCAAAAGTTGACAAACTGTAAAATTTAATTATATTTTACGCATTATGATATATCTTATTATATTTGGATTCATACTGATTGTGGCAGTTTATGTTTTGTCCTATTTTAAGCTTCGTTGCAAACACGAGTGGGAAATAGTGGAAAGAACAGATACTGACCAATTATACAAACGCTGTAGCAAATGTGGCAGATGCAAGGAATATAAATAGATTTAGGAGATATACTATGAATGAACAAAATAAAGAAAAGAAACAATACATAAAGCCTGAACTCGAGGTAGTAAATCTAAATTCTAAGATTGATTTGCTACAAGATTCTTGTTATGGCTGTGAAGAAGAAGGTGAAATTGGGTCAACAATTCCTGTATTTATTGACCCAAGTGTGTCAGTAGGTGCATAAAATGAAACATATCTTATTGTTATTAGCCCTTATAGGGTTATCTTTTGGTGAACCATTATATGTAAACAATTATTATCAAATTGAAACTGTTGAAGACCTTAACTGGTTCCGAGACAAAGTCAATTCGTATAATAGTAGTAATGTAAATCTAAATGCTAAGTTGATGGCTGATATTGACTATGGTAATCAGTTATGGATTCCAATAGCAGCTGGAACTGGAACACCTAAATTTGCTGGTGTCTTTGATGGAAATGGCCATACAATTTCAAACTACTATATGGATAGTGATACACTTAAAAAATTGAATGACCATTATCCTCAAAACCTTGGTTTCATTGGTACTATGTCAGGTACTGTAAAAAATCTAAACTTATCCAATATAACAGTCACAAGTTATAGTGTTGGTGGTAAAACACCAGGTGCTATTGACAATAGTGCTGAAGGTAAAGAAAAGAAAGCAATATGTATTGGAACAATTGTAGGATGGATGGATGCAACTGGTTTAGTAGATAGTTCATCTGCTACAGGTGTATTGAATGGTTTTGGTGATGGTCAGAATGTTGGTGGTATAGCAGGTAATACTTGGGGCACTATCAAAAATTCTAGTTCTGCAGTCACTATAAATGTCAAGAACCTTTCTTTCGTTGGTGGCATTGTTGGTATGACAAAGAAAAATGTTACCATAGATAGTGTTCTTTGGGAAGGTAATATAAATGTTGTTGCTGACGGAACTACCTATATTGGTGGAATTATTGGTGATGTATATGAAGGAACTGCTCATGTTTCTAATGCTACATTCATATCTGACAATGTTACGAATTCTGTTGGAAAAGCCCATAGTGAAAATGCTGTTGTAGCTGATAAATTGGATTATGGTGTATATTCCATTTTGTTCAAAGACAATAAGAAAATATTGGTCTTGGATGGTAATTACACTAAGACAATGAGTGAAACTGTATTTAATAAAGAATTTACTGTTGATTCAATTATTTTCAATAGAAAATTTAATGCAGGAACTTATAATACACTTGAATTACCAATAACCATAGCAAAGTCTGAAGTTAATACTGATTTCTATGAATTGAATGACATTTATAAAAATCCAACATGGGAAGTCCATTTGAAGGCTGTCGCTGGTGATAGTCTTTATGCTGGTGTTCCATATATCATTATTCCACAAACTGATACAGTTAAAATTACTGCTAGAACATTCAATGTTAAACCTGTAGAACCACAAAAAGTCTACAACTCCACTAATCAGTGGTCATTAAATTCTTATCATAGATTCATGTATGGTTCTGATTTTGGTGATGACCTGAATAATGTATATGGATTTGCTGGTGTAGCCGCAGATGGATTTAAGGCTGGTGATTTCGTAAGATGTGGTCAGAATATAAAATTCAAACCATTTAGAGTATACTTGCATAGAGAAACATCTAATGCATTGTTGAAAGCTAGAAGATATGATTATGGTGAACTTGATACAATAAACTATGACATACCAATTTACATAGATTCAACTGTAAAAGATACTATTGTTGAAATTGCACCTGTTATAGACATTGAAGAACAACCTACAATAATCTTGCAAAAGAATAAGGTCAATGTTTATAAACCAAACAAGAGAAAATACTATAACTTACTTGGTAGAAGAATCCATAAGTAAATTAAATTTTACATATAATCTAAGTTTAAAATGATTGACATTTGTCGGTCATTTTTTTATATTTTATATAGAGGTAATTACTATGGTTGATAATTTTGAACTTATTAAATCAATGCTAAAATTCAATTTGCCAGAACATTTCTATTTTGTTCAGTTGCTTAAAAGACAATCAGATGACCCGATGAAAGATGGTAAGAAAAATCCTACTTATCATGGTGATATGCATAGTAGGTCACTGAAGAACTATTTTATCAGAAAGCCTGAAGATTTGGATAAATTTAAAGACGAAATCATTAATCTTTGTAATACTGAAGATGTTCGTGCATATATTCGTCTTAATCGCCGCTCAAATAAAGATGTCAATATGAAAATCTATGAACACATTTATGCTTGCATGAAAGGTGGTACATTCAAGAATCCTGAGAGACTATTGAGTTCTGCATGTGGTAAGTCCAATAGTGAACCAAAGGAATCTAAAAGCTGGCTTCTAGATGTTGATAAAGAATATCTTCCATATTTGGATGATTTAATCAAACTTGTCAATAAGTGCAAGTCACAATTTGCATATATCGTAATGAAAGAAATCCATTCAAAGAGTGGTATGCATCTGATTGTGCATCCATTCAATAAAGACGATTATGAAAAACTTTGGACTGAATTTAGAACTACTCACACAGATGCACCAGAAACTGCACCTGCAATTCACCCAGACAACCCAACAATTCTATATGTGGCATAAGGAGCAAATATGACAACAATAGAAGATGCTAGAGCAAAGATCGGTGATACCATTAAGATTATCGGTTTCGCAGGAAAAATCTATGAAAGTGAACGTAAACTAATTGGTAAAACTGGTGTGGTGGAACAAATTTTTGATGATGGTTCTATTTCTGGAACTTGGGGTTCACTAAACATTTTGCCTGAAGATGAATATATTGTTATCAGTGAGGCTGATGATGACGAAGAAGGATAAGATATTCTTAACATTTGTTTTCTTATACATGATTTGCAATTTTATTGCTTATTTTTCAATAGGCGATGCAGGATTGTATATTTCCAATGGTGTATTCATTGGAATTGGACTATTAGCTTGTATTTTTAAGGATAAAATATGTTGAAATCTGAATTAAAAAAATGTATTATTGATAATGGACTTTGGAATTTATTATTGTTGGATGCTTTAACTATTTGTGTAAGAGATGACCATAATACATATTTGCTATCAACTAATGATAATGAAGGTGTATATATTGCTTACAATATAGATGATAACTATGTTGTTTTAAACAAATTGAATAGAACGGCTAGAGGATGGGAACCTAATATGTTTGTGCCTTTTACAAATGATGCTGAAATAGATAGAAGAATAAAAAATATCGCTATGAGATTGAAGGAAATTAAGATTAAAGAAAAACTTAAAAATATCAATAATGATTTTGTGGAGATTTAAATGAAATCAAAGTACATTTATAATGGAAAGAAAGAAGTTAATTGTGTAACAGCAATGCTTGGTGCAGAAATTCGTAATGCCATCCAAAACTGGCGTAAAGAAAATAAACTTGCGTTGGATTTTCATGTACCTACACTATATGTCTATTATCGTGATGAAATCATTAAAACAACATTAATTGAAGGAATTACTGATGCAAATCCGAAGAATCCTCATTTATTTGAATTGTGCTTGGTTGATGCTGTAGAATTTGTACATCCACGAGATGAACTTGGAATTTCCGAATCTGCTTGTATAAGATGGAATAATTGTATGGATTTTGATAAGTATGATTTGATTTTTTGGAGTCCCTTAGGTGGAACAATTGGTGTATGCAATTGTTTGAATGGTAATTCAGCAAACATTCAAAAAGAAGTAGATGCTGTAATTAAAAATGAATACTATAATAAGTACGTATAAGGAAAACTTGTATGAAAGGTAAATTTACACCATTGAATAAAGGTTTTGCTATTGAATTAGCAAAGAAATATAATCTTATTGAAGGCTGTTTTGGTGCTGAATATGGAGATTTTGATGATTTGCCAAATGAAACATTTTCATCTGTTAAATCTTTTGGAATAGATAAAATTTCAGCAAATAACCACCCATTGATTGATATTATGGAGAATAAGTTAGGTCAATGTGTTGTAATGCTTTATGAATCACCATATATAGCTGAAAACTATAATAGAGATGGTACATTTGGCTGTTTCTATATTGAACCTTGGTCAAGCCATAGAGCATCAAGCGTAGAACGATTTGAGAAATATCTGATTGAAGGTATTGAAAACCATAAAGAAATAAAGAAGAAAGTAAACGAACTAAATAATAAAAAGGATAATTATGACTAATAGAGATAAAGATGATTTGTTAGATAGAGTGGAAGATATAGAATATGATTTTCAGTCTTTATTAGAAGAAATTAAATCTGCTATTAAAGATGAAAACACCATATCTGATTTTGATACTTGGAAAATGAAAGTATTGCAGAGTATGCCAGAACAATGTTCTATGGCAACGAAAATAAAAGTAGAAGAATTTTTGGAGACTATACAGCCATGAATTTAGATGTTTTTATGATTTGGAGATTTAGAAATGTTGAAGGAGTTTTAGCAGACATTAAATCAGTCAATATGGAATGCTGTACATTTAATAATGGCTCTAAGATTACATATAATTTTAAAGATGAAACCGTAACAATTGATGACAAAAATTCCATTTTTCCAAAAGTAAAAACTATACCAATTAAAGAATGTACAAAAGATGTTCTTATAAACGAATATAAGTTTAAAGAACGATTTGATAACCGACACAATTTATCATATCAAAATAAGGAAGAATAACTATGAAACAATATGCAGTGATCTTTACTAGAAATGATGGATTTTCAGGTGTAACTACAATTGAAGCCATTAAAGATATTTATGAAGATGCTGTTAAATTTTCAACAGACGCATTCAGAAAAATTTTAAAAAAGAGCGAATATAAGTTTACATTAGAAGAAGGAATTGAACGTGGTGATATAGAATATTCTCACGATGATTTCTTTGATAAACGTATTAAAGATTCATGGGTATATCTTAAATTGGAATATCTTATTCAGGAAATTGAAATGTAATTAAAATTTTACAATCTTATTAAAAGATTGACACATAAAATTTACTATATTTGTCTATATGAATTTTGAAACTTTAAACATTGATGAACATAAGAATCTATGGTTTGTGTCTGATACACATTTCAATCATCGGAAATTGGTGACGAGTTGTCCTGAACATTTTGAAAGATGTAGAAAATATGCTACTGTAGATGAAATGAATTCCGACATTGTTTTTAAGTGGAATGAAACCATCAAGAAAGATGATGTAGTGATTTTCATGGGTGATTTTGTAATGAGTACAAAGGTTAAAGATGTTCCTGAATATTTTTATATGGTTGTGGATAATCTAAATGGCGAAAAACATTTCATACGTGGAAATCATGACCACATTCTTTCAAAAGTTACAAAAGATAATATATTATGGGCTGATGGTTTTGTGTTTGATTATCGCAACAGACATTATATTTGTCAGCATAATGATTTTAATGAAGTCAAATTGACTAATCCTGTATTGAAGGTAAATGATACAGATTATAGTATGAATGTTCTAGTTCATGGTCATACTCATGAAGAAAATAAGATTTCTATTGTAGATTTTGCTCCTACATGTAAAATGAAGCAAAACAATGTTTGTTGGGAAGCTTGGTATAGACCAGCAAACTATAAAGAACTCGTAAATATATCAGGAGAATTAAATGGCTAAACTTTATATCATTCGTGGTATTCCAGGATCTGGAAAGTCTACTTATGCAGAAATTCTTAGGAAAGATCTTTGGGAAGAAGGTCATGATGTTGCTAGATTTGAGGCTGACGATTATTGGATGAAAGATGGTCAGTATAAGATTGACTTGAAGAGACTACCAATGGCACATCAGTGGTGTTTTGATAGAACATTCAATGCTTTCACTAAAGGCTGTGATACTGTAATCGTCTCCAATACATTTACTACAATGAAAGAATTAAATCCTTATATCAATGAGGCTAAAAACAGAAATCTTGAAATTGTTGTATATCGTATGGGAAATGAATTTAAGAATGTTCACAATGTACCTGAAGAAGTCATTGAGAAGATGAAAGCCAGATTTGAAGACTATGAAAATGAAATTGTAATTAAGAATGTTTGATTATGGCTAATAGTGTAGGTGAAGAATATCACGATGTTTTAGTTGGTAGGTTCAATACCTTGAAAGAACATTATGATGAAATTTATAATAAGATCAATCACGAAAAGTTTAAGACTTTTGATGAATTGACATTAACAGTCAAGAAAGAACCTTTAGAAAAACAAATTGATTTATTGGCAGCAAAATATGTATTGCTGATGGATGAATTTAACAAACAAACCATAAATAGGAGATAAAAACTATGGCAAAAGAAAAGAACACACCTAAGGTTTCCGACAACACTGAAGTCATTGCAAGACTTGAAGCTGAATTTGCAGAGGTAGCAGACCGCTATGAAAAGTTGCATGCTTTCCTTGAACAAGATCAAAAGTTTGTCAAGAAGGTCGGTGAGGAACAAATTAACCTTATGATTGACCAACACAATGCAATGGAAACCTATCGTAATATCCTTGCGGTACGTATTGCATTGTTGAAACGTAAGGTATAATAGTCTGACATAGATAAAAGAATGGTTGACGAAAGTCAGCCATTTTTGTATAATTGAATTACAATGTATAATAAGATACTAAAAAAGATTTTAGAACTCTCGGAATATTCAGAGCGAAAACTGAAAAAAGATTTGTATTTCTATTTTATTATCGGTATAATAAACTATATTTTCTTGTTTCTACCATCATGGTCAGCAGTTAGAATTTTGCAAGTATGGAATTTCGTGTTTTTTATGTACATCAGTCTTAGCTGTCTATTAGCCATTGGATATAAAAGGTATAAAAAGAATGAAGATTTTTTCTAAATATCAAGACTATTATGATTCAGCATTAGGTTCATTTATGGAATCTGATGTAGTAATACATAGGCAAGAAAAAGAAATTGATATTGGAAGAATTGAATTTCCTTTATTGTGCTATAATAAAATTCCACAATGGAAAATGGACAAGCGAGAAATAGTTGACCATAATATAAAGACCACAATAGGACATGACATTACTCTAATTGGTTTTTGTGGTACGTGGTTTTTTCATTGGGTTAAAGCAGATATTGTAGATGATTCATTAAAAACAGTCTCGACTCATAATTATGTGTCTTACGATGAATTTTTGAAAAATTATCATGACAACACAAAGTGTTTTGCTTGGATGAAGTCTGAAGGAATATATGTTCTAAATGACCCAAACAAAATAAAAGAATGGACTACAGACATATTTGAGAAATATGGTCCTGTAATTGTCATTCCAGAATACTGTGGCATTAACAAATGGCATAAGAATACTCAATACGAAACTTATAAAGCACAATTATTTCCTTGTTTAAAGGACTATGGTTTTCAACAAGTGAAAGATCCATTTACAGCATTATGGGAATTGGAACACTGGTATGATACACATGCGAGACCAGATGAAGCAATAGTTCCTGTTGGTGATGATATTACTAGACTACAAGCATACGGTTTTGATAAGAAAACAAGTTTTAGAAAAGCAAAGGAAAAATAATGGGATTAGACATATATTTCTATAAGATTACTGATACTAAGATATACAAAAAATATCTAGAAAAAAGAAATGAAATGGAAGAATTTAATTCTTCATTGGATACAAAGTATTTTAAACAAATTAAAGCTTTTGAAAAGAAATATCAGAAATGGTATTCAAAAAATTCAAGTAAACAAAACATAGATTGGGATAAAGCACCAAAACCTGATTTCTATACATCAGATGAACTATTTAAACGAGATAATCTACAAAAAGAAATTATGGAACTTAGAAAATGTGCTAATATAAATTATGATTCACAATTATCAAAATTATACATGAGAAAACAGAACTGGATGGTTAAATTTGTTGAAACTCGACATCCAGAATTATTGATTGATTCTAGTTATGGAAAGATATTGAAAAATGGCGAAGCAATACTGAATAAGAATGACATAAAAAATCTAGTTAAAAGAATGACTACTATAAAGAATTTTCTTCCAAAGAACTGGAAAACTAGAATGAGTAATGAATTTGCGACAGCAATAAATGAACTAAAAGATTTATGTGATAAAAATTTACCTACATTGGGAAGGTTCTTTTTTGGTTCAACGGAATATAATAGAGACTATTTTACATCAATAGTTGACGTATATCTACCAAGATTTAAAAAATTACTAGAAGAATGGGTTCCAGGTCAAAAAATCTTATATTGCGAGAGTTGGTAATGAACAATAAAGAAAACAACATAAAGATATTTAAAGACACGCTTCTGCAAATATCTAAATCCAAACAATTACAAAAGGCAGTTAAAAATTCAACTGATAAACAGTTTTTCTTGGCATCAAGTACAACATTACCGCCTATTGAGTTGAATAGGTTTACAGAACCTGCCAACATCATAGTATCAAAGAATAGTTCGTTCAATGCAGCAAGAAAATATAAGAATGTCTGTGTATTGAATTTTGCATCTGCTACTAATCCTGGTGGAGGTGTTGATAAAGGTTCCAGTGCTCAGGAAGAATGCTTGTGTAGATGTTCAACATTGTATCTAAACTTAAATACACCTTATTGTAAGGAAAAGTTTTATACTCCTCATAAAGAACATGGAACACCACTGCACAATGATGATATAATCTATACTCCAGATGTAGTAATCATTAAGTCGGATTCATATAATAACCTATTCCAGCACCATAAAGTAAATGTAATTACATGTGCAGCTCCAAATTTGAGAGAAACACCTGCTAATGCATACAATCACGAAAATGGAGAAGGAATCAAGATTTCTAATGATGAGTTGCATAAATTGCATGAACAACGGGCAGAACGCATACTGAACGTCAGTGCTTTAACAGGAAACGAAAATCTTGTGCTGGGTGCATTTGGATGTGGTGCGTTCAGAAATCCACCTGAAGTGGTTGCTATGGCGTATAAACAGGTCATGGAAAAATTCAAGTATGCTTTTAAGACCATTGAGTTCGCAGTATACTGTGGAAAGGATGACACAAATTATCAAGTTTTCAATAAAGTTCTAGGTGTGTAAATAATATTTTACAGATGTATTGTCAGATATAACTGAATTGTTATATTTGGTTTTATGGTATTTGATTTAAAACTGTTCAGCGATCTTGGTAAATACTCGTTTGGTACAATGCTAGAAAAATTTGATACTGAACGAGATACAATATATCTTAACAATGAAAAAATAGAAATTACTAAGATTGAGGATTTATTTCCTTTTTTGTGGACTATATCAGATTGTAGTTCAAATAATGTTTATCATTTTTCAGACACAGAACCTTGGTGGATAACTTACTATGGTTATAGCAGAAAATATGGCATTATTAAGATGATAAATAAATTAAACGAAATGAAACATAAAATTGAATTGATCTTAAAAGAGGATAATAAGAATGTCAAATAAGTATGTGATCTGGTTTGATTTTCCTTATGGAAAAACTTATTTTAAATGTTCATATCTTGAAGAATCAACAACATCAAATAGATGCATAGAGATACCAGAATTCACACAAGATATATTGGCAGCTATGGAATTTGATGATAAAGACGAAGCACTAAGACGAGGTAAATTCTTTGCTGGTAAATATGGTTATGGAGTAGAATTGGTGAACTAACTCCACCCTGAAGGGTGGAATCTTCCTACTCAAGGTTCCTATTGGAACCAGTATCAATAGGCTCTTTGGACAGTTCCTGCCCTGTTTTATTTAAAATCTTTAGACCTTCATCCAATATATTCAATGCTGCATTTTTATCTCTATCTAAAAGTGTATGGCAATTAGGACATTCCCATTCTCTATCAGCTAAAGTTAATGTTGTGTTTTTATATCCACAACAATGACATAACTTACTACTTGGATAAAATGAACCTACTTTGATATATGTTCTTCCATACCATTTAGATTTGTAATCTATCATATTGCAGAATGAACTAAATGATGCATCAGCAATACTTTTAGCAAGTTTGTGATTCTTGACCATATTGGATGGTTTTAAGTCTTCACTTACTATAACTTGGTTTTCGTGTATAATTCTTGAAGAAACTTTATGTTGAAAATCTTTTCTTTGATTTCTTACTTTTTCATGTATTAAAGCTACTTTAAGTTTTTGTTTCTTATAATTATTTGAACCTTTAACACAATGACTTAGTTTTATTTGTGCTTTTAAAAGTTTGTCTAGCGATTTCCTGAAATATTTTGGATTATCTATTACAATACCGTCAGAATCTATAAGAAAGTCTTTAAGACCCAAATCAAATCCTATCTTATATTCATTTTCTGGTAATTTTTCAGGTTCATTACATTCACAACAAATACTACAAAAATACTTATTTGTCTTAGATTTCTTTAATGTTATATTACAAACTTTTGTTATATTATACTTAGAAAAATCATATCCGGACCTATAAGTAATTTTACCTATTTTTGGTACAGTTATTTTCCTATTTTCTATATCTAAAAGTTTAAAAAAATCTTTTCTCATTTGATCTGTTCTATAAGATTGTTTATCAGATTTCTTTTTAAATTTTGGTGCTTTAGATTTCTGTTTAGTTTTATGAGATAATGAATTAAACCAATTTGAATATGCTTTATCCAAATCTCTTATAGATTGTTGTAATGCTTTAGCTTCTACATTATTTAGCCAAGGATTAAATGCTTTTAGCAATTGTTCAATATTTAATTCTGTAGATTTAAAATTATAATCATTGAAATAAGATTGTCTTAAAGAAAGAACATTATTATATACAAATCTACAAGCACCAAAAGTTGAATTTAGCAACTTTTGTTGTTCTTTTGTAGGATATAATCTAATTTCAAACACTCTATTCATTAAAAAATCCTATTTAGAAGTAGCAGTTCTAAATAGGACAAAATAGGTATTTCTACCATTTAAATCTATTTATATTAGAATCTGCTACATTCTAATCTATATTATATTTATAATTTTAATTTTTTAAACATTGCTATTTAGCGAAAATTCACATACCACCTTAAAAGGTAGTATCTATCTTTTCGCATTTATGTATAAAAAATTTTACATAAGTTTATATTAAAACCATTGACAATGTTTGTATAATTTTCTATATTTAAACTTAGAAAACAACAACAACAAACCACGAGGTTAATATGAATTTTACCTCTCTCGCTTCTCTCAACGAAAAAATGCGAATCCAGATCACCACCAAATCTGAACAAACTGTAAAGGCACTCCGACGGTTGTATGACCTGCAGACGAAGGATGAAAAACAGATCAAGGACACTAAATGGCGTAATGCTGTTGGTTTCAAACCTCAGGATGCAAAGAAACTGAGTGAATTTGCCGAATTCCATATTCGTAATGGTTTTCTCACTGAGAAGCAAATTAACTTCCTTCAGACAAATCCTCGTTTCAACATTGGCAAATACGCTGGTCAGTTGGTTCGCCTCGCTATTGAAGAAGGCAAAATCCGCAAGGAAGGCAAAAACTACATTTACTAAGGAAAATAAAGACAATGAATAAGAACTTTACCAAAAATATGTTCACCACCATTATGAAGGCCTTCTATGATGAAATCAAGGAAAAAAAGGGAACTATGGGTGACCCCAATGTTGTGATTTACCGTTATAATGGTGCAGATATTAAGTTCAACCCTCGTAAATCCATGAAGGTTGGAAAGAAGGACATTACGGTAAATGATACAGTAATTCCTTATACTGACATTCGTGGTGTGAATTTCTACTTTGATAAAGAAATGTAATTTTTTATACTTTTAAATTGACAAACCAATAAACAATTTTTAAATTTACAACTAACAACAAGAGGTAATAACTATGGGACTTAAACCCGGACAAAAAATTTTCAAGATTATCAATGACTTTGAATCGTGGCAGTTGGATGACCCAAATCCGGGCCGACAGGAATTTTTTGCAGAAGTGATGTCAGCCCTTGAAAACAATGAACTCGGACTTGCCACATTCAATATTGGTGTTCCGATGGATAAGGGTGTTGGTGGTTATTTCACTAACCATCTGAACTTGGATAAGTTATGTCTGCCTGAAATTTGTAAGGTGGATGAAGCAAACCATACAATTAAGTTCGTTGAACAGACATTTGAAAATGAAGAAGATGATGAGGACATTGATCCGATTATGTTGAAGGAAATGAGCATGTCTCCCGAGGAATCCTTCGCTGTGTTCGTTCACGAAGCATGCCACTTCTTGCATTTTTCCCGAGATGGTGGTGAATTTATTTCTCCCTTGATGAAGGGTAAGAAATACACTATGAATGAAATTGTGCAGTCTCCGAAACTTCGCCGTGAATGTGAATATGAAGCTGGTTATCGTTCTGTTCGTTATGATTTGCTGTATAAGATGTATCCGGGTTCTCGTCAGATCCTTGAAACCAATCTTATCAACATGACTAATTACGATTTTAAGAATCAGTCGCCCGAATGGAAGGAAAAGTATGATGAACTGACGAAACAGTACTATGATTTGGATGCAGATGAATGTGGTAATGTTATTCTCGGTCCTAATGGCATGCCTGTCACTGGTAAATTGAAGGACCGTGAAGGACTAATGAAGTTCAACCAGTCATTGCGTGACAGGGTTCAGAAATTCACCGAATGGGCAGATCCATATCATGTTATTGCAGGTGTTCTTGATTAAAAAGAAGGAATAGAAAGATGGACATAAAACCTCTATTATTACACGATGATTTCATTGATAAAGTTAGAGTTCTAATGAATGAAATCAAGGTGCTAGAACATAAAAATAATAAGATTGGTGTAGTAATCAAAACATTGGAGTTGGCAAATCTTCGTGTTTCATACTATGAACAATTTTATAAGAACAACAACTACAATTCATTGTATTATAAGATCTTTAAGGATGACTATGAAAGTGCTGTTTCATATCGTGCCACAATTTTAGATAAAGCACATGAACTCGGCATTGAAAATGAGTAAACAAAATTTTACATAAGTTAAGTTTAAATTGGTTGACCACTGTCAACCATTTTTCTATATTTAAACTTAGAAAACAACAACAATGAGGTACTTATGCAAATCACTGGTCTCAAATTCAAGAATGGTTCTATGTGGAATCCTGAAACCGCTATGGAACTTGCTGATAAGAACAATGGTAAATTTGTTCTGAATAGTGAATTTGCAACTACTACTTATCAGTTTTCTAAGGATTGGAAAACCTGCACCATTACCAACATTAACAAAGATACCAACAGTGAAATGAAACCGCTCATGGTAGAAGTTGATTTCGTGGAATTTACATAATGGATAGAAAATCTTTACTTCAGTCTGAATACGAACTTGTTAAAGTTTATTTCGGTGATGCAACCGATTTTGCTATACAAATTGCTAAGAAATATGATTTGGATATAAATTATGGTACTCCATTTTTTATGAAACATTCTTATGGCTCTATTCCTGTTATCAAGCGAAGTTTAATTGATAATTGTGTGCTGGTAGCAACAAATGCCGTTGTTTGGGATAAATCAAAAATAGTAGTATGTTCATATAAGCCAGTACATACAATGAAAGAGGTAGATATCTGCTTATGCAAAATGAGTAAGAAACTAAAAATGGCTGTGAATCATCTTAAACTTATTGAACTAGAAAACGATTTCAAGGAGTAAACTATGTTTGAAGAAGATGAATCTAAAAGAATTCCTGATGAATATGAACGAAAGGAAATCTGCAAAATTGTAGAAGACAATTTTGATGACATTTATAAGGCTTCCGAAGAACTCCAACAGGAATATAAGGATAAGACTTCCAATAAGATTGCATTGGATTCTATTTGGTGTAGTCTAACTGGTTATGAATATGAAGATGCTGATAAGATTGATAATCCAATCTTTAAACTTATGAAAATGATGAATGTCAATCCTTTCAAGTTGGATGATGGACTAATTAGCAAGATCCTTGGTGAATGTGAAAGAAATGATAAAAAGTATTTGAATGCAACTGCATTGTTCTGTTTCTGCATCGCTGAAGAGGATCTTTGTGAAAATAAGGATTTGCAGAAGAAAATTCTAAAACTTCGTGATAAGACTGATGAATGGTATGCTTCCAATGGCACTACATTCTATAAGAATTATGCTCTCTACAAAGCAATCTTTAAGAAGTACACCAATGAAAAATATGAAGATACCATTTGGAAGAAAAAGATTTACGATGAAATTGCTGAAATTGAAAAGATGCCACTTCCTGAAAAGTAATGACAATAGAAGAATTTAAATCACTTGGTTCTAAGTATAATCTATACTATTCTAGGTTTGATTCTACTTTATCATTTAAGTCTGATTCAACAAATCCGGCTTTTGTTGTGGCATTTTATAACGAAGATGGTTTTGTTCAAGTATATCCAGAATGCTTATGTGTAGAATTTGATACTGATGATAATCTTGAAATTGCTACATCGGGTGTTACTAAAGTATCTGATGAAATTGAAGAGGTTGAAACATATATTGAAGAATTTTGGACTAACTATAAGAATACTGTAATTCAATTCAAAAAATCTAGAATAAATGAGGATTTTGAAAATGACAAGGAAGCCAGACCAAGCATACATTAATGTGTTGAAAAAGTTTGAATTAAAAGCCAAAGATCCTTCTTACAATAAATGGTTTTATCAAAATAAATGGATCTTATCTTATTATTTCGTAACTGAGACTTTTGCTCTAATGGAACAAGTAATAGTTTCTAAATATGATTGTGAATTTTCTTCGTTGAGTTTGGCTAAACATTATACACCACAAGAATTAAATGCTGAAATATCCAACTTATTAAAAAAGTTAAAGCAAGAACAAAATAATTTTAAAAAACGAGAGATTTTACACGATTTTGAAAAATAATAATTATACATACAATATGATGCAAACAATTAAACAAACAATAAGATTACAAAAACAGACCTATGGTTCTGGTAATTTCTGTTTGTAAAAATTTGTTTACATATATGAACTTATTACCAGAACACAAAAATGTTCTGGGATTTTTTTTAACTTTTTTAATAAAAATGCATTGACAAGATATATAATATTTTCTATATTTGTTGGTGTAAAAAATGATTGGTTCGTGAAACTAATTTGTAGATTGAAAGTATGGCTTTGTTTGTTCAAAAACTATGGAACTGACGAAAGCGCATACACCCGAATGGCAATACAACCCAGGGAAGTGTGTATGCGTGGCTATGGTCCCTAAAAAATGTGGAATAACCAAACTGAAATTCCACCATAGACTAATAACCCGAACTTAGGTATTAGTTGATTTTGAAATTGCAGGATTCCATAGTAATCATTAATCAAACTGCTAGAAAGAACAAGATGCTATGGGATGTTTCTAGTGTGTGATTTAATGTGAACCAAAAATTTGTTGTGAACATCGCTAACCCCGCTCTCAAAAAGAGCAGCTGCGACTTGTGACCGGCACGAAGTTACGATGAAATCACAATGACGAGAAGGAACAACTCGTTAAAACCAAATGGATTTGTAACTCAGTTGGTAGAGTACCACACTTTTAATGTGGGAGTCGCGGGTTCGAGCCCCGCCAAATCCACGAAACAATCATTGCGGGTGAGTGAAACGGAATATCACGCAAGCCTCATAAGCTTCGCAATACTGGGTCCGACTCCCAGACCCGCTACTAATTTAATTGGTTTAAATGTACCGAGTAGTTTTTATGTTCTGACTTTAACAAAAACATATATCATGCAGCCATAGTTAAAGGGATATAACCAGGACCTTCTAAGTCTTAATTCACCGTTCGAGTCGGTGTGGCTGTACTAATTCA
>Ga0310691_10001784_pt1 | contig 31157 bp, 28 predicted proteins | sample 176DNAGHGlowgp2_FD_203887 | JGI IMG/M metagenome (GOLD analysis project Ga0310691, IMG submission 203887) | Sheep rumen microbial communities from Palmerston North, Manawatu-Wanganui, New Zealand - 1766 DNA GHGlow gp2 (v2) (version 2) | ecosystem: Host-associated > Mammals > Digestive system >... | reverse complement strand
TTGAACCAATCTTCGTTGTAATTGAAAATGGTCTGTATTGCCTTATTCTCTTCTTCGCTAAGCTCCTCGTCATAAGAAAACTTGGGATTGATGGAGTACTCGTCATAATAGAGAAAAGCAACATAATAATCCTTTGAAGGAGCGTTCTTTACCGTCACAAACACGCTAGGCTTCGGCCCTATATCTGCGAACACAGTGGATATGCACACACACAAACACGACACCAGTGCCAGTGTAAATGCCAGGAAACGACGACTTTTTGCCCTAGTCTTTTTCAGTTCCATAAAAGCACCCCAATGCTCTTTTTCGTAACTCTTCGGTTTACTCTTTCAGCCAGCCCTTCTCGACACCGCGGTCGAGGTTTTTCATGATCCAGGAATAGACCTCCGGCATGAATTCTTTGACGATGTGCGCGCGCTCTTCGACCTGGGATCTTACCGCACCGCCGTCGCGCCATGTGTGGCCTTCGGTCAAGGTGTTATGAAGAAGCGGCTGCGTGCGGTCCAGACATGCCGCATATTTCGCATCGGTAGTCTCCATCGCATCGAATTCTTCCCAGAGGGCACGAAGCTCGGCGCCTTGTTCCGGGGGAAGCTGGGCATAGAGTTTATCCGCTGCAGCCGCCTCGCGCTCGGCCTTAGTCGCATTTCCTTCCACATCGTAGGCGAAAGTATCGCCGGCATAGATCTCGATGAGATCGTGCACCACCAGCATCTTGATGGCGCGCTCCACATTCGGTTCTTCAATACAATACTCTTTGAACAGAAGCGCCATCACGGCGATGTGCCAGGAGTGCTCCGCATCATTTTCATTTCGGATCCCCGAGATCAGCATCGTTCTTCGGTACACGCTCGTCATCTTATCGATCTCCGCCGTGAACTTCAGCTGCTGATCAAGTCTCTCATTTCCCGAACTTAAAAAGTCTTCAATACCCATATTCCGTTTTCTTCCTTTTCTCTTACCAGATATCTCTCCGCTGCTCTCCGGAACTTGCATGCATCACTTCGTAAGAGACATACCGACGACGAATCCGACCACGATTAGGACGATCGCGATGCACAACGCGACCAGTTTGATGATCGCTTGCTGCTTGGGGTTCAGACGATGTCTTTCCGGATGCTCGCGGTCCCACTCCTCGACCTGACGCTTCAGCATCTCGGCATTCCCCTTGCGCTCTTCTTCCGCAATCTGCGCATCGAGCGTCTTCTTCTCTTCAAGCTCCTTGTTTCCGGCCGGCGCACTGCCGCAGTGCGGGCATACGCCTTTCAGAGAGTTATATTCGGTTCCACAGTACTCACAATGAATAATCATAGATACTCCCTCACTTCCTCGAAAGAAGCACTTTCGCCGTTTCCGCAACGCCACGGTGCTTCAGTTTCCTCGGTTCAAACCTGACTATATTATACACGAACTGCATGATGATTCCTGCGCCAAAAGTACTGATCACGGTGCCGATCCCGACGGGGCCGCCGAGGAGGAATCCCACAAGCAGGACCACCGCCCAAAGAAGCACTTCCACCACCCCGATCGGGATCTTCGGAAGCCTTTTTCCGAGACCAACCAGAAGCGCATCTCTTGGCCCGCAGCACTGCTCGGCTTTCATGTAGATCCACATGCCGAGCGCCATGAACACAAATCCGAAAAGCATGATAGCGATCCCGAGCCAGGTATTCGTATTTTCCGGGAGCGGATTCATATAGTTAAAGGCCTGCACGAAGTTCCCCGTAAGAAGCGCGTCGATGATCGTGCCGAAGCCGATCTTTTCCTTGAGAAGGATATCGATCATCAGCACTGTCACTGCAATGATCGTCATGGAGATGCCGTAGTTAAATGGCGTGTGCTTCGCGATGCCCATACCAAGGCAGTCCCACGGCGCAAGACCGATGTTGGCATAGATCGTCAGGTGCACGCCGAAGGAAAAGACAAGAAGGCCGCAAACGATACGGATCCATCCGAGCACGATCTCCTTGCGGGTATTCTTTTGTTTTTCCGGGTCCGACATAAACGAAGCATCCTTTCATTAAGTTCCGGCCGGTATTTTAATCTCAATAGATAATGTCCCCCCAAGCGCATTAGCGATCTTTTCCAATGTGCCTACAGAAGGGTTTGCGATTCCTCTCTCGATTTTGGAAATATCTGACTGATCGATACCAGAAGTAGCGGCCAATTCCTTCTGAGTGATCCCGGCGATCGCACGTGCGTAAGCAACAGCACGGGCGGACGCCTCGTGAACAGATACTTTCTGGATCTCAATAGTTCTCCCGCTTTCGTAGATGGTTTCAACTTCAATATCCAGATCCTCATTCCAGATGATTCCATATTCGCCCATCAATTCTCCGGACAAGAAAAGATCACGGTTTTTGAGCGCCTTTAATTGAGGATACTTCGGAAAAAGAGTACTCATATCGAAGTATTTGACAGTCCCGTCTTTAAATGCCACGATCAATGCCGTTCCTTCCAAAAACTTAACACTTAAAGCCTTATGAAACATACAGTATCCTCCTAATAAGATCAGATATCATTCTAATGGCGGCAGCTTCCGATACTTTTCGGTTTCCCACATCTCGAGTAGTTCCTGTCTGTATTTCTGGATAAACTCTTTTACCAGCGTCTGAGCTTTGGGTGGAAAGAATCCATCTAGAACTTCTCCTGTGCGAATATCGAATGGAGCATCAAAAGATTGTGTGATGGCATGAATATGCGGGGGATTATGTTCCTTGTCCCTGAGATACATCACGATGATGATCCCGTAGAAACAACTGATTGTCGGCATATCCATTCTCCTTTTTGTTATTATTATATGGGATAAATCCCATAAGGTCAATATCCCATATCGCTGATAATCTTCTCTTGATGAATCGTCGTTTGTATCAGCAAGGAACCAAAACCTCATGTACGCAGAAAGAAGACTTGTATATTTTCCGCCGGTTGTGTATAAAGTAGGCAAGAAGCATGGGGTGGAGATCGGAACAGGAAAGATGGATCGTAGAAAAAAATACCTTTAGAAAAGCAACTGTCTCGGGCATCCTCCTGTGTTTTCTTTCTACGCTTTTTACCGGGTGCACGATAAGTAAAGAAGAACATAATGAACAGAAAAAATGGGCCGATCAGATGAACAGTGCTTTTACCGATGACCACTTCGAATATGTCCGGCCCGGCTTTGATATCTTAGGTGGACAGTCGGAAAACGAAGCATTAGTGCGATCGGAGAAATACCCAGGCGAAGAGATCTTCATCCGGAATACGGAAAATAGTCTTATCACAAACTACAACAGTATCCGGTATAAAAATGAAGCCGAGGATTATGTTTTCGGTTATTTTTCCGGCAAATTCAAATGTGATGATCTTCAAGTCAGGTATGCGAACAACACACGATTCACTCCGATCACTTCTTCCCCGTAATGTAATACACGGCCAGCGCGGTCCTGTGTGAAAGGCCTTCTTTGGCGAGGATCGACGTGATGTAGTTCTTGACCGTACCTTCGGAGATGAAGAGTTTGCTCGCGATCTCTTTATTGGAAAGCCCGTCGGCAACGGCGCGCACGATCTCAAGCTCCCTCTCGGTATACCCGCTCGCATCGAATCCCTTCCCGGCCGCCGAAGACGCCTGGGAACGGCTCAGCGACTCGAGGATATTCTCCTCCATCACACCGGTCCCGTTATAGACCGACTTGATCATCTGCTTCAGATGGTCAGGCGTATGGTTCTTAATGAGATAGCCCTTCGCCCCGTTAAGAAGTGCCCGGCGCACGAGATCGTCATCGTCGAAGGTCGTCAGGATCAGGACTTTGCCGAGATCCTTCTTCACGATCTCCGCCGTCGCCTCGATCCCGTCCATCTCCGGCATCTGAATATCCATGAGAAATACATCCGGCTTATTCTTCTCGGCGATCTCGATGGCTTCCCTGCCGTTTCGGGCACAGCCCAGGACCTCGAATTCGTCATCGACATCGAGGATGATCTTCATGCCGTCTCGTACAAAATCACTGTCGTCTGCGATGATGACCTTTATCTTCTCCATCTTCGTTCCTCCTGTCTCCTTCGCGCACGCGCTTCAGATCGGCAGCAGCATCGTCACGGTAAAGCCGGCCGCACTCTCGAAGGAGATGGTGCCGTTCACTTCCCGAACCCGCTGGCGCATACCGGATATGCCCATGCCGTCCTTCACTTCCGTACAACCGACTCCGTCGTCGCTGATACTGACGCGGACCCGCTGCGCCATTACCACGAGCCGGATATCGATACGGCTGCATTTACTGTATTTCATAGAATTGGATACCGCTTCAAAAGCATTATCCAGGATCACTTCCCATATCTTATCCGGGATCTGCGCCGTCTCCCCCTCTGTCATAAGATCCGTCTGCACACCCTTCCCGTTACAGTCTTCACAGAGTTTATACAACTGCAGCATCGCCAGCTGCCGCTTCTCCGGACGCTCTTTCCGAAGGATCACACGTATCTCATCCATCCCACCGCGCAGCTGGTCGATCACGGCCTGGATCATCGTCTCCGACTTCTCCGGATCCTTCTTCAGAAGGACTTTCGCCGCCTCCAGCTGATACACCGAACCGTTGATGTTATGCCCGAGCTTATCGTGGAGCGTCTGCGACAGCGAAGCCCGCTGTTCGAGGATCTGGTTCTCCGCCAAGATCATACTTCTTCTCTGCTCCATCTTCGCCGCATATTCCTGCTGCTGCATATCCCGTTTCAGGTTCTGCTCATTGATGGTATCTTCCATCATCTGCTTCCTGTAGGAACGGATGACGTAATTGTGCTGAAGATAGACGATGGCCGTAAGGGATACCGCGATCAGACGCGTCACGATATTGACCTGTCCCGGCAGAACGAATCCCACGACCGGGAGCAGATAGATCCTCGCATCCAGCCTCTCAAAGAGCGACAGAAAATCGTAGACGACGACGAATCCCAGGAGCATAAATCCCGTCTCATGAAGCACCATCAGTGCTGCGAAGAATCCGGCAGAAACAGCTATGCATACGAACTTATACTTCTTCGGAACGATCTCGAAGATCGCCATCGACGCAAGGTACATCGCCGCCAGAAGAAGCGTCCACGCCGTCATCGGCCCGTCTTTAGGTCTCTCGACAAACCCATACGCGCCGAAGGCAACCATCAGAAAGATTCTCACCAGCACGAAATAATGATTCTTCAACCGTTCCAAAAGATTCTCCCCGTCATTTCTTCTTTACATCACCATGATAGCACATATTCTTATACATTCCGCTTCGAATCGATTATAATGAAAGAGTAAAAAGAACGCGTGTTTAGATAAGCTACAAAGCAGCCATACGAGGTGTCACACATGAAATCGAAACAATTCTTAGCAGGTATACTTATCTCCTCTATTCTTCTTACGGCAGCATCCGGCTGCACGAAGAAATCGAAACCCGCTTCTGACATCTCCACGATCGAGCAGAAATCAAGCGGGAATGCCATATACGAACTTGCTTCCGGCAACAGTTCTAAAACAGACGAAGAGGAACGAAAGAGAGCCTACTCCGAGTTTTCCGTCGGTCTGATCCGGCACTGCGCCGGCAACGCCGGAAATGAAAGCTTCCTGGTCTCCTCCGATTCAGTGCTCCTGGCGCTGGAGATGACGGCGGCCGGTGCGGACAGAGAAACACTGGACCAGATGCTCGGCACGCTTCTTCCCGGAGTACCTAAAGAAGATGCTTTCCTATTTGCCGTTGACCGGATGGATCAGCTCAAGAGCGATCAACTAAAGATCGCGAACTCCATCTGGATCAACGATGCGGCGCAAGGCGCCATCTACGATACCTATCTGAAGTATGTCGAGAAGCATTTCGATGCACATTTCGGTGCCATTCCTTTCAATAGCAGCGGTGTCGACACGATCAATTCCTGGGTAAAGGATAACACGGACGGCATGATCGACAAATTAGTAAAAGAACTGGAATCCGACGACGTAATGGTTCTGGTCAATGCACTTGCATTTGATGCGAAGTGGAAGAAGCCCTTCGAAGAGGAAAACATCGAAGACATGACTTTCCATTGCTTAGACGGAATCCAAGAGGATTGCCGGTTTCTCTGCGGGGAGAAAGATGTTGTCTATCTTCATAACGAGAAATCCACCGGTTTCTATAAGCTTTACGAAGGCGGGAAATACGCCTTCATGGTGATGCTCCCGGGCGCACCCGAACCCGACTTTCTCACTTACGAGGACCTTACCTCCGGCGATTCGAAGGCTGACCAGGATGACAGTTTCACCTACGATATCAACACATTCATTGCCAATATGACGGCGAAAGACTATTGGCAGTTCTGGAACAGCGCTAACCGGGATGATGTGGAATACGCTTTCCCCGAGTTTACGAGTGAGTACGATACTTCCCTGAGGGACATTCTTATCGACATGGGCATGGCGGATGCCTTCGATCCGGCGAAAGCAGACTTCGGCAACATGAGTAACCTCACACCTCTTAACATCGCGGATGTGATCCACAAGACAAGGATCGAAGTGACGGCCGAGGGTACGAAGGCCGCGGCCGCCACCGGCGTAGTCATGGAGCATAACTCCATAATCATGACCAGAAAAGTGATCTGCGACCGTCCTTTCGCGTATGCGATCGTCGACACGGAGACCGGCCTTCCGATCTTCTTCGGAACCGTCACACATGTCAAGTAACATTCCGAAGAAGACTCACTCCTCACCATTCCGGACCTTGATTCCCACCCCGCCCAGGCTCAACGCCAGAACGAGGTATGCGAGCGTCACACATAACAGCACGAGGTACGCTTTGTTGTCGCCGACGAAGATCATCTCCGTCGCGTCCAGGAACCACTTCTGCGGCATCAGCGAGGACAGGGCCTTAATGAGGCGGGACGTCGCATCCATCGGGAAGAAGGTTCCTGCCAGAAGCGAGGACATCGAGAACAGCGCAAAGGCCGCAATATTGGCATTCATCACATCGCCGAGGATGACACCGATCACAAGGCTGATGGCACTGAAGATCAGACCCAGAAGGAACATCATCAGGAGGAACTTCACTCTTCCGACACCGAACTTATCGGTGTCGATCAAGAACGAGCAGGCTCCGAGAACGACGGTCATCAGGAAGGTCGCGATCGCGCTGATGATGAACTTCGATGCAAAGTATGTAAACGAAGACATGCCCGTCAGGCGAAGCCGCATAAGAACTTTGTCATGCTCGTCCTTGATCACCGTGTGGGCGATGAAGATCCCGCAGAATACATATCCAAGTGTCATAAATGCGATGGCATACCCGATCGCGGTCTTTCTATTTTCCTGCTCCTGCGTAAGCGTTCTGGAAGAGCCTTCCGAAAGCTCGACGATTTCTTTCTCCGGCATACTTTGAAGCTTCTGGTTAAGAAGGCGGACCGCCTCCGGGACCGTCCCGTCCGAGACTGTCTCTGTGATCAGGGCCAGTTCTTTGCGCAAGGAGTATTCGAACATCTCGATACGTCCGTCTTCGGAAAGAACATAGAGGGTCAGCGCCTCGTCTTCTTTCCCTTCCGAGAGAAGCGCGTCGAAGTTACTGTTGATATAGAGCGCCGCGCCCATGCGGTCGAATTCGCCGTCGGACTTGATCTTCTCATCCGCTTCGGCCTGATCCATATCCGGCACCTTCGCCCTCACGATGGAGAAAGCTCCTGTCCGAGCAAGTTTATTCAGCATGTATTCGGAAAGCTCGCTTCCGCAGGCGTCATAGACCTTCACGACAAACTGGCCCCCGCTGCTGTAGTACGCTGCTTTCTCATCTGCGTCATCCAGTTCGGAGATTCTATGCTCCGCCTGCTTCGACAGCGAGATCGAGTTCATCTGATGAGCATTCAGAACGAATGTGGCAAGGATCGGAACGATCACCATGAAGAACCAGAAACTCTTGTTCCGAAAAAGTAATTTAAGACTCGATGTGATCAGTGTTCTCATGCTCTTCCCCTCCTTCTGATCGTGTCTGCGGCAACCGAGATCAACGAACATACGACGATGATACCGGCGCAGTACAGGATCGCACTTGGAAAATAATCCGTCCTTCCGGACGCGGCCTGCTCGACCATCGCACGGTTACAGTGATAGATCGGCGATAGCTGCTTCATATACTCCGGATGAGACGAGAACATGTAGGTCTCGAAACTTCCTCCGAAGAATCCCGCGATCCAGACCAGCGAGAATGTCAGGATGACCGTGATGATCATGTTATCCGTGATGCTCTGGAACATCAGTCCCAGTGCAGAGGAAGCCGCGGTCATAACGAGGAACAGCACTCCTGCATAGAGAAGATTGCCCCAATTGGCGCCGAAACAGATCGAGTTGAGGAGTGCCGCGATGGCCGTTCCGAAGAAGACGACGATCGCAAGTGGCACGAATCTTCCCAGGTAAAGCTGTAGATCGTTCAGTGCCGATACAGTATATCTTCTGCGGATACCGTATTTCTTCTCGCTCGTGAGAATCCCCGATGCGCAGATGATCGCGCACCAGGCGTAGTAAAGAACGAAGACGATTCCATAGTAATCCGTGGAATCCACAGCCTTCAAGAAGGACGGGTGTTCGATATGGAGCTTGATGTTCTCAACAGAACCCTTCCCGGCATAGGTCATCCCATCGCAGAAGACAGACATGAAGTATTCGAGGGCGGCGCCCTGCGTCGGCTTCTCCGACACTCGGTAGATCTTGTAGCCTCCGCTTTCAAACTTCACAAATCCCGACAGTTCGTTCTTCGAGATCATCTCTTCCGGCTCCTCGGTGTCAAACCGGGTGAAGGTGATATCCGCCTGTCCACCTGCGATCTTAAGCGCCTCTTCAGCACTTTCCCAGATGCTGCCTGCTGCGATCGAATATCCGCAGTGCATCTCCCCACGCTCTTTATAGTTTTCCATCAGATCGGAAAAAGCACTGATCAGCACAGCGGATACGATTACCGGGCAGATCGTAAACAGAAGTACATTGACCCAGCTCCTGCCCATGAGCTTGGCATTATTCTTAATTAAATACCGTATCATGATCAGATATCCCTCAGTTTCTTTCCCGTAAGTGTCAGGAAGACTTCCTCCAGTGTGATGGAAGATGTATCCTCGACGACAAGTTTCTTCAGTTCTTCAGACGTTCCGGTGGCGATGATCTTCCCGTTGTCCATGATGGCGATCCTTGTGCAGATCGCTTCGACTTCCTCCATGTAATGGGAAGTGTAGATGACCGTCGCACCGTTTCTGTTCGACTTCTTGATCCGCTCCAGAATGAAGTTTCTCGACTGCGGATCGATACCGACCGTCGGCTCGTCAAAGATCAGAAGATCCGGGTGATGCCCAATCGCACAGGCGATATTGAGTCTGCGCTTCATGCCGCCGCTGAATGTCTTCGCATAATCGTTTCTCCGATCGAGAAGACCGACATACTCGAGAGACTCATCGATCCTCTCCTTCAGTTCTTTTCCCTTAATACCATAAAGAGAAGTAAACAGCTCGACATTCTCCCAGGCCTTCAGCCTTCCGTGGATCGCGAGATCCTGCGGGATATAGCCGAGATGCCGGCTCAGTTCTTTCTTGTTTTTCCGGAAATCCTTTCCCAGAAATTCCACCGAACCCAGTGTCGGGCGCACGATGTTGCAGATCATGTTCATCGTGGTGGATTTTCCTGCGCCGTTCGGTCCGAGAAGGCCGAAGATCTCGCCCTTTTGGATCTCGATATTGAGATTGTCCACGACTACTTTGTTTCCGTACTTCTTCGTCAGATCCGTGAGTTTCAGAATCGTTTCCATAAGAATCACTCCGTTAGAAATTGATGTGTTTTTCCGTGGAGGCAGGAGGAGAGTACGGCGGAGGAACTTATGGTCTTGCCGTATCCCGCCTTCCACTGTTAACAGAATATCAATTGCGAATCTATGACTGAAGTGAAAAAAGCCACGATTTCCAACATGACGAAAGTCACATTCTCCCTTCACGCGAAAAAAAGCGCCCTCGCCGGGCGCTTCCTTCTTACACTTTCTTCAGAACGATCTCCACGACGAATCCTCCGCCGTCCCGGTTCCTCACCTCAAGTCCGCCGCCCATGCGCTCCATGAACACCGACGCCAGATAAAGGCCCAGACCGGAGCCGTCCTTCCCGGACGCCACCGATCCCCGGTAGAACTTCGTCGTCAGAAGCGAGATCTCCTCCTCCGGCACACCCGGACCTCTGTCCATAAAGAGGATGTGCATCTCCTGCTCATCCGACACGAACTCGATCTCCAGCGGCGTGCCCGCATACTTGAAGGAATTCCCGGCAATATTATCGATGACCTGCTCGAGGCGGAGCGTATCCACGAGGATCAGACACTCGGGCACTTCATTTCTTGTCTCGACGGTCCCGTAGAAACGCAGTTCGGAGATCATGTCGGCAAGGATCATCGACGATTCCTCCGTCGGCTCCACCTTCAGTTCCTCCAGTTCCTCCAGCGTCGCCTTAAACATATTATCGATCAGCTTGTCGACCGAGTTCGCCTTCGCCTTAATGACCTCCACCTTCTCCAGCACATCCGGATCCTTACACTTGATCTCCATCACTTCGCAGGTCGCCTTAATGGTCGCAACCGGCGTCTTAATGTCGTGGGACAGTTCCGCCACCAGCTCCTTCTTACTCCGGTTCGCCTCGTTCTCTCGGTCGGAGGCCTTCTTCAGTTCCTCACGCATGCGGTCGAAGGACTCGGTAAAAGCACCGAAATAATTGCGTTTCTGCATCTTAAGCGGCACATTGAGATTGCCCTTCGAGACATGCTCGGCGAACACCTTCAGTTCCGAGAACGGCCGCACGTACAGATACCACACCACGCCGAGGACCGACAATCCCAGCACCAGCGCCAGAAGGGTCATCAGCGCAAGATCCGCCTTCTCCCGATCCTTCCGAAGCTCATATTCGTCCTTCCTCGCCTGAAATGCGATCTTCCCTTCGATTTCTCCATCCACCGCATAGTCGAAGACCGAGTATCCGTTCCGGATATACATATTGTTCTCGGATTCATAGCTGTCCTCCGAACGAAGGACGATACGGCAGTCATAGCGTTTCTCCAGCTCCTCCGGCGTCTTCCCGGTCTGAAGTTCCTTCGAGATATCGTACACCTTCTCATTGAGTTCCAGCATATCGATCTCGTACACCTCCGTGCTGTCGATCCGCCTGAGGAAGACAAATGCACTTAGGAACACGATCAGAATATAGAATACAGCGATCACACGTAACTTCATGACGGGATCTCCAGCTTATAGCCCGTTCCCCAGATCGTCTTGATCCACTTCGGGTGGTTCGGGTCCTCTTCGATCTTCTCGCGAAGCCTGCGGATATGGACATTCAGCGTGCCGTCGCTGTAGAACGCATCGCCCCACACTTGAAGGAAGAGCTGTTCCTTCGTCACGATGGTGTTCTTATGGGCATAAAGGCAGGAAAGCAGCGCGAACTCCTTGGCCTTCAGCGCGATCTCTTTTCCTTCCACGCGGCAGCTCATGGTCGGTTCGTCGATGGCAAAAGCACTGTTGCCGTCTGTTTCTTCGCCCTTCCCGGCCTTGTCTCGTACCGCGGCGAGCCGCTTAAGCTGCACTTTCACCTTCGCCAGGAGTACCGATAAAGTATAGGGTTTCTTCACATAATCATCCCCGCCGATATTCAGCGCCACCAGCACGTCATCGTCACTTTGGCGCGCACTGATAAACAGGATCGGTGTATCGTATTTCTCGCGAAGTGTCTTACACAGCGCAAATCCGCTCTCATTTCCTAAGTTAATGTCGAGAAGAAAGACATCTGCTGTATTCTCCTCAAGGAAACGAAGGCAGTCCTTCGCCGTCTCCACACATGCACAGGACACTTCGAACATCTCGAAGTATTCCTGCGTCATCTTCGACAGCTCCACCTCATCATCGATGATCAAACAGTTATAGTGCATCTTACCACTTGACTCCTTTACTCTTCTTCACATCCTGAAGGAACCTAAGAAGCCCCGGCACCTTCTCCAGAGAAGGATCACCCGGCATCTCGGACAGGAACCGGTCAAGACCCGTATCTCCCAGTTTCACCGTTTTATTTCCTCCGTGATAATCGCTTCCGCAGGTCACATACAGCTCCATCTCTTCCGCGACCTCCAGGGCATACCGGATCATGTCCCCGTCGAAGCCGGAGTAGAAACCCTCGATACCCAAAAGCCCGTAAGACTTCAGTCTTTCGACCCGGTCCCGTATATCCGTAAAGGGGATGGTCTGGCTGCCGCTTCCGAAGAAAGGATGGGCCAGCACCGGGATCCCTCCGGCTCCCAGGATTCCCTCGATGGCATCTTTCGGATCAACATAGGCTTCTCGTTTCGGCATCTTATTGATATACTCCAGGATCGCCTCTTCCTTCGTCTTCGCATATCCGTACTTGACCATGAGATTGCCGATATGCGGTTTCCCCGGATTATCCAGGGAAAGAAGTGCATCCGTTTCTTCCTTCGGGAACGTAAATCCGAATGCATCCGAAAGAAACGCAAGCCTTCTTCTTACTGTGTCCATGCGGAAAGCATGCCCCTGTTCCACGACGCGCCGGATCGATTCTCCTTCCGGATCGTACCCGTATCCCAGGATATGGTATTTTCCTTCTTCATCCTTACAGGAGAACTCCACGCCCGAGATAAACACCGGATCCTCATCCAGAAGAAGTGTCGGGATGACCGATGCACAGTCGATGGAATCATGGTCCGACACCGAAAACACTTCGATCCCGGCCGCCCGAACATTCCTGACGATCTCCTCCGGCCGGTCCGTCCCGTCCGAAACAGTCGTATGCATATGAAGATCTATTCTTACCATCACTACTTATCCTCTATTCTTCCCGGACCGGATCTACTCCCGGCATCAGAATTTCTTCTTCATGGTGAAGACGTTCTTTCCATCCTTATATTCATAGGATACTTCATCCATCGTCTTCTTCGTGATAAATATCCCGAGTCCTCCGATTTCCCGATCTTCCGCCGCCAGCGACACATCCGGATCCTCCCGAGAAAGCGGATCATAGGGTTTCCCCTGATCACGTCAATTATTACTATTATACTCGAAAATGAACTGCGTATTAAGGAATTAATACAATTGCCCACGTGTAAGAAACAGTTAAGGATTGCACAAGATTTGCGTAAAGCATTCCTTCGGAAAGAGTTCTACACTAACATTGTAAGATTCGAAAAAACACACAAGACATAAAACGAAGGAGATAATCGAAAATGCAGACTAAAATCCACGTCAAAGATACGACAGCACAGCAAAAGGATGTAAGATCTCTTCCCACACAGGAGACCATCCTCACCGCCAGAGATCTCTGCAAGACTTTCAGTAACGAATCGGTTCAGCAGCATGTTCTGAAGAACCTGAACCTCCAGATCAGGAAAGGCGATTTCACCGTAATCATGGGCGACTCCGGCGCCGGCAAATCCACTCTTCTTTATGCCCTTTCCGGCATGGACCGTCCGAGCCTCGGCTCCATCTGCTATGGTACCGAAGAGATCTCCAAGTACAATAACGACAAGCTGGCCCGCTTCAGAAGAGAGCACTGCGGATTCGTTTTCCAGCAGAACTACCTGAACGACACCATGAGCGTTCTCGATAACATCATGGTCAGCGGCCTTCTCAAGCACAAGGATCGCAGAGCTCTGGCCGAGAAAGCGAAGAAGCTTCTTTCTCAGGTGGGCATCGCGGAAGTCAGCTTCGGCAAGTTTCCGAACCAGTTAAGCGGCGGTGAGCAGCAGCGCGTCGCCCTCGTCAGATCCGTCATCAACGACCCGGAAGTGCTCTTCGCAGATGAGCCGACGGGCGCCCTGAACTCGCAGAACACCCAGGCCGTGCTCGACGTTCTCACGGAAATGAACGACCGCGGCCAGAGCATCGTTATGGTCACCCACACCATCGCAGCCGCCGAGCGCGGCAACCGCATCCTCTATCTCCGTGACGGTGTGATCTGCGACGAGATCGAACTTCAGCCGTATAACGGACCGGACAAAGAACGTCACAGCGCCATTCGCGCATTCCTTTCGAACATGGGGTGGTAAGAAATGTATTCGTTATTCTTTATTGCTAAAAATAATCTCAAGAAGCACAAGGGCGAAGTCGCGATCCTTTTTACGCTGATTTTTCTGGCCGCCTCCCTTCTCTTCTCCAGCCTTTCACTTCTTTTGTCCGGCCAGAATATCATTAACGAGTGTAAGGATACCTATCACACATCCGATATTCTGATATTTCAGAACGCACCTATGAATCTGGTTTCAAACACTCCTGAAGACATCATGAATTATACAAAAGAGTTCCATGAAACCATCGCCGCTCTTCCCGGCACGAAACTCTGTGAATCCGTTCCGATCGTGGAATGGCCGGCAGACTACTACTACGGAAGCCAGACCGAAGAAGACAGTCGTTCCTACGAGTTCTTTATTCAGGATAGTTCGAAGCCGACATACCTCAATTCCTATCCGGAAGAGTTTATTGATCTTCTAGATAACGAGATCGTGCTTCCGTACCATTTATCCTCTTCTGTCAAGAAAGGAGACGTCTTCCATATCTCCGCCAACGGCATGAGTTTTGATTTCATCGTCAAGGGTTATATGGAGAATCTGTATTTTGCCACAACTATGAACATTTCCGGCTTCCCCGCTCTCGTCAGCCCGAACGTTTTTCAGGAAATTTATGAAAATGTAGATCCGAGCATGTGTGGTTCCTTCGTGTACTGCTCTGTCGAAGACGGTGTTGACCTCACGGATTACGAGCTGTCTGTGAAGCGTGCCTTCCCGGAAGCCGCTCCAGTATCAGTCAAGGTCGACATCATGGAAATGGGCGCGATGGTCTTATCCGGTATGGCTTCGGCAATCATTCTCCTCTTCACGATCGTTTTAGTGGGACTGGCTATCATCATCATGCACTTCTCCATTAAGAATTTTATCGAGATGAACATCCAGAATATCGGTCTTCTTCAGGCAAACGGCTATACAGCCCGGGCACTGCGCTGGTCCTGCATCATGGAAGAAATGCTGATCTGCGGTCTTGCCACCATTCTGGCCATCGTTGTCGGCCTCTTCTTAAGCCCGGTTCTGAGTTCTCTTCAGGGCATGCTCATGGGCCTTACGGGATTCTCCGGAGTATGTATTCCGGCTCTTCTTTCCACATTGATCGGCATCCCGCTTCTGGTCTTCCTCGGCACTCTTCTGGCTTCCAGAAGTTATAAGAAACTTACCGTTCTGGAAGCTCTGCGTTCCGGTATCTCCAATCACAACTTCAAGAAGAACCACTTCGCGCTGGACAAATCTTCCATGCCGCTGGATCTGGCGCTGTCCGGCAAGAACATCTTCGGCCGCCCGAAGAAGAGCCTCTTCATCATCCTGATCATTGCTCTTCTGACATTCTCCAGCTGCCTGGGCTTCACGCTCTTCGAGAATTTCGCCATGGATCAGACCGCCATGCTGAAACTGGTTGGTTTCGAAGCTTCTGAAGTACAGATCACCGCGAATGGCGACGAGGCCCTTCTTTCTGACCTCAGAAATGACCCGAAAGTGGAACGCGTGCTTACTTCCAGCACGCTGAGCAGCATCGAATTCACGCACCTGGAGAATACCCGTTCCATCGGAGTCGACACCTATGGTGATCTCAGCCATCTTGAGTACGAGTACCTTCTGGAAGGACACCTGCCGGAGAACGAAAACGAGATCGTTCTGACATTTATCGAAGCGAAAAATCTTGATGCCAAAATCGGTGATGTGGTTGATGTCAAGACCACCAACAATTCCGGAACCGTTCCCTTTACCATCTGTGGGATCGACCAGAAGATCAACAACATGGGAAACAGGGCTCTGGTCAGCGAAGAAGGTGCGAAGCGGATCAATCCGGATTACAAGTTCGGCACCATCATGATCTACCTGAAAGATAAGACACAGGCAAAGGCCTATATGAAGGAACTGGCCGAGAGGTATCCGAAGAATAATATTATGCTGATCGATGATCTCATCGGGTCCACGATGCGGACCATCACGACCACCATGGTGGCGATCTGTGCCATCTTCGTCAGCCTTACGTGCTTCGTCGTCATCCTGACCGAGATCCTCCTGACCCGCTCCCAGATCATCCGTGAACGTTCCGAACTCGGCGTCAGCAAAGCCCTCGGTTACACGTCCGGCGAACTGGTCAGAAGAATGATCATGAGTAACCTGCCACTGGTCGTCATCGGTGTTCTGGGCGGAATCGTCCTGCATCTCCTTCTCGCAGACAGATTCATGCTTCTGGGACTGGGACTGTTCGGAATCAAGCAGACCAACCTGACGACGAACCCGCTGTGGTTCCTGCTGACCATGGTGATCATTGTCGCCTGTGCTCTGATCACCAGTTTCCTGAACTCCCGCTCCATCAGTAAGCTCGAGCCGGTACGGATCCTAAAGGACGAGTGATCCCGGCCGCGCAGGAGATCGAAACATAACTTCCTAACACGAAAGGGGCTGCCTCAACACAATGAGGCAGTTCCTTTTCGCTACTTCTTTCGAAGCACGGAAAAGGCGGCCTAACGATTATCCGTAAGACCGCCTTTTCTGGTGGGTAGTAATGGACTCGAACCATCGACCCCTTGCATGTCAAGCAAGTACTCTAACCAGCTGAGCTAACCACCCATTCATGTGACTATAAGAGTTTACAGGAAGTCCGGAAAGAAATCAAGGGGGAACCGGAAACTCATCCCGGATTTTTCTTTTCTTCCCGGAAAGCCCGTCATTTCAAGCCGGCTCTGAGATTTTACGAAAAACGAACAAAAAAATCGTCCCGAACCTATTGCGCTGGTCAGGAAGTAGAGTTATAATTCATCTTACCCTCAGGAGGAAAAGTCCTTCTTATCGGGCTTCACAACTGAATACGGTTTGTATAGAGTGAATCGGAAGTGCCTGTCCAATTTGATCGATACATCGAAGCACATCGATAGATGTGCATAAGTGTGCGGCGGACAGAACTTCCTATTTTTTTACTAAAGGAGGTGTGAACGACATGAGTAAGACAACTGAATACGGATTCGACACGATCAACAGACATACGTTGAATCTCCCGATCTATGGACTCGTAAGAGCCGTTGGCCCTTATCCTTCCGGGATCTTCATCGTTCACATCCCTATACCAGGACGTTTGCAGTGTTAGCGTATTGACGCGACACCTATATCCGTTTCTCGCAACCGTCCGGATTTCTCGAATAATCGGACGGTTTTTCTATCCTTTTCGGTTATCCGGGATCCCAGATCCACCGAGTCACGGAACGAAGTGGGAGGCAGGCACTCTCCTTCTTCTTTCCGTCTTGGATAAATGGCCGTCACATCCCAGACGGCTGAATCTCTGAAAGGCGGGTACGGTCCGTACAGGTGTACGGGCCCCGCCTCGTCAGAAGATCTCTTCGCCATCTTCATGGCCGGGAAAGTAAATAGGAGGAAAAGACTTAGCATGATAGAAAATGTGGAATTTTCTTCGGAAGAAGAAATCAAACGTGAGCTTTCGAAAGCCGACGGCACAAGCAGCGGTCCGGTGCTTTTCATGGACTGGGAAACAGGCGAACCCTACGTCAGCGGCTCCGAGTCGAACGCTATCTTTCTCGGGGTGACCGGCTGCGGGAAGACCCGTCGCGGCACGATCCCCATGACCATGTCCATGATCCAGGCAGAAGAGTCTTTCCTGTCTGTGGATCCGAAGGGGGACATCTTCGCCTCCACCTATGGTCTCGCTAAGCAGCGCGGCTACTATATCAAGGTATTCGATTTCCGTGATCTGACCAGAAGCGACGGCTTCGATCTGTTCGGCTATGCGTACGAGAACTACAAAAGCTCGAACCCTTCTGACAAGCAGATGGGGATCGAGACATTAAGAAATATTGCCGACTGCATCTACGGTGACAGCGAGCGTATCCACGCCCAGCGTGACCCCTTCTGGGACAGCTCGGCCAAGTCCTTCTTCACCGCAGTGATGTATATGCTCTTCGAGTACGGCACGCCGGATCACATCCACCCGGACGGACTGATTAAGATCGCGAGTGATCTCTTCGCGCGTCTCGGTCCCATCCGCTACCTGGACAAGATGTGCGAGCTTTTCCCGAACGCACCTTTTACGCGTCTTCTGGGCAACGTACGCTCTGCCCCGACGGATACGCTGGGCTCCATCAAGAGCTCTTTCTTCGAGCCTCTGAATACCTTCATGACAAGCACGGCCATCACCGAGCTGATGAGCGACGCCTCTTTTAAGATGTCCGAGCTCGACGGCAAGAAGAAGGTCGCCATCTATATCATCCTTCCGGACGAGAACAAGAACTACTCGACTCTGGCGTCGATCATCCTGGCCCAGATCGTCTCCCACCACATCCGTATCGCCCATACGAAGTACGACGGACGTCTCCCGCGCCGCATGAACGTGGTGATCGAGGAACTCGGGAACATCGGAGGCTCTCTTCCGATGCTCGACTGCCTGATGACCGCCGGACGCTCGCGCAACATCCGCACATTCTTCGTCATCCAGTCCTTCTCCCAGCTGGATACGCTCTATGGAAGAAGCAAAGCCAGTACGATCCTGGCCAATGCGGATACGCTTATCGCCTACCGTACGAATGAGCTGAACACTCTTCGCGAGCTCTCCTCGAAATGCGGTCTGAAGGTGGACAACGATGCGGATACCGTGGAACCTCTGGTCACGCCGACACAGCTGGGGTCTCTGAATAACGGCGAGGTCCTCGTCCTGAAGAGCGGACGGCTGAAGTATATCACGCAGCTCCCGGATTTTACCGAGATCATCACCTTGAAGGATCTTCCCAAGGCGGTACATGTCCCCGAACGCGGGGCGATCAAGAAGAAGAGACCCGCTCTGCATCCTTTCGTCGCGGAAGTGATGAACAGGAACATGGAAGCTGAGGAAAAAAAGAAGAACGAAAAGGCAGATAAAATAATCAAAGATATCCAGGACACCATCAACTCTCTCGGCCTGAAGGACGATGAGGAAGAAGAGAAGGCTCCGGCTCCGAAGCACTGGGCATACACGCCTTGGAAGCACGACCCTGACCTGTTTAAACCCATCTCCGAGGAACGTGTCACTCTATACGAGCAGATCCGCAAGTATAAGTATGCCCAGATGCTCGCCACAGCGTTAAAGATGGCAGCGGACAAGAAGGCGGAGGAAGAACGCATGCGGAAGGACGTCGCCGGGAAGATCGCCCATGCGATGCATCAGGTCGCGGATGCGAAAGCCGCAGAAGAAGCTTCGGCAGAAAAGCCTCCGGAGAAGAAGAAGCGCGGCCGCCCGAAGAAGGTCGTCACAGCAGAAGCTGCAGCAGAAACTTCGGCATCTGCCCCGCCCGAGAAGAGGAAGCGCGGCCGCCCGAGAAAGACGGCGATCTCTGAAGTACCGAAGGAGACTTCTTCGGGTCCTTCAGACAAGGCCGCCGGATACAGCGTCATCATCGACATCTCGGATACACCGGAGAAAGAACACTACGATCTGTTCCGGATGTGCATCCGCCACAGCGTCAGATCCAGCGCTTCGCTTCCGAGTCTCATCGAAAACTCGAAGCTCGTCTCCTTCTTCAAGGATTACGAGAGCGCCAGAACCTTCTCGAAGCTGATCCGCGCAAGATTCACAAGCATCCGCAACGTGACGATCGAGGTAACCAGGCGCGCATCTTAATACACATAACACCAGAGGCCACAGACCGGCATAGAGATTCGTTTTGGCGATTAGTCTAGACGAGGGCCGCCGAGTCGGCGTCCATGCATCCAATTCGGGAGTGTGCTCGGAATTCTCGAGCGAATTCCGAGACTCCGAACCCGTCCTATTGAGGAGCTCAATAGAACGTTTCGGACAAACACCATCAGGTATGACCGGTCTGTGGCCTCTATTTCTTTATACTTGGAGAACTACACGTATGAAACCTACGCTTCCCTATATGGATTCACTCTACAGTTTCACACATCAGTATCACCGCTTCATGCGAAACAGCTTGCGAAGCGACGATATCTTCTACACTGCGGGAAGGATCAAGACCATCCTGGACAATGTTGCACCTTACTATAAGAAGCACAGCATTCCCAAGCGCAACAGTAAAGAGAAGCGTATCGTTTTCGAGGTTTCCCCGGATCTGCGTCTTCTCCAGAAATTCATTAAGGTAACGATCCTCGATCCACTGGACCGGGAATACACGGCCGACTATGCTTTTGCCTATCGGAAAGGACGCTCCGCGAGAGACAATGCGCAGGTGCATGCCAGATGCCGCTATATGCTGAAGCTGGACATCCGCCACTTCTTCGAGAGCATCCGCAAGAGCCTGGTCTACTCCATGCTTAAGAAGCACACCCACTATAACCGTGCGATCCTGGGCACGCTGACGCGTCTTCTGTGCTATAACGGTGCGCTCTGCCAGGGCGCCTGCACTTCGCCGCAGATCGCCAATCTGGTCCTTTCCGACTTCGACAACATCATTTCGATCTTCTGCCTGAACTCCGGTATCGCATACTCGCGCTACTGTGACGACATGACGTTCTCCAGTCCCCTTCCCTTCGACGTGGAACTGCTGAAGAACACGGTCAGGCTGCTTCTTGCCTCGTATCATTTCGAACTGAACGAGAAGAAGACACGTTATCTCGGTCCCGGCCAGCGCCGCGAAGTCACAGGCGCCGTGGTCAACGACCGGGTACGTGCGAAGCGTGTCTACCGCCAGAAGCTCCGTCAGGAACTCTACTACGTCTGTAAATACGGCGTGGAAGAACATCTCGAGAAGACACGTCCTGAGTGGTACCGGTCTCCCTGCTCGAATGCGGATATCCGTCACTATCTGTTCTCTCTTCGAGGCCGCATCAGCTATGCGAAGATGCTCTGGCCCGAGGACCCCTTCAACACATGGGCCATCGGGCATTTCAAGGAGGCGGTCCTGCACGAATGCCGTTCCTTCTCTACGACGACGATCCGCGGTCTGATCCCGCTTCTCGACAATGACGACAGAGATCTCTTCTACTCGATGCTCACCGAGATGAACGGCAGGAAACGCGCCTGCCCCAGATCGTCGGGTACGAGGTCCGCTTCGAAAGAGGGGAGCACGGAAGGGACCGGTCCCCTTCTTCCTTACGGCGTTCCTGTGGAAGACGATACGACACGTCTCCCCTTCGATGTAATGGGGTTCGACGAACCACCGATATCGCTCTTCGAGCTTATGCAAGAAAGAGTTCATGAGATATGTGGTCCGAATCCGGACCCATCCCCGTAAGGTTACTCTTTCGTTCCGAGGTACTTATAGTCCTTGCCTTCGATGGTAGCCTTTACGGTCTGCTCATCCCAGTCGCCCCCATCCGTGATGTCGACCACGCACGTGTTGCTGGTGTGATCCGGTGCCGCACAGGTAATAAACGGCAGAGCCTCCAGTGCTTGCTTCACGGAGGCCTCACAGTGGCCACACATCATGCCTTCGATAATTAGTACTTTCTTCATTTTTGCACTCCCTTTCTCCGTTTCCGGATTTGATACTGTTTCAGATGTCTTTTCGGAATCGGCCTGCGGTGTTTTCATCGCCGTTTCCGAAGCTGCACCGGGCTTCGGAAGCGGGAGGGCCGCAGGTTCTCTTCCTTTTATCGCTTTATCATGCGAGCTGTCCCGCATGGAATAAAGGTTCAGTCTCAGGGCATTCATGCATACGGTAAAACTCGAGATGCTCATGGCTGCCGCGCCGATCATCGGGTTCATCTTCCAGGACAGGATCCCGGCCGCGACCGGGATGCAGATGATGTTATAGAAGAACGCCCAGAAGAGGTTCTCATGGATGTTCCGCAGTGTCTTTCTGCTCAGGCGGATCGCCGCGGCCACATCCGTCAGGCGGCTGTTCATGAGGACCACGTCGGCGCTGTCGATGGCGACATCCGTGCCGGCACCGATGGCGATCCCTATATCGGCAGTCGTCAGCGCAGGCGCATCGTTGATCCCATCGCCGACCATGATCACATTCCCTTCTTTCTGAAGGTCTTTCACCACGTCGGCTTTCCCGTCCGGGAGGACGCCCGCCACGACATAATCCACGCCGGCTTTCTTCGCGATGGCGTCAGCGGTGCGCGGATTATCTCCGGTCAGCATGACTACCGAAAGTCCCAGATTCCGCATCTGCCGGATGCCTTCTTCCGAGTCCTCCTTCATGCTGTCCGCCACCGTGATGATGCCCAGAAGTTTGCCGTCTTCTTCGAACAGAAGCGGCGTCTGCCCGGCTTCTGTCGCGGCTCTTTCCTTCGCTTCCATCTCTTCCGGGATGTGGACGAATTCACGTATGTACCGGCCGCTTCCGCCGCGGACGAGCCTTCCGCCTATCCGTGCCGATAGTCCATGACCCGCCTGGATGGAGAAGTCCTCCGCTTCGGGCACCTGCGTTCTTCCGGTCTTTGTCCCGTTCAGTTCTTTTCTCTCGTATTCTTCTACGATGGCGTGTGCCAGCGGATGTTCGCTCTTTATTTCCAATGCATATGCCAGAAGAAGCAGTTCTTCTTCCGTCACGCCTTCGTTCGGCAGGATCCCCGTCACGCGGGGCTGACCGGACGTGATGGTCCCCGTCTTATCCAGCACCGCGATCGATGCTTTTCCCGTCTGTTCGAGTGATTCACTCGTCTTGAACAGCACTCCGTTTCTCGCGCCCAGTCCGTTTCCCACCATGATGGCTACCGGGGTCGCCAGCCCCAGTGCGCAGGGGCAGGAGATCACGAGGACGGAGATCCCGCGGGCCAGTGCGAAGCTTGCTTCTTTTCCGGTAAGGAGCCAGATGACGGTCACGAGAAGCGCGATGCCGATGACGGCCGGTACGAAGATCCCCGAGACTCGGTCCGCGATGCGCGCGATCGGGGCTTTCGTCGCCGCGGCGTCGGATACCATGCGGATGATCTGCGACAGTGTCGTGTCTTCGCCCACGCGGGTGGCGCGGCAGCGCAGGTAACCGGAGCGGTTGATCGTGGCGGCGCTGACTTTCTCGCCGGCGCTCTTATCGACCGGGATCGATTCGCCTGTGAGCGCCGACTCATCGACTGCGCTCTGCCCGTCGACGACCACGCCGTCCACCGGGATGCTCTCGCCGGGTTTCACGGCGAAAAGATCGCCGACCTGCACATCTTCGATCGGAACGACGAACTCGGTAAGCGCCGCTTCCGTTGCTGCATCGTTCTGTGCATCTGCTCCTGAGGTGTGTATGCTTTCTTCCGAAGTGATGGCGCACGCATCCGTGCCACAGGCTTCTGCCGGGCGCAGGACGCGCGCAGTCTTCGGCGAAAGCTTCATCAGCGAACGCAGCGCATCCGTCGTACGGCCCTTACTCTTCGACTCCAGTGCTTTTCCCACCGTAATGAGGGCGGGGATCATGGCCGCCGACTCGAAGTAGAGCTGGCCGTGATACAGGTCGTGCAGCTCGGCATTGGCGGCGCCGTTCGTGATCATGCCGCACATCCGGAAGAACACGACGAGGCTCCAAAGGAACGACACGCCGGAGCCCAATGCCACGAGGGTGTCCATGTTCGGCGCGCCGTGGAGGAGCGAGCGGGTGCCGCTGTCGAAGAATTTCCTGTTGATGATCATGACCGTCAGGGCCAGGAGCATCTGAAGGAGCGTCAGGCCGAGGTGGTTGTGATCGAAGTACGAAGGCAGCGGGAATCCCCACATGTTGTGTCCCATGGAAATGTACATCAGGATCAGGAGGAAGCCGGCCGACAGGATCAGTCGGCGAATGAGCTTCGGGGTCTCGGTATCTTTCAGCACCGCCTCTTCCGCTTCTGCTTCTGCCGACGAATCCCGGACCGGATACTGTGAAGAAGTTTCCGGACCGGACATGGTCTTCTGTGCCGGTTTCCCGGATTTTCCGGTCTTGAGAGACGCGCCGTACCCGGCCTTCACGACCGCTTCGATCACGGCGCGGCTGTCCGCGTCCCCTTCCACTCCCATGGAGTTGGTAAGAAGGCTCACGGCCACGCCGGTCACACCCGGCACCTTGCTGACCGCCTTCTCCACGCGCGCCTGACACGCCGCGCAACTCATGCCCGTCACTTCATACTGTTTCATTCATTCCTGCTTTCTAACCGGAGAACCGCTCCGGACGGATCATTCTATCCGTTACTTCATTCGTTAACGGTTTTATTTCATCAACTTCTGCATCAGCTTGACGAATTCATCGATGGATTCGGTCTTCCCGCTCCGTATGTCCTCCGTCACGCAGCTTCGCATATGGCAAGCGAGCAGTTCCTTATTCAGGCTGGTCAGGGCTGCGGTCACCGCCGACACCTGCGTGAGAATGTCCGGGCAATACGCGTCCTCCTCGATCATTTTCTCGATTCCGTGGATCTGCCCCTCCGCGCGGCGCAGCCGCTTGAGCAGATTCTTCTTCTCTTCCTCCGTGCGAAGTTTCTTCCTGTCGCTGCAATGTGGACACTTAGCCATATCAGGCACCTCCTTGGCCGGGTCTACATACCCCCCTAGGGTATATTTTCTGTTTCTGATTGTATACCCCCAGGGGGTATTCGTCAAGATTCTGACCTACCAAACTTCAGACTTTCGACATGAATGCGTGGGCAAGGGCCGGGACCGAGGGCCGGCACGAGCATGCTCCGCCCCCCGCCCACGCGCAAAAAAGGAGCACCCCCATGTCGGAGATGCTCCCGCTGTTTCAGAACTAGCGTTTCTCAGATCAGATGATCTTGTTTCCGCAGAATTCGCAGCAGCCTGCTGCACCGAGAGTCGTGGTCGCCTGGCAGACCGGGCAGGTCACTGTCATGCCCGGAGCCATGCCGCCCTGTGCGGCAGCCATACCCGGAGCAGCGGCACCCATACCCATAGCCATGCTGCCCTGCTGGAAACCTTGCTGCGGCACCTGCTGGAAGCCCTGCTGCACGTTCTGGCCGAAGCCCTGCTGCATATACTGACCGGTTGCGCCCTGCTGCGGCATACCGCCCTGCATACCCATACCCGGCTGCATACCCGGCTGGAAGCCCTGCTGTGGCAATCCCTGCTGGAATCCCTGCTGTGGCATTCCCTGCTGGAAGCCCGGCTGCATACCCGACTGGAAGCCCTGCTGCGGCATTCCCTGTTGGAAGCCCGGCTGGAATCCCTGCTGCGGCATACCGCCCTGCATACCCATACCCGGCTGCATACCCGGAACCGCCATACCACCGGCGATCGCCATGGAAACATTTCCGCCCATGCGCATCGCATCGACCGCCGCCTTGATCTGGTTACCGAGATCCACGCACTCGTAATAGTCGTTGATGCGGTTGCCGCCCAGCGGATTAAAACCGGAACGCTGTACGCTCCATCCGGCACTCTGACCAGGATTCATCGGCTGCTCACCGACCTTGATGCTGCCGTTGCTGATGGAGAACTTCATCTCATCGAAATACGGATGATTCACGCGGATAATGACATGGAAATCATAGGAATACTCATAACGCGGAGGATTGTAGCTGACGGAGTTACCGTTCGCATCCTTTCTTCTGATCTCCGTTCTGCTCTCACGAACATCAAGATCACAAGCGACCGCCTGCGAATAATCCAGGACATCCGGGTTCGCCGAATACAGATCCGTCGCACTGGTCACCATGAATTTTCTGTTGTTCTCATCGATCAGGAGTTTCGTATGCTTACCGAGAGTCTGGGTCGCCGAGAAAGCCGCCACAGCGGATTTGTTCTGCTCACGATACTGCAGCTGCTGTTCAATGTCCGCCTTCGTGCTGTGACGACGGTCACTGAACCAAGGCGAAAGCTTGCTGGCGCAATCCTTACACATGTTGGCATCTTCGAGCTTCTTGTTGCCCAGAAGGCCGATCTTATTTCCGCAAAAATCGCAGAATTTCTTATCAAAAAGTCCCATAATCTTCCTCCCTAAAAAAATTTAGATATCAATATTACTTTACCATCAGCATGCCCTTTCTTCAAGCGTGCCTTTTGTACCATTTTTTTCGAAATACGCCTTCCTAAACAGGACAATCATCAGAATATAAAAGAGCACCTCAAGGATGATCCTTCTCACCCTTGAGATGCTCTCTACTATCTTCTATTTACTACGTCAAAAGCACTTTCCTCCTGAGGTTTCAGTGCTTTTGACGCGGAATCAAGCCAGATGCCCCGGCGATCCTTCGACAACCGAAATCTCACCAGATGGCCTCGGCGATCCCCGCAACAGAAATCACATCAGAGAAGCGAGCTCCGTGTACTCATATCCCAGCGCCGCCGCCACGTTCTTGTTCGTGCACTTGCCGGCATAGCAGTTCACACCGGAAGTGATGACTTCGCTCTTCTTACAGGCCTCCTCGAGACCCGCCTCCGCGATCTGAAGACCATACCGAAGCGTCGCATTCGTCAGCGCGATGGTACTCGTTCTCGGAACGGCACCCGGCATGTTGCCGACGCAGTAATGTACGACGCCTTCCTCGATGAAGACCGGATCATCGTGAGTCGTCACGTGGGAGGATTCACCGCAGCCGCCCTGGTCGATCGCAACATCAACAAATACCGCACCGTCCTTCATCTCCGGCAGATACTTCTTCTTAAAGAGCTTCGGTGTCGAGCCGCCCGGGATCAGGACGGAACCGATAACGAGGTCCGCATCCTTGCAGACACGCTCTACATTCGAGTCATTGCTTACCAGCGTCTGGATGTGTGCACCGAACATGTTGTCGAGTTCCTCGAGTCTCTTGAGGTTGACGTCGAGGATCGTGACATTCGCACCCATACCGACCGCGATCTTGCAGGCATTCATGCCGACCGTACCACCACCGAGGATGACGACATTGGCCTTCGGGGTTCCCGGAACTCCGGCCAGGAGGATGCCCTCACCGCCGAACTTCTTCTCCAGGTACTTCGCGCCTTCCTGAATGGAAAGACGGCCCGCAATCTGAGACATCGGCGCCAGGCACGGCAGCGAACGGTCCTTCTCCTGAAGTGTCTCGTACGCAACGGCCTTCACCTTACCGGCGAGAAGCGCATCCGCCTGCTCTTTATCTGCAGCCAGATGGAGATATGTATAGAGGATGAGGCCATCGCGGAACAGCGGATATTCCTCCGGCAGCGGTTCCTTGACCTTGACCATCATGTCCACGAGATGCCAGACATCTGCGGCGTTATCGATCAGGGACGCACCTGCATCGACATACTCATTATCCGAGAACCCGGAACCCACGCCCGCGCCCTTTTCCATGTACACATGGTGGCCGGCAGCGACATAGGCCTTCACGTTGTCCGGCGTCAAGCCGACACGGAATTCATTGTTCTTGATCTCTTTTACACAACCGATCTTCATAGGTCACACCCTCACTCTACTTCTTTAGAATTTTCCTGCCCGGGAAGCACCCGCTCCCCCGCAACTGTTTTCCATTTTAACATAAGAGGGGGTAGTTGTAGCAACAGGGAAAATCATCTATGTCTTAACTTATGGGTTTTCGTTTTCAAGACATAGTTTGAGATGGGGCCTAACTAAGCAAGATCTCAAACAGTTTAACCGTATTATGCTATTGCTTCATATCACTTTCAGTGGCCACCGAACTTGATTTGACCGTCACATTTGCCTTCTTATTCTCTCCACTTTCTTATTTGTCTGATCAAAGTTTGTCTTGGACACATCTACCATTCCCTGCTGTCTTTCATAGATGTCTGAACAATCATTACAGCCTATAGCTTTAAAAAAATCACCAAATGAATACACAATATTCCACTGGTCTTGTCGTTCTTTTAATTCTCGTTCTGCTCTTTGCATGTCAGAGTTTGCATCTGCCAATTGTCTTTCCAAACCAAGTTTCCGAGCTTCTTCTTTCTCTTTCTTTTTCTCTTCCGACATTTCGATTCCACCAATAGCCAGAATAGTAATGATAAACAGCATAGGCATTGTAGCAGAGATCATTCCCACGATAATAAGAACGATGGCACGACTTTGGAAATGATTCAACGCACATACGAGTTTGTATATGTATATAACAAGGTACCATATCCAGAACACATAAGTAAGAGAATTCTTAATACTATTGTCTTCTAACCTTCCCACATACAAACAAATTGCCGGAATAATCGACGAGGCGACGAGAATAATGTCTAGTCCAATCCACTCTTCCCAACCGCTAAGTGCATGTTCTGTAATATCGGGGACAAGCACTAAGGCGATCGATATTATCACCATATATATTCCCGCTACTATTCCAGAGACTCTGCGTTTCATGTATCTCACCTTCTTCTCATAACTGTTCTCCTGTGTTCGCTAATCAATATCCGAATACTAACTAAACAAGATCTCAAACAGTTTGACCGTCACATTTGCCTTCTTATTCTCTCCACTTTCTTATTTGCCTTATCAAAGTTAGTTTTCGCCACATTCACTTTGCCCTGCTGTCGTTTATAGAAATCTGAACAATCATTACAGCCTATAGCTTTGAAAAACTCGCAGAACGCATGCACATTATCATATTGTATTTTTTCATCTTTTAACTGCTTGCCTGCACTGTGGGCCATATTTTGCGTTTCTTTCAACTGTTTTCCCAGTTCTTTCTTTTTTTCCGCTTCTTTTGCTTCAGACTGCGATATTATTGCATCAGAAACTGCTTTGACAAGCGGTGGGCCGAACGATACTATACCCAGAAATATACCAGCCCACACGATAAGCGTACATCCGAAATCGTCTATTTCACGCCCGACTTCGGGCGAAAAACATTTACATTCAGCGCAGAAATCTCTACAACAATGGCAAGGTGACGATATCAAGAGAGCGGGATTAATAAGACTTCCGCCTGCTTCTTGCAGGCGTTCAGACCGTTTCTCACAAGTGGTCAATAGAAGCCATCTCAAACTGTCATTTCGTGCTTTCTGGAGTTCTTTAATCTTTTCTCCTCTGGCAAATTCCAAACATAATTCCCTATTCTCGCACAGTTTATCATATCTTTCCTGATAAGCCTGCTCGATTTCCTGTTCTGTAGCATTCTCATCGATTCCCAGTATCATATGACATCTCATAGTTTTTCTCCATCTATTCTTCTTTTTTCTATCATCTTTCGTGTAAGATCTGTCTCACACGTCTTCGAAAGACTTGTCTCATGTTCAAAATCAATACCGGCAACAAGCATCTGCCGAAGCAGACCAAGTGTGATTATATTCGTGAGAATCGCTGTATTATCATTATACGGCAATACGCCACACAGTGCCTCCGCTCTTTCGAGATGCATGATAAGCCGTTCTATGAGTTCTTCCCTTGTTTTTGTCTCTTCTTTTATCAGAAGAACATTGAAGTTCCCTGTCTTCCTGTCCTCTTCGACATCCTGCAACATATCAAAGAGATATACCCATGCAGAGACGTGATAAGAAATCTCCGCCTTAATCGTCATATACGAGTCAGAATAGGGTGCCTCCAGAAGCATTCTTTCAAAAATCGAGCAGAAACTGGTCTCAAGGCGTTCAAAATCCGTGCACTGTTCTTTCTCCAAACCAAGCAGTTCTTCCATCGCAGCAGCAATCAAGGCTTCTGTCCCGGGATAATCCTTTTTCGCCCGAAGAAAACCTTTCCGAATAGCCCGACGGATAATCCTCCGGCTTTTCTTCCCGTCAATCACATCATCATTGAGCTTTTGATATTGAAGCATGATGCTGATTGCTGCACAGTACTTCATCTTCTCGTCACCAGCACATTTCTTACAACGTCTGTGCCACTTGCCTCTGCAGTGCTTGTTTAGATCCGGTATCACTGGATCTTCCAATAGTGCCCAGAATGTCATATCGTACGACAGGAACAGTCTTGAGAACTGCGAATAGCACCCGATCTGCTTGCATAGAGCGCAGTAACAATTCTTATACAATTTCTGCTGTCGCACCAGAAGTTCATCTTCAACGATTTTCACATATCCAAACACTGATTCACCACACCCTTCGTTACAAATCGATCAAAATGATTGATATATCGTCCTGTGATCCTTCACTTCGGGCAAATCGGATTGCCTGCCTGAAGTATTCCTTGTGGTCAGGTATATTGACGACGCTCTGTTCCAGAATAGTGCGATCAATATAGTCATGAATACCGTCACTGGTGACCAGAATACTTCGCACCCTTTGCATGTACGGAGTAATATCCGAGATCTGCAGTTTATCAATCAGCTGGACTTTTCCGCCGCCAAGACAGGCCGTAATTTCACTCTTCCGAGTACTCTCAGCCAGTTTCTCTTCGGAGAACCCTTTCAGTTCCATTTCCCTTGCCCAGGTATGGTCTTCTGTAATCGGATTCATTGACCCGTATGTGATAAGATTGACTCTGGTATTCCCAATATGGAAAAGGAACCATTTCCCGCTATCTACACAAATTCCAGATAATGTCGTTGCCATATTCCGATACTTGTAGTTGCGTTCTGAAAAGGCAATGATTTCCTGATTGCTTTCGCGTATCTGCTGTGCGATATTCTGGGCAGATAGCTCCGCCGGGAGATTGCTCTTTGACATGGCGAACACAGCCATAGATGCTGCATAGTAGCCGGCTTTATTCCCTCCCACTCCATCTGCTACAGCAAAGACATTCCTCTGACTCTCGTCCAGTTCTGTTTCGTAGAAATCAGAAGATATGACGGTATCATTGATCAGCACACGGTCATCACAGGCGTTCTTTTTCAGTCCTTTGTCAACATAGCAGAATACCTTCAAAGCCTCACCTCCGCATCCAGTTCCACGGGATCAAAAGCCGAACTGCCACCACTGATGCCGTTGACAATGATGGTCTGTCCCGAAGAAACGCCATGATCGAAGATATATCGGGTAATCGGCGTATAGAGACGATTTTCCACCAAGGTACGGATCCCTCGTCCACCATTATCCAGAACACTTTTCGAGCATGCATGCCTCTCCAAATCTGTCTGAGCCTGTTCTCCAAGTTCCACCGTAACACCCATATCATTTCTGATACTTCCTAGTTGATCTGATTTCTGCAATTCAAGGATCTTCAAGGCATTTTCAGGACGGATAAAATCGAAAACCACAATATTGTTCTCTCCAATTCGATTCAGTAGTTCCGGACGGCCCAGTTTATTCTTGAAATAATCAGTTATACTTGCGATAACAATCTGCTGTACTTCCTCAGGAGTATTCTTTTCGGGATCAACAATCTGTTTGTTCTTATAGCGGGCAAAACCATCTTCATCTCTCTCCCGGACTTCCTCAAT
>Ga0310691_10001782_pt1 | contig 31234 bp, 30 predicted proteins | sample 176DNAGHGlowgp2_FD_203887 | JGI IMG/M metagenome (GOLD analysis project Ga0310691, IMG submission 203887) | Sheep rumen microbial communities from Palmerston North, Manawatu-Wanganui, New Zealand - 1766 DNA GHGlow gp2 (v2) (version 2) | ecosystem: Host-associated > Mammals > Digestive system >... | reverse complement strand
TAGTTCGTTTATGTATGTTTTATAATAATGTTTTTGTCTATTTAGCCTCTGGTTTAGGCACATCATTCATGTCTGTTGGCTCAGGAAAGAATTCATTAAGGAATTCCAAGAAGAAATGTAATGCCTTATGGGTAGCATTTCTCAGATTTTCATCGCGTCCTTCGTCATCAGACAGTTTCATTGTACGAATGTCTTCAGCCGTACCGCATGCAATCCATATTGTACCAACAGGTATGCCAGGGTCTGCACCCGGACCAGCGAAACCTGTGGTGGCAATAGCATAATCTGTACCAAGGAGTTTAGTGACACCCTTGATCATTTCTATAGCTACTTCTTCGCTTACTGCGTTTTTTTCTGCAATAAGATCTTTGTCTATGCCTAATACTTTTGTCTTTGCCTCGTCAGAATAGCATATTGTGCCTCCCTTATAATAGGCAGAAGCACCAGGTACGGATGTTATGACCTCGCCAATACGTCCACTCGTGCACGACTCAGCTGTGCTTAAAGTCTTGCCTGTCTCGTATAATTTGTAAAGTATCTCTTTACTTAGTATTTTGCTTTCGAATTCCATAATTCACTATTTATTGAAATGTTACCTTGGAGAATGCAGGAGCATCTATAGGACAAAATTCTTTATCATTTAGTTTGAAAGAAGCTACGCATCCAATCATTGCTGCATTGTCGGTAGTATATGAGAACTTTGGTATATAGACTTCCCATTTATATCTTTTAGCATGATCATGAAAAGCATTTCGCAAACCATTGTTTGCAGATACTCCTCCTGCTACTGCAACATGTTTTATTCCTGTCTGTTTTACTGCCAATCTTAGTTTTTTCATTAAGATATCGACAATAGTCCATTCGAGACTCGCTGCAATGTCTTCCTTATGATGCTCAATGAAATCAGGATCTTCTTGAACCCATTTCTGCATGTTGTAGAGGAAAGACGTCTTCAGACCTGAGAAACTATAATTCAGTCCTGGGATGTGTGGCTCTGAGAATGTGTAAGCCTTAGGGTTGCCCTGACGTGCAAGTCGGTCTATTATCGGACCGCCGGGATAACCGAGCCCCATAACCTTAGAACATTTGTCGATGGCTTCTCCTGCAGCATCGTCAATAGTCTGACCGAGTACTTCCATGTCATTGTAAGCATTCACTTTTACAATTTGTGAGTTTCCTCCAGAAACGAGCAAACATATAAAGGGTAGGGGAGGGTGCTTAACCTCAGGGTTTACTTTGTTAGGGTCACCTTCTAAAGGCTCGTCAATGAAGTGTGCCATTACGTGACCTTGTAGATGGTTTACGTCAATCAAAGGTATATTGAGTGAACGCGCAAATCCTTTTGCGAAGTTTACTCCGACGAGCAATGATCCCATCAGTCCTGGACCTCTCGTAAATGCAATTGCGGATAATTGCTCTTTCGTTATTCCTGCTTTCTTTATTGCTTGATCTACTACGGGCAGGATATTCTGTTGATGCGCACGCGATGCAAGCTCTGGAACTACACCACCGTATGCCTCATGAACACTTTGTGATGCGGTTACATTGCTCAACAATAAACGTCCTCGCATTACTGCTGCGGATGTATCGTCGCATGATGACTCTATCGCTAATATATATCTATCTTCTTTCATTTTTCTTTGGCTTGTTGCGTAGCCAAGATTAATAAGTCAGAATCTCCACGCCATGATCTGTCATGAGTAATGTATGCTCCCATTGCGCAGATGGAAGTTCATCACCGGAGATAACCTCCCATCCGTAAGGATCATCTGCATCGATAAACACTTTCCAAGTACCCATGTTTATCATTGGCTCGATGGTGAATACCATTCCTGGTACCAATAACATGCCCTCACCTTTGTGTCCGTAGTGGTTTACGTCGGGTTCCTCATGAAACTTCAAACCTACGCCATGACCGGCCAAGTCACGCACTACACCATAGTTGTATTTCTTACAATGCTTCTCTATTGCGTGGCCTATATCTCCGACAAAACAATAAGGTTTGGCTGCCTCCATTCCTATTTCAAGGCATTCTTTGGCTACACGAACCAATTGTTCTTTTTCTGGTGTGGTTTTGCCAATTATAAACATACGTGACGCATCAGCATAGTATCCATCCTTTATAGTTGTGAAATCAACATTTATGATGTCGCCTTCCACTAGGACATCTTCTTCTTTAGGGATACCATGACATACAACCTCGTTTATAGAGGTGCATACGCTTTTAGGAAAACCTTCATAGTTGAGACATGCTGGTATAGCGTCGTGCTCCTTGCAATATTCCATACAGATGTCGTCAATTTCCTGGGTGTTCATGCCTGGATGTATTGCTGCTGCCACAGCATCAAGCACACCTGTGTTTATGACACCTGCCTTACGTATTCCTTCTATTTGCTCAGGTGTTTTTATGAGCTCTCGTGTTGGCACTAACTTATTTTTGCTCTCCCAATACATAATGGTTTTATCCATTTCTGTAGGTGGAACTCCAGAAAGACAGTGCCATCGTCTTTTCTTTGCCATATATTTAAGGTGTCATCAGACCACAGACTAGAATAAATAGTTGAATATTATCTGTCTGTGGTCTATTGACTTATTTTATTTTACCAAGCGAAGAGAGGATAGTTCTTCATTTCAGCGTTAACCTCTCCGCGTACTTTAGCAATTACGTTCTCGTTCTCTGGATCGTTCAATACCTCTTCAATCCATGCTGCAATCTTAACCATGAGATCCTCTTTCGCACCACGAGTTGTTATAGCAGGTGTGCCAAGACGGAAACCTGAAGTCTGGAATGCAGAACGAGTATCGAATGGTACCATGTTCTTATTGATTGTGATATCAGCAGAAACAAGGGCATTCTCTGCAACCTTACCTGTCAGCTCTGGATATTTAGAACGGAGATCAACAAGCATAGAGTGGTTGTCCGTACCTCCTGAAACGATGCCGAAGCCACGCTTGATCAGTTCATCAGCAAGTACGGCTGCATTCTTCTTAACCTGCTTTGCATACTCTTTGAACTCAGGCTTCAGAGCCTCACCAAAGGCAACTGCTTTAGCAGCGATGACATGCTCTAATGGACCGCCCTGCTGTCCTGGGAATACTGCAGAGTTGAGGAGCTGTGACATCTTCTTAACTACACCCTTCGGAGTGGTATATCCCCATGGATTGTCGAAGTCTTTACCCATAAGGATAAGTCCACCACGTGGACCACGAAGTGTCTTGTGGGTTGTTGTAGTAACGATATGTGCATACTTTACTGGATTGTCGAGCAAACCTGCTGCAATAAGACCGGCAGGGTGAGCCATGTCAATCATGAGAAGAGCACCAACCTCGTCTGCAATCTTGCGCATACGAGCATAATCCCACTCACGGCTGTAAGCAGAACCGCCACCGATAATCAGCTTTGGCTTGTTCTCCTTAGCAAGTTTCTCCATCTCGTCGTAGTCAACTCGACCCGTCTCCTTATTTATATTGTATCCAATAGGACGATAGAGAATACCAGAGGTGTTTACAAGTGAACCATGGGAGAGATGACCGCCGTGGTCAAGATTCATACCCATAAAGCAATCACCTGGTTTAAGTACAGCAAGAAGTACAGCGGCATTAGCCTGTGCACCTGAGTGAGGCTGTACGTTTGCATATTCTGCTCCGAAAAGCTCGCAGGCACGGTCTATAGCAAGTTGTTCTATCTTATCAACAACCTGACATCCACCATAATAACGATGTCCAGGATATCCCTCTGCGTACTTGTTGGTGCAGTAGGAACCCATAGCCTCCATTACTTGTTCGCTGACAAAATTCTCTGATGCGATAAGCTCTATACCCTTGAGCTGACGCTGGTGTTCGCTCTCGATGAGGTCGAAAATCTTCTGATCTCTTTCCATTTTATTGTATGATTGTGTTTATTTGTTTTTTTTCGTTTAATCTTTTGGTCTTACGTTCATTGCCTGAAGTTGTTCTGATACTTCAGCATTAATACGCTTTCCAAAGTCTTCCATTGACATAACTGCTTGTTCGCCGCCACCCTGCTGACGCATTGCGACATTGCCGTCTGCTGCTTCCTTTTCGCCAACGATAACCATGTAAGGAATACGCTTAATCTCATTATCGCGTACTTTTCTGCCAATTTTCTCGTTACGGTTGTCAACTACAGAACGTACTCCTACAGTAGCGAGGTAGTCCTGTACTTGCTCTGCATAATCGTTGTACTTTTCAGAAATAGGCAGGATGGCAACCTGTTCTGGGGTAAGCCATAGAGGGAAATGACCTGCAGTATGTTCAATCAAAACTGCAGTGAAGCGCTCCATAGAACCGAATGGTGCACGGTGAATCATCACAGGACGCTGTTTCGTATTGTCTTCAGCTGTGTACTCCAGTTCAAAACGCTGAGGCAAGTTATAGTCAACCTGGATGGTGCCAAGCTGCCAACGACGGCCAATAGCATCCTTTACCATACAGTCAAGCTTTGGACCATAGAATGCTGCTTCACCTGTCTCTGTACGTGCATTAAGACCACGTGCTGCGCAAGCGTCAATGATAGCTTGCTCAGCTGATGCCCACATCTCATCAGTACCAATGTATTTTTCTTTATCCTCAGGATCACGCAGTGAAATCTGGAATTCTACCTGGTCATCCTTGAATCCGAATATAGAGAATACTGCCTGTATAATGTCAAGTACACGCAAGAATTCCTGCTTTACCTGGTCAGGACGGCAGAAAATGTGTGCGTCATCCTGTGTGAATGAACGAACACGTGTCAGTCCATGCAACTCACCAGACTGCTCATAGCGATATACAGTACCGAATTCTGCACAACGGAATGGCAGTTCACGGTAAGAACGTGGCTTTGAAGCGAATACCTCACAGTGGTGTGGACAGTTCATTGGCTTCAGCATGTATTCTTCATCCTCTTCTGGTGTGTGTATAGGCTGGAAAGAGTCCTTTCCGTAGTGTGCCCAGTGACCAGAGGTGACATAAAGATTCTTAGAACCGATGTGTGGAGTGATAACCTCCTGATATCCGAAACGCTTCTGTATGGTGCGCAGCATTTCCTGCAAACGCAGACGAAGGTCTGTGCCTTTTGGCAACCATATAGGCAAGCCTTTGCCTACACGCTCAGAGAACATAAAGAGTTCCATCTCCTTACCAATCTTGCGGTGGTCACGCTTCTTGGCCTCCTCAAGCATAACGAGATACTCATCAAGCATCTTCTTTTTAGGGAATGTAATACCATAAAGACGCTGCAACTGTGCTTTAGAAGCATCACCACGCCAGAATGCACCAGCTATGCTTGTGAGTTTTACGGCCTTTATGCTGCCTGTGCTTACAATGTGTGGGCCTTTACACAAGTCTGTGAAGTAACCCTGTGTATATGTAGTGATAGAACCGTCTTCGAGGTCTTGCTCAATGTGCTCAACCTTGTATGTCTGTCCGGCAGCCTTGAACTGTGCAATAGCATCAGCCTTGCTGACTTCTTTGCGTACGACAGCCTCGTCTTTACGCGCAAGCTCTATCATCTTGTCTTCTATCTTCTTGAAGTCGCCCTCTTTGATCATCTCTCCATTAGGCAGCAATACATCATAGAAGAAACCAGCTTCAATAGCAGGACCGAAGCCAAATTGTATGCCTGGGTATAATTCCTGAAGAGCCTCTGCAAGAAGGTGTGCAGATGTGTGCCAAAAAGCATGCTTGCCTTCTTCATCCTCAAAACGATAAAGGGCTATCTTCGCATCTTCGTTGATAGGACGATTAAGCTCTGTTGTTTCACCATTTACTCCACAAGACACTACATTACGTGCCAAGGCTGGTGATATACTTTCTGCAATTTGTAAGCCAGTAACGCCTTTTTCATATTCACGTACTGAACCATCAGGAAATGTTATGTTAATCATTTTATTTTAATATTTACTTATACCTTATTATATATGGAATGCTTTGTTTAAAGAGCTTCATCATCGGGCTTTGTAATAGAATTAACTCCAGAAGGCCTGTGATTTTTCTTAGCGAGCCATTTCTTTTTCATCTGTTCATACTTATCTCGCTGATATTCAAGATAGTTGTCGGCCATGGCTCATTTAAATTTAGAATAGATAACATTGATCTTTATATCTTTGGTATCTTCTGTTCCCTTCTTGAATTTTGTACTGGCGAAATTCATGTTATGTGTTACCTTCGTAAGAACAGATGATGTGCTCTCTGTAGTGTAAGACGTCTCAACAGGAATGATGGTCACCTTATTCCATGTTTCTGGCAGCTCTTCTTCATTTTTTGTTTTACTATTCTTATATGCATACAATTTCGATATCAAGGAAGAAATATTCCCGAATGTATAGCCATTGGTTGAAGAAGAATATGTAGATAGGTAGGAACTTCTATAGTCTGCAACATTTTTATTTGCAAAGAACGATTTTACGCTATCCGTGGGTAAAAGTAACAGGGTGGTAGGGATAGAATACATTGAATTGTCGTAGACATCATTGTTTAAACGTGGGAGGAACAGTCTCGCTGTATTTAATGAATCTTCCTCATGCCCACTCATGATATCGTCTACGGGAAGTGTTATTTCTGTGAAGATGCCTGCTGGTGACTTCACGTAAGTACAAGATTCGTCCTCTATCATTTCATTGATTTTGTTCTTATCCTGTATAATGTAGCTTTTTTGTATAACTTCTTCCGTTCCAGCAAAGGCAGAATACAGAGTTCCAATAGAATCAGCTGTGATATGTCCTTGATAATAGACAATAACCTGTGATTTGTTTATTTTTGCTACGCTACCTAAACCACCTTCGTGTTTTAAATAAAATCCTGGACAGATGTCATGTATGAAGCTGTATGTGTTTTTGTAGCTGTCTGCATGCGATGGGTCATAGTAATTACGTAACAGGTATGTACCGTAATTGTTGTAAGTGTTACCCCACTTATCAGTATAAGGATCATTCAGAGAAATATTAATCCTATTTTGGAATGTACTAGAACTACGTTCCGCATCAGAATAAATCCTATTTGAAACTGTATAAGACATCTGGGAATGAACACTTCCTGCATCAGTACGAATCATACCCTCAGCCTCTGGATCAAAGTCGGTTGTATATGTCTTACCTTCCTCAAAAGGCACAGATAATTCGTTGGTAGAGACTTTCATCAAGGCAAGTGAATCTCCTGTATAACTTGTTATATAGAGTACAAATACGCATGAATCGGCCTTTATCTGCTTATACTTTTCAATAGAAGCATCATATTGTTTAGGGTCAATATACAATGTGTCCAATGGTGGAAACTCATTCTCCCTCATGACACGAAACTGTGTCATGTAGTTACATGTCACATAGCCACCAGACTCTAAATCCTTGATTTTGCCAAGATAACCATATTTCGTCCTTGATACTACGTCTGATGCAATAGTAGAATTAGTTGCAACACTATAGTCCGTAGCCTCGAAGTTCACCACATCGTAGTCATCGGTCAATGTCATTCCGAGAGTATCAGTGGTGTCATCGCACGAAACGGTTATGGCAAGTAATATTAGTAATAAATAATATGTGTATTTCATTTTTGAGATGTTCTATTGAGTTATAATGACTCATAAAAATCTATATACTCCTTTGCAAAGTCACCTTCTGGTTGATCTAACAGTTTTGCAGATGATGCATCAGCATAATCGAGTATTTCTTTTTTGATATTCTTTGATGCTTTTATGACACCATCTGAATAATCAATAGCTATTTTTGCAAGCTCAGTACCGTCTATTGTCTCGTTGTATTTCTCCAAGTCGTCAATAGTTAATTCATTGAAGAGCATGCAACGCTTGAAATTATCGCCAAAAGGTACGTCTTGGGTTTCTTCATACAATGAAGTTACTACCTTTATGTCCTCCATGCCTGGCTCGTTTTTGTAGGCTTTCTTAAGGAATAAAGGAAGTAATTGCGCCATCTGTCCCTGACAATGTATGATGTCTGGAGTCCAACGAAGTTTTTTGATGGTTTCAACGACGCCTCTTGCAAAGAATACGATTCTTTCATTGTTATCGTTGTAGAAAGCACCATTCTCATCGGTCATCTGACCTTTGCGAGAGAAAAATTCCTCGTTGTCGATGAAGTACACTTGTACTTTCGTACCCATGATACTTGCCACTTTGATGATAAGAGGGTGATCAGTGTCGTCAATAGATATATTTATGCCAGACAGACGTATTACTTCATGTAATTGTCCGCGACGCTCATTGATATTTCCCCAGCGTGGCATAAATGTACGGATTTCAGCTCCCGCCTCTTGTATCTTCTGGGGTACAAGCTTACCCATTTTTGACAGTTCTGTCTCTTCCACGTAGGGAATGATGTCTTGATTGACGAAAAGTATTCTCTTCATTTGGTTTCCTGAGATTTTTTTGCTTTTATATGCGCAAGCGCATAATTCGTTTGCAAAGTTACAAAAAAATCCGCAAACTACTGACATTTCTGTCAATAGTTTACGGAAAATTAACCTTATAAGCATGAAAAATACCCCAAAACACCCTAAAAACCACTTTTACGAATGGTTTTTAACGTATGTGTCGTAGTAAAATTCTGTTCGAAAAATATCTATTCAAACGTTACAAGCGCGGTATTTTCTTTTACTGTTTCACCATTTTGGACAAGTATTTCTTTAATGACACCGTCTTTATCCGCAGTAAGATTGTTGTTCATTTTCATTGCCTCAAGAACGAGTATCGTATCTCCTTCTTTTATCTTGTCTCCTTCTTTTGCACAGATATCAACAATAGTACCTGGGATGGGGGCACGCAGAGCATCCTGCAGATAGTTCTTGTTTTCTGTATTGACAGGAGTAGCAGGCTTTTTTACGACGGTTTTCTTAACCACTGTCTGTTCAGGTACAACCTTCACATCATAGGTCTCATCATTTACGGTTACCGTTGCAATGCCGTCCTGGCGCTTACCTACTGTCACTGTAAATTCCTTGTCATTGATGATATATTTATATTTTTTCATCTGTTCGTCATGTTCAATTGTTTTGAAGTCCATTCTGTGTTGTTATGTACAATGGTAATTTTGCCGGATTCCATATCGTGAATGTTGTATCCAAGATCATCATGTAGTGCCATTGCTATGGCTGCATATACTTCATTTGTCATAATGAGAGGGCATTTACATAGGAATACATCCGTGCTTCTTAGCTGGCAGGTTTTGGCGTTTTGTAGCCAATTGTGCCAATGCTCTGCAAATACGGAAACGTGTATTGCGAGGTTCTATTACATCATCAATGTAACCATATTGCGCAGCTTGGTATGGGTTTGCGAACAGGTCAGAGTATTCTGCTTCTTTTTCAGCAAGGAATGCTTTGACATCACCACCTTCTTCTTTTACCTGCTTAGCTCCTTTGGCCTGCAGTACTGCCACTGCGCCAGCAGCTCCCATCACAGCTATCTCTGCAGAAGGCCATGCGAAATTGATGTCTGCTCTTAGCTGTTTGCATCCCATTACGATATGGGAGCCTCCATAGGATTTACGCAGCGTAACGGTAACTTTTGGTACGGTTGCTTCTCCGTATGCATAGAGAAGTTTTGCTCCATGTAGTATTACGGCATTGTACTCCTGTCCTGTTCCTGGCAAGAAACCCGGTACGTCAACAAGTGATACGATAGGAATGTTGAACGCGTCGCAGAAACGTACGAATCGCGCACCTTTGCGTGATGCGTTTACGTCAAGTACTCCTGCGTATGCAGAAGGTTGGTTTGCCACTATGCCTACGGATTGACCGTTAAATCTTGCAAAACCTATGATGATGTTTTTAGCGAATTTAGGCTGCACCTCGAAGAATTCTCCGTTGTCTGTTATGGCAGAAATGACCTTATACATGTCGTATGCCTGGTTAGGATCCTCTGGTATAATTTCGTTCAGTGTGTCGTCCATTCTGTCAACGGGGTCGTTGCATTCCGTGCGTGGTGCCTCTTCCATATTGTTTGAAGGTATGTAAGATATCAGTGTCCTGATAAGTTGTATACCTTCTTCTTCGGTCTTAGCGGTGAAATGTGTAACGCCAGACTTTGAACTGTGTACAGATGCTCCTCCAAGGTGCTCTGCATCAACATCCTCGCCGGTTACGGTTTTTACGACTGCAGGTCCGGTAAGGAACATATATGATGTACCTTCCGTCATCAGAGTAAAGTCGGTCAGGGCAGGGGAGTACACGGCTCCACCGGCACACGGGCCGTAAATCATGGATATTTGTGGTACCACTCCAGAAGCTAGGATATTTCTCTCAAAAATTTCTCCATATCCAGCGAGTGCATCTATACCTTCTTGTATACGTGCACCACCGGAATCATTGATACCAATACATGGAGCTCCCATTGTCATTGCAAGATCCATCACTTTGCATATTTTCTCTGACATGGTTTTTGACAGAGAGCCTCCGTTTACGGTGAAATCCTGAGCAAAGACATAGACAAGTCTTCCGTCTATTGTGCCGGATCCTACTACTACGCCGTCGCCGAGATATTGTTTCTTCTCCATGCCAAAATTATGGCAACGGTGCAGCTTGAACATATCATATTCTTCGAAGGAGCCTTCATCAAGCAGCATGTTTATGCGCTCTCTTGCAGTGTATTTCCCACGTGCGTGCTGTTTCTCAATGGCCTTTTCTCCACCACCGAGTCTGGCTTCTTCACGCTTCTCTATTAGTTTCTTTATTTTTTCTGTTTGTATAGACATCTTTTTTATTGATAAATAAATAATTAATAATTAAGATTAGGGAGTCAAGCCCCTAAACAGATTCTGTCCTCGCTTATTTTTGTGGTTCACACAATTCGGTCAATATGCCTGCGGTTGATTTTGGATGTAGGAATCCTATCATCATGTTCTCAGCGCCTGGACGTGGTGCCTTGTCTATCAACCTTATATCCTTAGACTCACATTCCATAAGAGCCTCTTGTACACCGTCTTCTACGGCAAAAGCTACATGATGTACTCCTTTGCCTCCTTTTTCAAGCCATTTTGCAACGGCAGAGTCCGGAGAAGTAGGTTCGAGCAGTTCCAATTTTACTTCACCCACTTTCAGAAATGCTGTTTTAACTTTCTGGTCGGCTACTTCTTCTACGGCGTAGCATTTCAGTCCCAGTACATTTTCAAAATAAGGGAGCACTGCTTCAATGCTCTCTACACCTATTCCAAGGTGGTCGATTCTTGAGATCTTCATTGTTTAGTAGTTTTATTGATTTAGTTGTTTGTTATCATTTGTATTATCGAATTAGTCTGCCATCAAGTTTTCCTTAGCTTAGGAATCCTAACAATGTGCCGGCGGCAACGGCAGAACCTATGACGCCCGCCACGTTAGGTCCCATGGCATGCATGAGCAGGAAATTGTGCCGGTCGTATTCCAAGCCGAGGTTGTTTGATATTCTTGCTGCCATTGGTACAGCGCTTACTCCGGCGTTGCCTATCAGCGGATTAATCTTGTTTCCTTTTCTCAGGAACAGATTCATGAATTTCACGAACAATATACCACTGGCTGTTGCTATTACGAAGGCGAATGCTCCAAGTGCAAAGATTTTAATGGTGTTCATTGTTAGGAACTCCGATGCTTGTGTAGAACATCCAACAGTAAGACCGAGCAATATTACTACGGCATCGTTCAGAGCCGTAGTGGCAGTCTTTGCCAATCTGCTTGTCTTTCCACTTTCCTTTAAAAGGTTTCCGAAGAACAGCATGCCAAGCAAAGGAAGTCCGGAAGGAACGAGGAACGTTGTAAGCAATAATCCAATTATAGGGAACAGGATTTTCTCTGTTTGTGATACTTTTCTTCCTGGTTTCATCTTTATGGTACGTTCCTTGTCTGTTGTAAGCAAACGCATTATGACAGGCTGTATAACAGGTACCAATGCCATGTATGAATATGCACATACGGCAATGGCTCCCATAAGGTTAGGACTGAGTTTGCTTGATAGGAATATGGCAGTAGGACCATCGGCTCCACCTATAATGGCAATACCTGCGGCTTGGTTAGGTTCGAAACCTAACGAAAGTGCTATCATGTAAGCGCCGAAAATACCAAATTGTGCAGCTGCTCCTATAAGAATCAACTTAGGGTTGCTTATTAAAGCAGAGAAATCGGTCATGGCTCCTATACCAAGGAATACGAGTGGAGGATACCATCCTTGTCTGACTCCTTGATAAAATATGTTCAATACGGAGTTATCCTCATAGAGTCCTATCTCCAATCCAGCGTCGGTGCGGAAAGGAATGTTGCCAAGTATTATGCCGAGTCCTATCGGTACCAATAACAAAGGTTCAAAGTCTTTCTTGATGGCAAGCCATATAAACAAGGCTCCTACACATATCATAACTATGTTTCCTGCGGTTACGTTGGAAAAACCTGTGTATGATATGAATTCCTGGAAATTATTTATTATGAATTCGCTTATAGACATATAATGGATTTTTATTGTTTTATTTTGCTATGGTTACGAGGACTGTTCCTTCCATAACGGTGTCACCTACATTAACCATGACAGATGTTATCGTACCGGATGTTTCTGCCTCTATATTGTTCTGCATTTTCATAGCTTCAAGTGTAACTACCGTATCACCTGCAGCAACTGCATCGCCAACCTTAACTGGTATTGATGTGATAGTACCAGGTAATGGTGAGCATACCTTGTCTCCGGCACCGGCTTTAACTGGTTTTGGCGTTTCTGCTTTAGGAGCTTCGCCTGTCACCGGTGAAGCCTGTGGTTTTATCTTCATTGGCTGTTTGGTTTTCATACCAACAGAGATCGGTTGTTTCATTTCTACGTCAAACTCGACCCCGTTTACGGTTACCTTTGCCACATTTCCTTCTATTTCTATGATGTCTACTTCATAGTCTACACCATGCACTGTATATTCATATTTAGCCATATCTTTATATATTTGGTAGTTAGTATTTGTTTATTAAAGCGTTTGTTGATATAATTTCGTTCTTTGTTGTCTGTTATGAAAAGATTTATGATCTGTTTACTGAATTGTTGAAAGAATGGTGTGCTCCCCATTCTGTGTTATGTGGTCTTATAGAAATCGTTCCAGACTCTATGTCGTGTACATCGTCAAGGTATTGTTTTAGTGCCAAGGATATTACGGCGATATAGATTTCTTTGTCACGACCTCGTGTCTCGAATCCGTCTTGTAATATGTTTGTTGTTACGTGGCGTACTTTTTCAAGCTTCTTAGCAGTCTGTACTACAGGCTTTATAGGTTGCTTTGCTGCAAGTTTGCTACGCCTGTCGGCTACCCATCCGAATATGAGGAAAAATAGATATAAAAGTATAAGTGATGTAAACACGATTCCCATACATAGAATGGTGATTCCTATGCCATTTGGATCTTCGCGTTTAAGTTTCTCAATCTTAGTTTCTGAGGCTTGTATGAAATTACTGATACCAGGTGTAACGGCATCAGTGTTTTTCACGATCCATTTGTCTGCTCCGTCTTGTATGCGTGCAAAACTTGTGTTTTCCTTTATTGGTGGAATCGTGATGCTGTCTATGAGGTCAATGGCGTTACCGTCATAAAGAGCTATCCATGTTGGTTTGCCGATGTTTGCCCTTGCTGTCAGGTGCGTAACGCCCTTTGAAGGTGTACTGTTTAGAAAAAGTATTAGATGTTCTTTTGCCGACAATATGGTTTTGTGCGAGCCGTTTGGTATCATGCTCATACGTTTCACGCGTTCAGTCACACTCATATTCTTGTCGAGTACAGTAGTGTCTGTCGTGATATACATATTACGCACATTGTATGTACTATACGATGTGTTCAGCAATTCTATCCAAGGTAGCCTGCTGCCAAATTCATCTTGAATACTGCTTGTGTTGACAGTCATAACCTCATTGATTTTTATGTTCTTCGCATTTTGCGCCAGAACAGAGGTTATGACTGCCATCAGCATTGTTAGTGTAATAGATATTCGTTTCATTAAAGGTCTCAGTTTTTATATAATTATATAATTTGTATTGTAATTTTGCAAGTAGTCTTATGTCGTTTATCAACTACAGAAGAGTAGCACTATTAACTGTGCGGTGAAGATGCGCAGGAACATACTCAAAGGATACACTGTAGAATAGCCGATGGCTGGGGCATCCTTAGAGCAGCTGCCGTTGGCGTATGCCAATGCCGGCGGATCTGTTGTGGCACCTGCCAGCATACCCATGATAGTGAAGTAGTTGAACTTGTATGCTTTTCTTGCCACGGTTCCGATGATAAGAATCGGTATGATGGTGATGAGGAAACCTGTAAGTACATATAGCAGTCCGTCACCCATGACCACAGTGTTGACAAAGTTGGCTCCTGCCTTTATTCCGACGCTGGCAAGGAACAACACCAATCCTATCTCTCGCAACATGAGGTTTGCAGACGTCGTGGTGTATGTTACCAAGTGCAGCTTGTATCCGAAACGACCTATCAGAATGGCTATAATCAGCGGACCACCGGCAATACCGAGTTTCAGAGGGATAGGTATTCCTGGTATAGCTATTGGCAGGCTGCCGAATATTATACCTATTATTATACCGATGAATATCGTAGCGATATTTGGATGGTCAAGACGCTTGATAGCGTTGCCTAATACTGATGACACACGGTTTACTGATACCTGGTCGCCTACAACCATCAGTTTGTCGCCCACCTGCAGAGGCAAGTTTGAGCGTGCGAAGATATCCATACCCTGACGTGTCACGCGTGTTACGTTTACGCCATATACGCTTGAGAAATGCAGTTTGGCAAGTGTCTTACCGTTTATCTCTGGCTTTGTGATGAGTATGCGACGGCTTATCATCTGTTTTGTCTTCTCCTGCTCTTCAAACTCAGGAACGATGGTCTCGTGTCCGATGAAAGCTTGTACAGCCTCTGCATCTTGCTCTGAGCAAACGATATAAATCTTATCACCAGCCTCCAGTGCTGTAGTACTCTTTGGTATTATCAGTTGACCATTGCGCAGTATGCGTGAACATACGAAGTCACGTTTCATGAAGTCGTGAATCTCAAGCATCGTGTGTCCTGCAAGGAACTGGTTCTCCACGATGAGGTGCATCAGGTGTGGCTTGGTAGCGTCATTAACCTCTTGCTTGTCCAGTTCGTCCTCTTCATCCTGCATCTTTATTCCGCATATATAGCGTATGGCTATCGTGCCGCCTATGATGCCTATCACGCCAAGTGGGTAAGCGCATGCATAGCCGTTGGCTATAGCAGGTGCATTGCCACCCATGATAGAACTGAGTGCTTCCTGTGCGGCACCAAGACCAGGGGTATTGGTTACGGCACCATAGAGTACGCCTACCATCATAGGAAGGTTTTCCGGGTTGCTTGTGTCAAAGAATGAGAAGTAGCATACGAACATGGTGGCAATGTTTAGCAGTATTAGCGATATAGCCAATACATTGAGTGTTACGCCGCCAGCCTTAAAGTTAGAGAAGAAGCCCGGACCGACCTGCAGACCTATCATGAAGACAAACAGTATTAGTCCGAAGTCTTGCATAAAGGTAAGAGTGGCAATCGGAGCTGTGAATCCTATATGTCCAGCCACTATGCCTGCGAAGAGTACGAAGGTGACTCCAAGGGATATGCCACCAATCTTCAGTTTGCCCAGATACACACCTACAGCTATTACTATGGCATATAGCAGTGCTATATGTGGCATACTTTCACTGTTTGTGAACAAATTAAATAACCAATCCATTTTGATTTTTAGTGTTTTTAGTATTCTAAATGCAAAGTTACTTAATTTTTCTGATACGCACAAGTAATAACGGAAAAATATTTTTTTTGTGACTTTTATAAATATTGAGTATTGCTGATAAACACCGAAACCTACATTTTTTTCTGTGTTTTTCACTTTTTGATCATTCCATGGATTCCTCGTATTTACGCAGATGACACTAAAACGAATCAGATAGTGCATACTCAAGGTATGCACTATCTGATTTTAAGTATCATTACCATCCACCGTTTTGTTTCACATTATAAGCAAACAGGACGATGAAAAAAAATCGGTGCTTCATCTTCTCATTGGCGTACCTTAATATTAATATAAAGAATACAAATAAGCTCCTGTAACCTTACGGGAAATAGGTAATTTCAACTGATACTTTTTTTTCTTGAAACGAATTACCATGATTAACCATAATTCGTTTCTAATATCTACGCTGCGACGATTTTTCACTTTGTCACAAAAAGAGACGTTTTGCTTACACTTTGACTTTTTGAAACAGTCAACTTGAAAACGCAAAATAGAGAAAGAAAAGACATCCCAACAATGATTGAAAGACCAAAAACAGGGGTTAAAAAGTAAAAGCTATCAAATTACATCGTGATTAGATAGCTTTTACAATGTAATATGATAGCTTTTACAACGTAAAACGGCACCTTTTACAACGCAATTTGATAGCTTTTACAAGCGAAAAAACAGGTTACGAGGATACCGTCTGTTGAATATCAGAGAGTTACAGCGTGCGCGAGAATCGCGTGTACGAAAATAATTTCCTTGCGATGGATTTTATCGCAAGGAAATTGAGGTTGTAAAAATCAAAGTGTAAGAAAAAGGAGGGGAAAAGTTACAAAACGAAAAACTGTCAAAGCTAATTTATAGAATCCACCTTTATAATGATAGTATTGCATGATGACGTAGGTTCAGTGCATGATATAAGGGCGTGTAGTGACTCCTATTCAAACGTTAGCAGGTGCAGAAGATGCATCTTCAGGTGATACAAGGATTTTATAGATAATTATGCACACCTACTTATCAGAATCGCTTTAAAATAAAATTACGCAGTAAGATGTTTTTTTTATGAAACATTTGGGTAATTCAAAAGATATTATTACCTTTGTGCTCAAATAAAGATAGGATATTTTCAAATATAAGGTTATTACAACAAAGAAATGAGAAAAAGTATATTTCTTTTACTATTGTTTTTTGTTTGCGCCTTCTTTTTCACCACGGGATGTGTTGATAAAAAAGGTGACGCTTCAGATAGTATTATGAGTGATACACTCATGTCTGACACCACACAGGAAGATTCACTGTCAGGACTGGTAGAGGAAGAGCCTATGCCAGCTGCTGCAGATGAATTGTTTGATGATTTCTTCTTTAACTATGCAGCGAGCCGTAAGGTGCAAAAAGAACGTACGATGTTTCCGCTTGACGTGAATACATACGGTAAGGAATCAAAGATGGAAGCAACACAATGGAAGCGTGAGCGCTTCTTTATGCCACAGGGATATTACACCCTGATATTCCATAAGCCATCTCAGATGAAACTTGTGAACGACACGTCGGTTAATGAGGTGACTGTGGAGAGAATATCTATCAAACAGTCCAAGGTTACTCGTTGGCACTTTTTGCGTACCCGCGGTATGTGGCGTATGAACAAGATTTCATACACGTCGCTCGGCAAGCATCCCGATGCAGGTTTTATAAGGTTTTACCAAAGATTTGCCACCGATACGGCATTCCAGCAGAAATCGCTGGCAGAGACAGTTTCTATTACTGCTCCTGATCCCGATGACGACTTCTCTACCATGACAGGTGACATCATGCCTGAACAGTGGCCAATGTTTGCTCCTTGGATGCCATCAGGCAATATATATAACATAGTATATGGTGCTCAGCCATATCCTGCATCCAATACACGTTATTTCCTTATACGTGGTATAGCAAATGGGCTTCAGACAGACCTTGTGTTCGTTCGTAGTGGCAAGACCTGGAAGTTAACTAAAATGACGAATTGATAATAATATGCAAAGTTTGCTTAACCATAATACTTTTGGAATTGACCAAGGATGTAACGCGCTCTATGAGCCAACCTCTGTCGAGGAATTGCGTGCAACCTTGGCGATGCTTTGCAAGGAGCCTCTGCTTGTTATTGGTGGAGGTAGTAATTTGTTGCTGACACAGGATTTTGAGGGAAATGTGTTGCACCCGCTGATAAAAGGAATAGAGGTCAGCGAGAAAGACACCTACATTCTGATGCGTTGCGGTGCCGGGGAGGTATGGGACGAGGTGGTTGACTATGCTGTGAGTCATGGATACTATGATATGGAGAACCTGTCGCATATACCTGGTGAGGTTGGAGCTTCCGTAGTACAGAACATAGGAGCCTACGGCATGGAAGTGCAGGATGTGGTTTACAAGATAGAGGCAATAGAGACGGAGACCGGTAAGGAGGTTGTCATAACTCCCGAGGAGTGTGACTATGCATACCGTTACAGTAAGTTTAAAGGTGAGTGGAAAGGTAGATACGTAGTAACCTACGTTACGTACAAATTGAGCAAGAATTTCACACCGCGTCTTGGTTATGGAAACCTAAGTGCCGTCTTACAGCAGAAAGGTATAGAAAATCCTACGGCAAGTGACGTGAGAAGGGCGGTGATAGATATAAGGAAGTCTAAACTGCCAGAACCGGAGATCGAAGGTAATGCAGGTTCTTTCTTCATGAATCCTGTTGTTGATCGTGATAAGTTCAGCGAACTGATAGAGAGATACCCAAATATGCCGCATTACAATGTGGGTGATGACAAGGTGAAAATTCCTGCAGGTTGGATGATTGAGCAATGTGGATGGAAGGGTAAGTCTATGGGACGTGCTGCCGTGCACGACAAGCAAGCCCTTGTCTTGGTGAACAAGGGTGGCGCGACTGGCAAGGAGATACTTGCTTTATGTGATGCTATACGAAGTGACGTGAAGTCGCGTTTTGGTATAGAGATCAGGCCCGAGGTGAATATTGTTTAGAGTCAGTGTGATATGAAGTTGATTTTTCTTGGTACCGGCACTTCGATAGGTGTACCAGCTATAGGATGTGACTGTGAGGTCTGTAAAAGCAATGACATTCATGATAAGCGCCTGCGTGCATCGGCAATGATAGAGACTGACGAGGGACTGAGGATACTGATAGACTGCGGACCTGATTTTCGTCAGCAGATATTGAAGCAGCCATTCGGAAAGATTGATGCCGTACTGATAACGCACATACACTATGACCATGTAGGTGGCATAGATGACCTGCGCCCTTTTGCAAATTTCGGTGATGTAGATATCTATGCACAACAAGATGTCATTGAAGGACTTCATGCAACGATGCCATATTGTTTCAAGGAGAGTCTGTATCCTGGCGTTCCTTTGTTGAAATTGCATGAAGTCTGTAGCGGAAAACCATTTGTTGTTTCACGCCCGCATAAGATAGAGATTGCTTTTCCGGCAAGCGGAGCATCGCTTGAAGGTGTTATGAATAAGGAGGGAAAGACAAAAATCGTTCCTGCCGTAGGAGAGAAACAAAGCATAATGCCCGTTGGCGTTATGCATGGAACATTGCCGATTTTAGGATACCGTATTGGCGACTTGGCGTATATTACAGATATGAAAAGTATAGAGGATGATTCTGTAGCGTTGCTTGAAGGAGTGAAGGTGCTTGTGGTGAATGCTCTGCGTTTTGAGAAAGAACATCATAGTCATCAGTTGGTGAAAGATGCGATAAGCTTCTCGCGTAGAATTGGAGCACAAAAGACGTATTTTACACACTTGACACACGACATAGGTACGCATAACGTAGCAAACAGTCATCTGCCCGAGGGATTTACCTTCGCTTATGACGGTTTGATTGTAGAGGTGTAGTGTGGTTTTGAAGGGGTGTTTCTATAGTTTGCTTCCTTCTAGTTTTTTGGGGCAGAAAGAATCAAAAGGACATTTGTCACATTGTGGCTTCAGACTTTTGCATATATATCTTCCGTGAAGCAAAAGCCAATGATGGGCTAACCCCATTATTTCTTCTGGTATATGTTTTGTGAGTTCTCTCTCTACCTTTAGGGGAGTATTGTGTTTCAAACTTACGAGTCCTAGTCTGTGGCTTACCCTATATACGTGAGTATCCACAGGCATTGCGCTTTTAGAAAAAGCTACAGCCATTATTACGTTGGCAGTCTTCCTGCCAACACCAGGCAAGGAAGTAAGTGAATCCATGTCGTTTGGTACTTCGTTGTTAAACTTTTCAACGAGCATCTGTGACAACCCTACAAGATGTTTTGCCTTGGCATTGGGGTAAGATATGCTTTTAATATATTCGTATATGTCTGCTTCATTGGCGTTAGCCATGTCCTTGGGGGTAGGGTAGGCTGCAAAAAGAGCAGGCGTTACCATGTTTACACGTTTGTCTGTACACTGTGCAGATAGAACTACTGCGACGAGAAGTTGAAATACGGAAGAGAAATCCAATTCGGTTTCAGCATCGGAATTGTTCTCTTTGAAGTAGTTTATGATTTGATTGTAACGCTCTTGTAGTTTCATCATTAATAAATTTGAAAAAAGGCTCGCAAAGAATTTCTCTTTGCGAGCCTGATTTATTGTTATTGTGTTTTGTAATCAATAGGATTACTCACCCTTCTCCATCTGAGCCTTCAATGCTGCAAGTGCATCGAAGTCGCCAAGAGACTGAGCTGCTGCTACATTGTTGATCTGTGTAGCGTCGTCCTTCTTAGCAGTACGCTTTGCAGCACGTGGCTTCTTCTCAGTCTGCTCGAGCTCCTTGTCTGGTTCGAATGTGCGAGAGTGAGAGAGAATGATGCGCTTTGTCTCCTTTACGAATTCGATAACCTTGAAATCGAGTTCCTCGCCCTTCTGTGCAGAAGTGCCGTCCTCCTTAACAAGGTGCTTTGGAGTAGCGAAGCCTTCGCCGCCCTCGTTGAGGGTGATGACTGCGCCCTTGTCCATAACCTCAGAAACGACACCTTTGTGTACAGAACCTGGAGTATAGAGAGTCTCGTATGTATCCCATGGGTTCTCCTCAAGCTGCTTGTGGCCGAGAGAAAGACGACGGTTCTCCTTGTCTATCTCAAGAACTACAACGTCGATAGGTGCGCCAACCTGTGTGAACTCAGATGGGTGCTTAACCTTCTTGGTCCATGAGAGGTCAGAAATATGGATGAGTCCGTCAACACCTTCCTCGAGCTCTACGAAGATACCGAAGTTAGTGAAGTTGCGAACCTTTGCTGTGTGCTTAGAGCCGACAGGGTACTTTGTCTCGATGTTAGCCCATGGATCCTCCTTCAGCTGACGGATGCCAAGTGACATCTTACGCTCCTCGCGGTCGAGGGTAAGGATTTCTGCCTCAACCTCGTCACCAACCTTAAGGAAGTCCTGTGCAGAACGCAGGTGCTGGCTCCATGACATCTCAGAAACGTGGATAAGACCTTCAACGCCAGGTGCTACTTCTACGAATGCACCGTAGTCAGCGATGACAACTACCTTACCCTTGATACGGTCGCCAACCTTGAGGTTTGGATCAAGTGCATCCCATGGATGTGGAGTGAGCTGCTTCAGACCGAGTGCGATACGCTTCTTCTCGTCGTCGAAGTCGAGAATTACGACATTGATCTTCTGGTCGAGCTGTACAACCTCATGTGGATCGCTTACGCGGCCCCAAGAAAGGTCTGTGATGTGTACGAGACCGTCAACGCCACCGAGGTCGATGAATACACCGTATGAAGTGATGTTCTTAACTGTACCCTCGTAAACCTGACCCTTCTCGAGCTTAGACATAATCTCCTTCTTCTGAGCTTCGAGCTCAGCCTCGATAAGAGCCTTGTGTGAAACGACTACGTTGCGGAACTCCTGATTGATCTTGACAATCTTGAACTCCATAGTCTTACCTACAAATACATCGTAGTCACGTATTGGATGAACGTCAATCTGTGAGCCTGGCAAGAATGCCTCCATACCGAATACATCAACGATCATGCCGCCCTTAGTACGACACTTGATGTAACCCTGAATGATCTCTTCCTTCTCCAGTGCCTCATTGACACGCTCCCAGCTTTTAGCCATGTGAGCCTTCTTGTGTGAAAGAACAAGCTGTCCTTTCTTGTCCTCCTGATTCTCTACGTAAACCTCTACGGTGTCGCCGATTTTCAGGTCAGGATTGTAACGGAACTCAGAAGCTGCAATGATACCATCGCTCTTGTAACCGATGTTAACGATTACTTCCTTCTTGTCCATTGAAATTACGGTACCCTCGACCACCTGGCCCTCAGATACCTTGTTGAGTGTTGCATCGTAAGAAGCTTCCTGAGCTTCCTTACTTGCGTTTGAGATACCTCCATTCTCGAACTCCTCCCAGTTGAAGTCGTCGAGTGGCTGTACATTTTTAAAGTTAGACATAATGTTAATTAATAATTAATGATACCCTTCGTTGGGAAATCGGGTGCAAAGGTACGACTTTTTATTTATATATTGTTCGTGCGTGCATAGGAAAATTTATAGAATTAAGTTATTTTAACTACTTTTCGTATTAAAATTAAAAAAACGATGCTTTGTTAAGAATAAAATTTGTACTTTTGTGTCACGAATAAACTTTAAGGTGGGTTCTAATAATTCCCACTGTCAGATTTTTGAATTTGTTTCGAGGGCAAAATGTTAACTGATAAGGGAGCATAGCGGGCTATGTGACCGCAGAAGTTAACAGTTTGCACCGAAAGAAAACAAAAATATGACATAATGTTATTCATGTAATTAACTAATTTAACTCGTGGGAATTTTTAGAACCCACCTTAAATAATTTACTTGGAATAAAATAAATTGATTGATAAAATGAAATTGAATGTAAAGAAACTATTTCCTGTAGGGATTATAGGTTTTGTCGTGTTAATTGTTGCGGCAACACTTTTTTATCTGTTTGCTCCTATGAACAAAACTGACGGGGATGCTTATGTCTATGTTGACAAGGATGACAACGTAGACTCTATAGCGGCGAAACTTGACGAAGTGAGTCATTGCTACAGTGTGTCATGTATCAAGATTTTAGCAAGACATACAGGGTTAGAGGATAATATCCGTACCGGACGTTTCTGTATTGACAAGTCTGTAGGCTCGCTTATGTTCTTCAGAAAACTACGTAATGGACAGCAGGACCCAGTGCGCCTTACTGTGCCTTCTGTCAGGACATTGGATAGGCTGGCAGAAGAATTATCCGCTAAATTGATGATGGATAAGGAGGAACTGATGAACTATTTTGCAAATAATGATTCATGCAGTAAATTCGGACTTGATACAGCGACGATTGTAACCTTGTTTATTCCTAACACATACGAGGTGTATTGGAATATCTCTGCAGAGAAGCTTTTGAAAAAGATGCAGGATGAGAAAAAGAGATTCTGGAACGATGAGCGCATGGCAAAGGCTGGCAAGCTGAATCTCACACCCGAGGAAGTTATGACATTGGCAAGTATAATAGATGAGGAAACTGCGAACAATGCCGAGAAGCCAATGATTGCAGGTATGTATTATAATCGTTTGCAGAAGCCAATGCCACTCCAAGCCGACCCTACCATAAAGTTTGCTTTGAAGGACTTTGCAGTAAAACGTATTTACAATAATATGCTCCATGTGAAGTCTCCTTACAACACTTATATAAATGAAGGGTTACCTCCAGGTCCTATCAGGGTGGCCAGTGTGGCAGGCATCGATGCCGTGTTGAATATGGAAAGGCATGATTATCTGTATATGTGTGCAAAGGAGGATTTCTCTGGTACGCATAATTTTGCTCGTACATATGAGGAACACTTGCAAAATGCGGCAAAATACAGCAAGGCATTAAATGAAAGAAACATAGGGAAATATTAATGCAAAAGTCAGACGCAGTGTATGTCTGATATTAATAAATATGGTGGAAGGAAAACGTAGGGTTGCTGTTTTTGATTTCGATGGTACTATAACCCGGAAGGATACTATGTTTGATTTTATCAGACATGCAAAAGGAACGATGTCTTTATACCTTGGCATTGTGATTTTTGCTCCTATGATAGCATTGATGTTTATGAAGGTCATAGATAATCATCAATGCAAACAGAAACTTTTGTCCTGGTACTTTAAGGGTATGAAATACAGCGTGTTCAAACATTTTGGCGAAACATACGCTGCAAGGGTGGGGGATTTAGTCCGACCTGACGTTATGGAAATCTTCAGGCAACGAAAACAAGAGGAGTGTACGATTTATGTTGTTAGTGCAAGCATAAGAGAATGGGTGGCTCCTTTTTGTCTTGCTTTAGGTGTAGAGGAGGTGCTGTCAACAGAGATGGAAGTCGGCAGCGACGGAAGGCTTACAGGTAAATTCTCCACGCACAACTGCTTTGGCGCAGAGAAGGTAAGGCGCCTTGCTGCAAAAGAACCAGATAGGAGCGAGTATTATCTGTATGCCTATGGTGATAGTCGTGGCGACAGAGAGATGTTTAAATTTGCCGATGAATGGAAAAAGGTGTAATTCCCTATGCGGGCAAACTATTTAATATTCGATTATAATTAATGTTAATATGTTTGCTTGGGTGCAGATTTTTGTGTAACTTTGTAGCCTATTTCTTCAGACAACTACAATGAGAACAAAATATTACATATTGCTTTTGCTGGCATTCGTTTTTGCTTTGCCTTCAAAAGCCGTACTCAAGGAGGATAGCTTGAGTAATACGTTGCGTATATTACGTAGCGAGCTTAAAACGTACCACGATGAATACGGAAAGAAGCAGAAACAGATGAGTATGGCAAGGCGCAATGTGATGAAGACATTGATGGAGACCGTGCAGAGCTCAAACCAAAATTCATTGATGCTGTATTCTCAGAAAGACGGCTACGTTTTTGACCTAACCTATGCATGTCATGAGGCTATAGAACAATACAAGGAATTTGAACGCCATCTTATTCCTTTTAAAAACTATGTTGACAAGAATAATAGTGAAGTGACTCGCTTCGACAGCTTGATACAATGCTTAAAGTCAATGCCGGTCATGATGCTGGACGAACAGTCAAAGATAGATAGAAATGTAAGCCTGGCTTTAGCAGTAAACACACGTCGTATGGTAGAAGAAGACCGTGATCAGTTAACGGAGTACATCTACTATTATAAGATGACAGAGAATCGTCTGAGGAATTTGAATGACTACGCTAATTCCAAATACGCGGAGATACAAAACAATATATTCAAGAATGGAGGCGATAATTATTTCTCGATATTGTCAAGTTTAGGCAGATACCTATCGGAAATGAGAGAGAGCGTAGATGAAAAGTATTTTACTACTAATAATGATGTACGGTCTCAGTGGGATTCTAAATGGATTCTCGGTCTGTTTGGCTTTATATTACTCTACGGCTGTGTTGCCATATTGTTAAATCAGATTATCGTCCATTGGTTTGTGTCATATCTGATAAAGAAAGGAATGCTATCGGGTATCTCCAGTTGGTTCATGGAGAAGCGTAGATGTATCATCCTGGCATCAACGGCTGTTACCTTTGCTATACTGCTTGGTATAGTACAGGCTTTGATAGAACAGAATTTCCTTATTATGGCGTCATCATTGCTCGTGCAGTTCGCATGGCTTATGAGTGTAATAATCATCTCTACTTTGCTACGTGTCAAGACAGAGCAGATAATGAGTACGCTTTATGTATATATGCCACTGCTTGTGAATGGTTTCGTTGTAATCAGTTTCCGTGTGGTATTGATTCCGAATGCATTGGTAGATATTATATTCCCACCAATACTTCTGTTCTGTTGTATATGGCAGTGGATTGCATTACGTAAGACGAAGGATATAGATAAAAGTGATCGAGGCTATGCTTATTTTTCACAGTTTGTATTTTTGGTATCCCTCTGTTCATCGCTTATAGGATATACGCTTTTATCTGTACAGATTCTTATCTGGTGGATTATGCAGTTGACATGTATATTGACAATAACATGTATTCGCGATTGGTATAAAGAGTATTCTAAGGAAAAGAAACTTGGGGAGAAGCCTATTACAGAGACGTGGCATCATGCCATAGTTTATTGGGTACTGTTGCCTACTGCAGGCGTAGCTTCTGTCGTTATAAGCTTGTATTGGGCTGCTGATGTATTCAACCTGTCAGACTGGACATGGAATCTGTTTCAGAAGGATTTCATCAACACTCCGAATTTCAGGGCTAGCATTTTGAGTATCGCTGTGGTTATTGTGCTTTGGTTTGTCTTCAACTATCTGAATCATACATCGAAGGCATTTGCAAAGCTGTATTTCGTACAACATGACAAGTCCAATGCAGAGCAGCGCTTCATGATGGTAAAGAATGTGATGCAGATCATAATATGGGGAATGTGGTTTATAATAGCATTGTCTCTACTGCATGTTTCCAATACATGGCTTGTCGTTATTTCTGGAGGCTTGTCCACCGGTATCGGTTTCGCGTCTAAAGACATACTGGAGAATATCTATTACGGTATTTCATTGATGACAGGTCGTATAAAAATAGGTGATCTGATAGTCTGTGATGGAGTTCGTGGTAGAGTGTCAAGTATATCGTATACATCTACTACAATAGATACTGTTGATGGTTCTGTTATAGCATTCCAGAATTCTCAATTGTTTACAAAGAATTATAAAAACATGACAAGGAATCATGGATATGAACAGCATATACTGGATGTAGGCGTAGCATACGGAACAAATGTCAAGGATGCAAAAGAAATCATTGCAAATGCAGTAGTTCAGCTTAGATGCATAGACCAACGTAAGGGAGTAAAGGTAGTCCTAAAGGAATTAGCAGACTCTGCCTTGGTATTTAAAGTCATAGTCTGGGTAAATGTATTTACGCAGTATCTGGATGATGGCGAAATTTTTGAGGCTATATATAATGCTCTAAACGAGAATAATATAGAAATACCATTCCCGCAAACTGATGTACATATTAAAACAGACTAAAGTTTGTTTTTAAAAGGAAAAGTATAAAGGATTATTTATTTTATATGAGAAGAATTATCTTTAATATAATATGTTTGCTGTGCGTAATTGGCTTAAAGGCAGCTACGCCAGAGAATGTAGAGATGTCTTCAGATTCGCTGATAGTTGCGGATTTGAGAGATAAAGGTATAGTATTCTCACATGATAATAGTGTTGTATTGTTTAACAGCGGACAGAAGAAATACGACGATCTTTTCACTGCCATACGCCATGCAAAAAGTAGTGTACATCTTGAATATTTTAATTTTCGTAATGATTCCATAGCTAATGCATTGTTCGACTTACTTGCAGAGAAAGTAAAAGAAGGTGTAGAAGTGAGGGCTCTTTTTGATGCTTTTGGCAACATGTCAAACAACAGACCTCTGAAAAAGGAACATGTAACAGCTATCAGGGAGCGTGGAGTGGAACTATACGAGTTTGATCCAATTGGATTCCCATGGATCAATCATGTTTTTCACAGGGACCATCGTAAAATAGTCGTGATAGACGGTCAAATAGCATATACAGGTGGCATGAATGTTGCTGATTATTACATACATGGTACAGATGTGGTTGGTTCGTGGCATGATATGCATTGTCGAATCGAAGGAGATGCAGTAAACACACTGCAGTCAATATTCCTGCGTATATGGAATAAGACAACAGGACAGAAGGTGAGTGGTGCACAATATTATCGTGGTATAGGGCCTGCAGGCTACTTTGACGGTGTGAAGCCAGACACAACCGCGACAGCCTATAAAAAGATGGTAGGTATAATAAACCGTGAGCCGCACAAGACAAACAAGATAATGCGACAGTTTTATATATCGTGCTTTGATAACGCCAAGGACAGTATAAAACTATTGAATCCATACATGTCATTGACTCATAGCGTAAAGAAAGCTATCAAAAGAGCATTGAAACGTGGAGTGAAACTTGACATAATGATGTCAGAAAAAAGTGACATTCCTATGGAGCCAGATGCTTCGTTCTATCATTTACATTGGATGATGAAGCGTGGAGCCAATGTTTATATATACCAAGATGGCTTCCATCATACAAAGATAATAATGGTAGATGGAAAACTTTGTACCGTAGGCAGTTGTAACCTAGATGCACGTTCACTGAACTGGGACTATGAAGCTAATGCTGTGATTGTAGATAAGAATACTACAGCTGAGTTGACACGGTTGTTCGATGAAGACAAGAAAAAAAGTTTCCTGCTTACACCTGAACGATGGGACAAGTGGCGTACACGTTGGCAGAAGACATACGGATGGTTATCCAAGTTGTTATCCACATGGCTATAGGGATTGATTATACAATTTGAAAGTGAATGACGACTATACAATGATAGTCTGAAGCATAATGAATATTACCTAAAAGAATATAGATATGCAGAAATATGACACTTTAGATGCCTATTGGCATGACATACATGATATACCATTACTCTCTGAGGAGGAGGAATGCTGTTTGGCAGAAAGAATACAAGCAGGCGATGAGAGTGCAGTAGAGAAACTTGTCACTTCGAATCTTCGATATGTAGTCAGTATAGCCCGTCAGTATGCAGAAAAGTCAGATGAGGTTAGCATGGATGATTTGATAAGCGAAGGAAATATCGCTTTGATAACAGCAGCTCGTAAGTGGCAACCCGAAAAAGAAAAGAGTTTTGTAAACTATGCGCAGTTTGATATAAAGAAGGCCATGCTTCAGGCCATGCCAGCACAGGGGACAATGGTCACGTTGCCTAAGCGAAATGCTGAGTCTGCAAAGCAAATACGCAGGTATTCTACCGATGCACCTATACATGCAGGACAGACCAACACCTTCGGAGATCTTCTGAAGGCAGGTAAACCCATGACTGACGACTCTGCAGAAGATAACGACATAGGTTATGCGCTGGCAAAGGTTTTGCGATATTTGGACGAAAAGGATAAATACATTATCAAGTCTTTCTATGGTATTGGTACAGCAGATGTCAAGACTTTGGCGGAGATTGGCGAAGAGTTGGGACTGAAAAGGGAGCGTGTACGACAGATTCGCAAAAAAGCAGAGCGCAAGATGAGAAGACTGTTAAAGATATTGAATTAACAATATATAGAATAGAAACGATATATAGAATAGAGTTATGGCAAAGAAAATATTTATTTTAGTATTTTTGTGCATAGGATTGACAGCAAGTCTTAGTGCTCAGAACGACAAACCTTCACCAGGTGGTCATCCAGGACCAGAAGATCCCAGGAAGGAAGCGGTCGATGCAAAAAAAGGAAAGCAGAAAATCCGCTATGTCAGCGACATCGTTGATGCACATGAAATGTATGTGTATGGCATTGCATATTCACCTGTTGACTCCGTCGTGTATTTTACGGACGAGATGAGCCTTGACGGTGCACAGATACATCTTCGCACCAAGTTCCTTGTAGCAAGGAACGAATTGTCCAGTCAGTTGCGCAACCACATGGTTTTCGAGGGTGAGAAGAACCGCACCTGTTGCGTGGTATTTAGTCAAGATTCAAAGAAATTAGACAAAAAATACCTGAAACAAGTAGAGTACTATAAAAAACGTGGCTATCTTGTAAAGTTCATCAACAGTGATAGGTTCCAGTTCAAGGCTGTCAGGACGGAATATACTGACGAAGGTTATGCCATAGAAGAAAAGGAAGTATCTGTAGAGTAGCAGTAAGGCCCATGGTTGCAGCATATAAGGTAGGTGGACACATCATAACGATATCCATAGACGGTGATGCTTCCGTCCTGGATAGGTTGTTGCCATCATTCATACCTTTCAAATATAATGCAGACGGTGATGCTCTTTTCAATATTTCCGTATGCAATGTGTTGTCAGCAATACCAGATGAAGACTGTCATTTGGTACGCGATGTTGACACAGGGAATGGCATCACTCGTGTGCAGAAGTTGAAGGATGGTGGCTACCAGTTCCACGTGCACGACGTGTCAGGTATCGAATGTGCGTTGATTATAGCATCTCCAGGATTTACTGATTGTCGTTGCATAATACAAGGTAACATTGCCATGCGTCGTTTTGCTATGAACAACTCCCTGATGCTTGTATATGCCTTCAGTGGGGCCACACATGACACTTTGCTCGTCCATGCCTCCGTCATCCGTCACAAAGGAGTAGCTTATGCGTTTACAGCACCTAGTGGAACCGGCAAAAGCACACATGTGGCTAATTGGATGAGAACCGTAGAAAAGTGTGACATAGTAAACGATGATAATCCTATATTTCGTATAGAAGAAGGGCGTCCGATCCTTTACGGTTCTCCATGGAGCGGAAAAACTCCATGCTACAGGAACATACGAGTGCCATTGGGGGCACTGATGCAGATAAAACGCGACGAAACGAACTATGTCAAAGAACTACCGCCACTGAATTCTTTTTCAGTGTTGTTGACTGCATGTTCATCCATGAAGTGGGATGAGACAATCTTTCAGAATGTATGTTCTACTGTGTCCAAGCTGGTAGAGAGCATAAAAGTTGCAGAGCTACACTGTCTTCCTGACATGGCCTCTGCATTGGTTTGCAAAAAATATTTGGAGGGATGATACAGCTACCGAATGACATTCTTATACCGCAAGTAGCGGATATGATAAAACAGGGTCACACGGTGACACTGCCATTGAAGGGCTATAGTATGCGTCCTTATCTTGAAGACGGTCGCGACAAGGCATTGCTTACAGCTGTCAACAGAGACCTCAAAGTGGGAGATGTCATTCTTGCTGAGATAGCGCCCAAAAGATGGGCATTACATAGAATCGTCAGCATGGAAGGCAACGACATAACGATGTATGGAGATGGAAATTTCAGTGCAGAACACGTTACCCGCGATGACATAATTGCCATTGCAGTAGGATTCTATAGGAAAGGCAGTGATAAGATTGATTCTGTCGATAGTACAACATACAGACTATATTGGAAGTCATGGGTTAAGCTAAGGCCATTCAGGCGCTACCTGTTGTTGGCATGGAATCTTTCAAACCATCCATCGGAGACGATAGCAAGAATATTTAATAAAATAAAGAACAGTCTATGAAAGTAAGATCAGGTTTTAAACTTAATAGTGTCTGTAATCAGTCATTTCTCGTTCCAATGGGCGAGAAGAACATTGATTTTTCAAAACTCATTGCGTTAAACGAATCATCGTTGCTACTGTGGAAACGTATGGAGCAAGGAGACTTTACGGAAGATGACCTTGTACAAACCATACTTGACGAATATGAAGTTGACGCTGACACTGCACGCAAAGACGTAAGGAACATCATCGAGCAGTTCAAGGCAGAGAACATCATTACAGACTAAAAGTAAACTTGATATATTCGCTTTGTTGTATTTCCGGGGTTAAATCAGGGTTCTATTTAATCTCAGGAATACATAGATGCAGAAACTACGAAATTAAATTACAATAAAATATGTACAGAACAAACACTTGCGGTGAACTCCGTATTGAGAATGTCGGTCAGAAAGTAAC
>Ga0310691_10001781_pt1 | contig 31263 bp, 29 predicted proteins | sample 176DNAGHGlowgp2_FD_203887 | JGI IMG/M metagenome (GOLD analysis project Ga0310691, IMG submission 203887) | Sheep rumen microbial communities from Palmerston North, Manawatu-Wanganui, New Zealand - 1766 DNA GHGlow gp2 (v2) (version 2) | ecosystem: Host-associated > Mammals > Digestive system >... | reverse complement strand
TTGGTGAAAACCCGCAGCTGCTTCACGAGGCTGTGGGCAAGATGGTCAGGGGTGAATGGAAGTCATGTGCCCTACCCGACCGCTGGGACGGCCGCACGGCAGAGCGTATCGTTCAGATTCTGCTTGACCGATAGGGTGTCAGATTTCCCCGCAAAGACTCTGCCCCATCATCTGCCGCACCGTTTCATTGTCGTCATATCTGCCCTGCAGATACATCAGCTTTGTGACAGCCGCTTCCACCGTTGAGTTGCGCCCGCTGACGACACCGGCCTCCTTCAGGCGGTAGCCGGCATCGTAGCGCGACATCTCAACGGCGCCTTGCATGCACTGGCTGATGTTCACGATGACCTTTCCCTGCGCCGTGCCCTGCTTCAGCGCACTGATGAGCCATGGCGTCTGTGGAGCATTGCCACTGCCGAAGGTACGCATCACGATGCTGCGCAGGTTAGGTGTAGCAATGATATGTCGGATGAGGTCCTCGCGGATGCCGGGAAAGAGTGAGAAAATGATGACATTGTTGTCCAGCCGGAAGAATGGCTTCATCGGTTGCGTGAAGTCTGGTTTCAGGATGCGCTCCCTGTGATAAGTAATGTTCACGCCCGCGTCAGCCAGGTGTGGGTAGTTGAACGACTCGAAGGCGTTGAACTCCTCGGCACTCTGCTTCGTCGTGCGGTTGCCACGCATCAGATGCCCGCCAAAATAGACACACACCTCGGGTACGACGGCCGTCCCATCCGGGTGTTGAGCCGCTGCTATCTCGATGCTGGTAATAAGATTCTCCTTGCCGTCGGTGCGCAGCTGTCCGATGGGCAGCTGACTGCCTGTCAGTATGACCGGCTTGGTCAGGTTCTGCAACATGAACGACAGCGCAGAGGCCGTAAAGGCCATGGTGTCGGTGCCATGCAGGATGACGAATCCATCCACCTCGTCATAGTGACGGCTAATGATGTGCACCAACTCTGTCCAGAGCGCAGGCGACATGTCGCTGCTGTCGATGGGCGGGTTGAACTGGCAGAAGTCAATCTTCGTCTGCAGTTGCTCCAGCTCGGGCACACAGCTGATGAGATGCTCGAAGTCAAACGGCTCCAGCGCTCCCGTCAGGCTGTTGCGGCGCATGCCGATAGTCCCACCGGTATAGATAAGAAGTACTTTACTGCTCAAATCTAAAACTCAAACCTCAAATCTCAAATCAGAATCTGATGTCCAGTTCAACATCAGTCAAGTTGTAGTTGTGCTTAGCAGCCGAGCGGTCATTCACGCGGGCATACTCCACGTTCAACTGCAAGTTCTTGGTGAACAGATAGTCAGCGCCCACCTCATACATTGTCTTCGACTGTCCCCACGCCTTTGCCTCACGATACAGGTCGTAGCGAGCCTTGACGTGCATCTTGTTCTTCTGAATCGGGGCGATGCAAAGGGCATAGAAGCCATCAGCCTTGTCAGCCGTATGGGCAGCGTTCCACCCCTGGCTGTGAATATACTCCGAGCGCAGTGTCCAGTCGTTGGCATTATATTCACCCGACAGGGCATAGCGGTTTTTCTCGCCCACTCCGGCGCGGCTGCCCGTCCATCCGAAGGCACCGATGCGCAGTCCCTTGACGGGCATCACCCACAGTCCGCCGATGATGTCCTTGCGGTTGTCAGCGTCGCCCGTGTTGATGCCCTCACCGTTGAAGGCACCTATCTGATAGTGCAGCAGGTTGCGACCGCTGCCATCCTTCAGGAAGTCGCCCTGCACCTGCACGCCGATGTCGCGTCCGTTGCTGGCGTGCTCACCGGTACGGTCAGCGAATCCCGCCAGCTTGCTGACGTTCTGCGAATAGGACATGAATCCCTGTGTGATGGGGTGCATGGGGTTCTCAAAGGTGAAGGGGCGCTTGAACTGTCCAGCCTTGACCTTGAAGAACTCATACTTCTGCCACTCGCCGAAGAGGTCCACCAGACGGATGGTCAGCGAGTTCTTCTTTCCCGAAGCGTTGGTGTCAAAGGCGTTGCCATTGATTTGCATCTGAGCCTTCCAGTAGAAGTCCTGGTGTGCACGTCCTTCCAGTGCCAGACGCACCAGTCTGAGATTGAAGCCGTTTTCCTCTTTTCCCTCCTGGTCCTGCGCCTTATACTGCACCATGCCATATCCACTCAGCTTGATATTCTCAAACCACTGCGGCTGTGCCTCGTCGGGCATGAACAGCGGGTCTTCAGGCATGACCATCACGGGCTGCTGGTTGTAGGCCGTCATCACCTTCTCAGGCACAAACTCATTAGGCACCACCAGACGGAACATATACTCGCGCATCCAACGGTCAGTCATAATCAGGCAGCCCTTCTGTCCCCAGTCGGCGCCCCATGAGTTCTCCACCTTCCACTTCACGGCACTTCCCTTCTTGTCCAGGTCGACGGCGGTGAGCGTCATGGCATGCGTCGAGCCGCTGTCGAAGGTGCTGATGCGCTCGGCTTTCGTCATGGGGAAGGTGGTGCCGAAGAGCGAGCCATAGTCGAAGTTCTCCGTGTCAGCGAAGCCGCGCTTGCGGTCGAGCATCTTGCCCACGTCGTAGCTGCTGTACATCTTGTGTCCGGCACGCAGGGCAGCAATGGCCATCTGCTCAATGTCGTCCATGGGCAGGTTGACATATTTCCAGTTGTGGCCGTCGTAGGTGTGGCGGTCGTACTCCACCTCATACGTCTTGTAGTAGGGTCTGCGCGGGTCATTCATCACCATGATGAACGAGCCGTTGAGAGGCTGCTGCCTCACCTCCTTGTAGAACGTCAGCGGCGTATATTCCTTTGGCTCGCCCACGGTCTGCCCCTTGCTGTTCTTGAAGGCATAGGTGAACTTCTGTGGCGGACAGCCGATGGTGTACTGCAGCATGTGGTAAATCTGTGTCAGCATCCGCGTCTTGGCCTTTTCCAGCGCGACGCCTTTCTTTCCCTTCTGCACCATCTCGCGCAGCTGCAGGCCATATTCCCTGAGCTTCGATGCAATGAGTGCCCTTGCCTTCGAGGTGTTGTCCGTCGAGAACGACTCCGGCATCACCTCTGCCGGCACCAGTCCATACTTGTCGGCCAGGTCGGCCACGCCGCAGAAAGTGCCACCGTCGCCGATGGGTGAGCGGAAGAAGAACTGCACGCGCACGTCGTCAAGCGGTTTGTCGCCGGTGTCTATACATCCCTGCAGCATCAGGTTGGCCTTCTCCAGCTGGTCCCAGAAGAAGAGATAGGCCTGCGAGAACTCCACCTGCAGCGAGTCGGTGCGCAGGTTGAAGTCGCCGCGCAGCACGTTCATTCCGCTGAACATCCAGCAGCGGCCGCTCTGCTTCTGGTCGGTGATGCTCTGTCTCCTTGTCTCAATGCTGAAGTGGGTGTCAAAGGCAGCATCGTTGTCGTGATTCTTTGCCAGGTTGTCAATGGCGTTGCCTGCAATGGCGTTCATCAGGGCACGGTCGGCTGTGGTCAGCTCCTGCTCCTTCTGAATGTCGTGCAGCATCTTCGTGCTGATGCCTCCCTCTCTTTGCGCCGTCACGGTCATGCTCAGGCCGACGGCCACTATCATAAAGATTTTTTTCATGTCTCTTTTATACATTATTATATTATAATGGCTGCAAAGGTAGCCATTTTTATGAAGTGAAGCAAAAAAAATGTCGAATAAATTTTGCCGTTTCTAAAAAAATGCCTACTTTTGCACACGATAACTATACATAATAACTCACAAACAAAACAATTATTGCCTATCGAGAGAATTTTACTTCATAACAAAACATAAATCATTATGAAGGAATTCAAGGAAATGACCGACGAACAGTTGGCCATGCTTTATGTCCAAGGCAATAACAGTGCTTTCGACGAACTTCTTGTTCGTACCCAGTCCAAGTTATTCACCTACATCATGTTCGTAGTCCACGACCACGACCTGGCTGACGACATCTTCCAGGAGACCTTCGTCAAGGCCATCACGAAGATGCAGAACGGGCAGTACACTGACTCAGGCAAGTTTGTGTTCTGGCTGACACGCATTGCCCACAACGCCATCATGGACTGGTACCGCCAGCAGCAGAGCCGCCACATCATGGAGCCCAATGCCGACAACGACCTTCAGAACCTGAGCATGGCCTCGGTCCTCGACTCGTTCCGCGAGTCGGAGCTGGTCAACGAGCAGGTGTTGCACGACGTGAAGCGCATGATGGAGGCCCTGCCCGCCCCTCAGCGCGAAGTGGTCTACATGCGCTACTACCAACAGCTGTCGTTCAAGGAGATAGCCGAGCTGACCAACGTCAGCATCAACACGGCGCTGGGCCGCATGCGCTATGCCCTCATCAACATGCGGCGCATGGCTCGCGAATACAGCATCGAGCTGGCCCTGTCAGCGTAGGGCTCAAGCGGGTGACAAGTCTCTTACGCTAAGCGTCTTAAGAAAACAGCCTGTTTTTCTTAAGACGCTTTAGTGTATAACTAATAAGCGTCCGATTCTCCTTTTTGCCCAAAAAAAGCTTGGTCATTCCAAAACTATTTGTTACCTTTGCGCCCAACAAACAACAACTAACTATCAAGACCTGAAAAACTATGATTAGAAAAGCAATCTTTGCGCTGATGCTGGCCCTGTGTGCCACCGCCAGTGCCGACAATCCCTACAAGCAATACACCGACGGGCTGCCCTTCAGCATGCCCGAGCTGAGCGCCCCCGCCATTCCCCTGCGCCAGGCCGTGCTAAGCGACTTTGGTGCCGACGGCACCGGCCAGCAGCTCTGCACCGAGGCCTTCAGCAAGGCCATCGACGCCCTGGCTGCCGACGGTGGCGGCCGTCTGGTGGTGCCCCGTGGCATCTGGCTCACTGGCCCCATCGTGCTGAAGTCGAACATCGAGCTACACCTGGAGCACGGTGCCGTCATACAGTTTGCGGCTGACGAGAGCCTCTATCCGCTTGTCAACACCTCCTTCGAGGGCCTTGACACCCGCCGCTGCCAGTCGCCCATCAGTGCCGTGGGCCAGGAGAACATCGCCATCACGGGCCATGGAGCCATCGACGGCAACGGACAATACTGGCGCCCTGTGAAGCGGTCGAAGGTGACCGACGCACAGTGGAAAGCCATCACCGCCCGGCCAGGCAGCCTGGTACCGAAGAAGGACTACTGGGTGCCCAACGAGGGCTATGCCAAGGGCGAGGCACTGTCGTCGATGAACGTGCCTGACAAGCCGCTCAGCGACCAGCAGTGGCAGGACATCAAGCGCTTCCTGCGACCCGTCATGGTCAGCCTGGTCAACTGCCGCAACGTGCTGCTGCAGGGCGTCATCTTCCAGAACTCACCCGCATGGAACCTGCACCCGCTGATGTGCGAGAACATCATCATCGACAACGTGCTGGTGCGTAACCCCGCCTTCGCACAGAACGGCGACGCCCTCGACCTCGAGTCATGCCGCAACGCCCTCATCGTCAACTCGCGCTTCGACGCCGGCGACGACGGCATCTGCCTGAAGAGCGGCAAGGACGCCGACGGACGGCGCCGTGCCCGTCCCTGCGAGAACGTCGTCGTCAGCGGCTGTACCGTCTTCGCAGGCCACGGCGGCTTCGTCGTCGGCTCAGAGATGAGCGGAGGCGTCCGCAACATCATGGTCAGCCAGTGCCAGTTCCTCGGCACCGACGTCGGCCTGCGCTTCAAGTCTACGCGCGGACGCGGCGGCATCGTGGAGAACATCTACATCGACGGCATCTCGATGAACGACATCAAGACCTACGCCCTGACCTTCAACATGTACTACGGCGGCAAGTCAGTAGCCGAGGTGCTCGCTGAGAAGAACAACGCGTCGGCCCCGGCAGCCACCACGGCACAGCCGGTGCCACCCGTCACTGAGGAGACCCCCATCTTCCGCAACATCGACATCCGCAACGTGGTGTGCAGCAATGCCGGACTGGCCATGGAGTTCAACGGCCTGCCCGAGATGCCCATCGACGGCATCCACCTCAAGGACATCACCATCCACGCCAAGAAGGATGCCACCTTCCAGTACAGCAAAGACATCACCAAAGACAACGTCAATATTATTGTAGAAGAATGAAACAGCACCGCTTACTTTCCCTGCTCCTCCTCATGGCAGCAGCCGTGCTGCCCGCCATGGGACAGCGAAGCACCATCAGCCTCGACTTTGGCTGGCGCTTCTGTGCGGGCGACGATGCCAGCTATGCCCAGCCGTCGCTTGACGACAGCCAGTGGCGCACCGTCAACCTGCCGCACGACTTCCAGATTGAACAGCCGTGGGTGGCACCGTCAGCCGACGAGAAGGCCGACAACAGCGACGCGGCGGCCAACATCAAGAGCCGCCTCAGCAGCCGTGCCTTCAAGGAGATGGGGCGCGGCTGGTACCGCCTGCACCTCACCCCCGCCGACAGCCTCAAGGGCCGACGCCTGCTGCTCGACTTCGGCGGCATCATGTATGTGGGCGACGTCTACGTCAACGGCCAGCTCGTGGGCAAGACCGACTACGGCTATGTGGGCTTCGAGGTCGATGTCACCAACAAGCTGCAGGTGGGCCGCGACAATGTCATCGCCGTCATGGCCGACACGCGCGAGCCGAACAACTCACGCTGGTACACCGGCGGCGGACTGTTCCGCAGCGTCCGTCTGGTGGCTACCAACGGCGACCTCTACTTCGCACGCCACCCGCTCAGCATCACTACCCGCGACAACCGCTTCGTCAACGTGAAGGCCGAGGTGGTCACACGCGGACGCGACAAGAACATGCCCGTCGACATCAAGATAACAGGTCCCGACGGCCAGGTGGTCTACGACGGCCACAGCACCGTCAGGCGTTCAACACCCACTCGCACCGTCGAGCAGCCACTGCCTGAGATAGAGATTGCCAACCCGCAGCTCTGGGACATTGACACGCCCAACCTCTACACCATCGAGGTGACGCTGCACAACGAGCGCGGCGACGTCGTCGACCATGTAAGCGACCACTTCGGACTGCGCACCATCGAGATTGGCCCCGCCTTCGGACTGAAGCTCAACGGGCGCAAGGTGCTGCTCAAGGGCTATGCCAACCACCACTCCTTAGGTGCGCTCGGTGCCGCCGCCTATCCACGGGCCATCGAGAAGCGCATCCAGCTGATGAAGCAGTGGGGCATGAACCACATCCGCACCAGCCACAACCCCTACAGCCGCGAGTTCATCGAGCTGTGCGACCGCTACGGCATGCTGGTCGTCGACGAGCTTTACGACAAGTGGACACGCCAGCATACCGGCGGACGCCAGGACTTCACCGCCCTGTGGCAGTACGACGTGCCCGAGTGGGTGAAGCGCGACCGTAACTCACCCTCCGTCATCGCCTGGAGCCTGGGCAACGAGCTGCAGCAAGACCCGAACATGCCCTACAACGACTGGGGCGTGACCCTCTACCGCCTGATGCGCCCCCTGGTGCAGCGCTACGACAGCACACGCCTGGTGACCGTGGCCATGCACCCACGCTACCGCAACTGGCAGACCGACTCGCTGCCCTGCGACCTGGCCAAAATCACCGACTTCCAGTCCTACAACTACCGCTACATGTACTTCCCCGGCGACGGTCGCCGCTTCCCCTACATGACGTTCTACCAGAGCGAGGCCTCCATCGCCGCCATGGGGCAGAACTACTTCGAGATGGATCTCGACAAGGTGATGGGCCTGGCCTACTGGGGCGCCATCGACTACCTGGGCGAGAGCCAGGGGTGGCCCGCCAAGGGATGGAGCCAGGGCGTCTTTGACCTCGCCCTGAACGCCAAGCCGAAGGCATACTACATGCGCAGCTTCTTCAAGCCCGACGAGCCCGTGGTCCACATCGCCGTCATCGACAAGAAGGGCGACATCATGTGGAACGGCGTGCAGACGGGCAACGACGGCATGAGCGACCACTGGAACCGTGCCGAGGGCACCACCCTCTCGCTCGTCACCTACACCAATGCCGACGAGGTGGAGCTGGTACTCAACGGCCGCTCCCTGGGCACCAAGCGCAACCCCGTGGACAACGCCAAGCAGCGCAACCAGATACAGTGGAAGGACATCGCCTATCAGCCCGGCTACCTCGAAGCCATCGCCCGCACGGGTGGCAAGGTGGTGGCTCGCCACAGGATAGAGACCACGGGCCAGGCCACCAAGCTCTCAGCCACGGCCGACAACGCCGCATGGCGCGCTGACGGCACGGACCTGCAGCACGTCAGCATCGCCGCCCTCGACCGCAAGGGCCGTCTGGTGCAGACCACCGACCAGGAGGTGACGTTCAGCGTGACGGGCGAGGCCGAGATAGTGGGTGTCATCAACGGCGACATCACCTCCGACGAGCTGACCGTGGGCAGCCAGCGCCGCCTCTACAACGGCACGTGCGCCGTCATCCTCCGTGCCACCCGCCACGCAGGTCCCGTCGTCCTCACCGCCACCGCCCCGGGCATGAAGCCCGTCACCCTGCGCATGCAGACTGTGCAGTGAGTTATGGAAAAACACGCATAGGCAACTGTTGTAATGTTGTCAATGTTAAGAAATGGGCACGAAAAAACGTGCCCATTTCTTTTGCTGTTCAATAGTCAAACACTTGATGCCCTAAAGCAGACGATGCTACGAGAAGTGTTTGAATAAAAGACTACTGGTAATGTCCTTTCAAAGAGAACACATACACATAAATCATGCCGCCGCTGATGGAATACACCATTCGATGTTCATCGTTGATGCGGCGGCTCCATTTTCCCCTCAGTTTTCCTTTTAGGGGCTCCGGTTTGCCGAGTCCGCTAAAAGGATGCTGCTCAATATCGTGCAGCAACTCGGTTATCCGCTTCATCACCGGCACGTTACCCGTCCGCAGCCAATAGTCCCTGTCCTTACGTGCTTTTTTCAGCAGTACTACTTCCATAAGTCGTCGATGGCCATAGGTTGCACTTTCCCTTCGGCTATTTCCTGTTCTCCCTGGCTCACAATGCGTTCCAGCTCGGCCATTGTCAAGCTATCGTCGCACTGCTTCTGTGCAGCTATGCGCTTCAACGAGCGCACGGCTTTCTTCATCAGACCCTCATCGGCTGCTATAGTCTGTAGTGCCCCAAAGAGTTCTGCATTAAGTTGCATCTGTACTGCTGTCATGTCTAAACGTACTTTATGAATTGACGATGCAAAGTTAAGCATAATATTTAAAACGACAAAAAAAAACAAGTCAAAAAAACGACGAGACTGCCACGTGCCACCCGCCACGCAGGTCTCGTCGTCCTCACCGCCAACGCCCCGGGCATGAAGCCCGTCACCCTGCGCATGCAGACTGCTCAGTGAGTTCAAAGCATATCGAAAAGATAAACTTAACAGTTTTTTTACTTGCACTACTTGCACCAGAGGGTACAAAAATGGGGGCAAAAAAGCGGCACTTTACGAGCATATCTCCATGCCTGGCGGAATTATCTCCATGCCTGGCGAAATTATCTCCATGCCTGGCGAAATTATCTCCATGCCTGGCTGACATAAGTCGGCACTTTATGAAAACATCGCGTTGAGTTATCACCAAAAAGAACATTGGTGCAACCAAAACGAACACTCCAAAGAGCTATTTGGCGCTTCGTAACTTACTGATACTCAGCTTTGGTGCAAGTAGTGCAAGTAAAAATGGAGTTAACTTTTTTTACCACTCGTCCGTCCTGAAGGGGAAGAGGGGCAGTCCGGCGGCATTGGCCACATTGCCTAACTGGAAGTTGCGGAAGCAGTAGCGCACGGCCACGGGGGCCTTCACCTCAGGACTGCTGATGATGATGGCCTCGTCCCAGTAGCCGCCACCGGGCTGCCAGAAGTGTGAGGCCTTGGCGGGGTGGAACACGCGGTCGCTGCCAGCCACCTCAAAGCCTTGCATGTCCTCGAAACGGCTGATGGCACCATAGTCGTCCTGCAGGTGCAGGTAGACGGTGTCGCCCTTGACGACCATGTCCTTGTACGAGGGGCTCTTGTAGCACAGTCCCTCAAAGCCGTAGTCGCGGCTGAGTGCGGTATAGGCCAGTCGCTCGCCCACCTGTCGTTTCTGGGTGGGGTGAATCTGTGTCTTCTCGTAGGGGTAGACCAGGTCGTTGGTGCAGACCAGCGAGCTGTTGGGTATGATGTGCTGCGCGCGGAACTGCTGTTCCTGCAGCTTGGCGCTCCAGTCGCCGTTGGGGTCGCCACACTCGTAGGGGGCTATCTGCACGAAGTAGAAGGGAATGTCGCCCAGGGCGAACTGTTCGCGCCACTGCTGCACGAGGAGCTTCAGGCGGTCAGAATACTGGTTGCCGGGGTCGCCCACATTCGAGCAGCCCTGGTAGAAGAGGATGCCCTTGACGGTGTAGTTGAGGATGGGGTTGAAGGTGCCGTTGCCCCAGACGAGTGCGCGGTGGTAGTCCCACTGCGGCTTGAAGTTGACGATGCCCATGGTGTCGGTGGGCTCGCTGGTGTAACGCTCCAGGTTCTCCTTCGTCAGCCAGCTCTCCACGCGCGAGCCACCCTTGTTGGCCTCGATGATGCCGACGGGAATGTGGAGGGTGCGGCTGACCAGGCGGGCGAAGAAATAGCCGGTGGCCGATGCCTCGCCCACGGTGCCCGGGGTGCACAGGTTCCAGTGGCACACGGCGTCCTCCTGCGGCTGCATGCGCATGATGCTGGGAATCTTCAGCGAGCGCACGCCGCTGTTAGCCGCTGCATCAATGACCACGTCGTTGTAGCCCTCGACGGGACAGTTGCCGAAGCCCTTGACGGGCATCTCCATGTTCGACTGTCCGGCGCAGACCCACACCTCGCCGCTGAGGATGTTGCTGACGGTGACGGGCTCGCCGTCGCTGAAGGTGATGGACAGCGGCTCGAAGGATGCCTTCGGGCTCTGCACCTTCACCATCCAGCGCCCGTCCTTGTCGGCTACGGCGCGCTGCGGCTGTGCGTCCCACGACGGTGTCACCGTCACGGTGCGGCCCTTCTGTGCCCAGCCCCACAGGCGTACCTGGGTCTGTTGTTGAATCACCATGCCGTCGCTAATCATCTGCGGCAGCCTAACCTTGGCACTGGCCGTCATCATCACGGCGCAGCATGCCATCATAGCTGTTAGTTTTTTCATAGTTTTTTATTATCATTATTCAAGTTTCTGAAGCTCTCTATTCTCGCGCAGAGGCGCAGAAATCGCTAACTCCCAGAACGCCACGGCGGCTGCGGCTGCCACGTTGAGCGAGTCGACGCCGTAGTGCATGGGAATGATGACCGTATAGTCGGCCTCGTCGATGGTGCGATGTGGCAGCCCGTCGCCCTCGGTGCCCATGATGAGCGCCAGCCTGGGCTCTGTCTTCAGCACCGGGTCGCTGATGGCGATGGCCCCGGGCGTCAGTGCGAGTGCCGCCGTCTTGAAGCCTTGGCTGCGAAGGGACCCCAGGCTGTCATTCTCAGGCAGCCATGTCCAGGGCACAAGGAACACGCTGCCCATGCTGACGCGCACCGCCCGCCGGTTCAGTGGGTCGCACGAGTCGGGCGTGAGCAGGACCGCGTCGATGCCCAGTGCGGCGGCTGAGCGGAAGATGGCACCGATGTTGGTGGTGTCGCACACGCTGTGAATGACGGCTATGCGGCGTGCATCGCGGCAGACGGTCTGAAGGTCAGGCGGCTGCGGACGTCGCATGGCACACAGCACGCCGCGCGTCAGCGTATAGCCGGTCAGGCGTGCCAGCAACTGGCGCTCGCCCGTGTAGACGGGCACCTCGTCAGGCAGGCGTTGCACGATGTCGGCCGCATCGCCCTCCAGATGGCGACGCTCGCACAGCAGCGACACGGGCTGCATGCCGGCATCGAGGGCCACGCGGATGACCTTCGGGCTCTCGGCAATGAAGAGCGCGTCGTCGGCATGGGCCTTACTGCGCAGCTGTGCCTCGGTCAGGCTGCTGTAGGGGCGCACCCGGGCATCGTCGAGCGATGAGATAACGATTGCTTCTTTCATAGCGGTGCTGCAAAACTGGTAATCAGTACGGCACCGTTCTCAGGTATCTCAACGCTCATCACGGTCTTTTTGAGACGGACGTCGGCAACGCTGCCATTGAGCTGGCTGTCGTCGCTGTAGACGGTGACGCTGCTGCCCTTGGCAAAGAACGGCGACAGGTCGAGCTTCTTCCTGACCGGCTCCTTCTGTGCGTTGATGCCTGCCACGTACCACCTGTTACCGCTACGGCGTGCCATGATGACATAGCGTCCCGGGTATCCGTCGATGAACCGTACCTCGTCCCACAGCGTGGGCACCTGCTTCATAAAGTCGACGGCCCACTGGGGTGCATCGGTCATGTTTGAGGGTGAGAGGGCAAAGTGCTGCACACTGCTCTGGAACAGCACGGCAGTGGCCAGCGCGAAGACATCGCTGGTGCGGCGCGTAGTGCCATGCTGGTTGTCGGCGCTATAGCGTTTGTTCAGCGTTGAGCCTCCAAAGTCCATGGAACCAACAGTGTTACGTATGAAGGTGTGGGTGCAGGCATTGCGTGCTTCGGCATCGCAAGCCCCCTGCCCGAAGTGCAGGTTCTCGCTGGCCAGCACGGCCTCAGAGGCGACGTAGTTAGGGTACATGCGCTCCCATCCGCGTGGCAGCGTGCAGCCATGGAAGATGACCTGCAGGCCATAGTCGTTGGCATCGGTGAGGATGTCCTCATAGAGCTGCATCATGGGCTGCTTGTCGCCCCCGAAGAAGTCGACCTTGATGCCCAGGATGCCGTTGCGCTGCATCCACGCCATCTCCTGTCGGCGCGCAGCGGGACGGTCCATCTTGCCGATGGGTGTCTGCGGAGCATCGTTCCATGTGCCGTTGCTGTTATACCACAGGAAGAGGCCCACGCCACGCTCGCGTCCGTAGCGGGCCAGCTCCTCCATTTTCTCATAGCCAATCTGGCGGTCCCAGAAGGCATCGACCAGCACCGAGCGGAACCCCATGGCGGCAGAGAAGTCGATGTAGCGTTTCTGCTCGTCGAAGTTGCAGCTGGCATCCATGCCGATAATCCACGACCAGCTGCCCTTGCCATAGGTGTAGTCGCGCGATGCCTGGTACTTAGGCTGCACCAGGTCGTTGGCCACGGTGGTCTCGACGATGGGTGCCAGCGTGGTGCCCATCGTGATGGTGCGCCAGGGTGTGAGGGCAGGCAGCGTGACTGCAGCCCCCGTGGTGCCGGTGCCGTTCATCTCGCCCGCCTGTGGGAAGCCGATGTGGTAGGCCGTAGCACCATCGTTGAGCAGGCGGCAGCCCACATAGTTGCCGTCGGTGCCCGTCTCGCTGATGAGCACCCAGGGGCCTGCGCCTTCAGCAGGGGCAGGTGTGCGACGGTCTGTGGCCACAGTCTGCGAAGGCAGGCGGAACAGGCAAGGGAAGGTGTAGCCCTCGCCCCAGCCGTTCTTGCCCGTGGCATCGTCGAGGGAGTAGCTGGTCTCGTAGGACGGTGAGGTGCGGGCAAAGCCACCCATGGGTTTCGACTGCGGACAGAGGAAGGTGGTGGTGCCCTCGGGCAGGACGAAGCTGCTGGCTTCGCTCAGGACGACACCCACACGATTGTCGCGCCGGGGGTAGACCTTGTAGCGGTAGGCCACATCGCGACCTGTGACTCGGAACACCACGTCGAGTGCCGGGCGGCCGTCCTTCAGGAAATGGCAGACGCCCTCAGAGGCCGTCACCGTGACATGGCTCTGCTTGGATGTCAGCAGCGTGTAGCTGTCGCTGACATCCGTCACGTCGCACCCCTGAAGCGTCAGCCCATCGGTCAGGTCGGCGAAGTTCATCTTCAAGCCCAAGGCCGAAGGCTGGATGACCGTCATGCCGTTAAGCTTCACCTCATACTGCGGACGTCCCTCGGGGCTGCTCACTGCGACGGACACCGTGCCATCGGGGCTGTCAATTTGACTCACTGTCTGGCCAGTCGCCGTCAGACTCATCATGGCTGCCAGGCAAGCCATAATGCGTTTTTCCATAGTCATGCTTTTCATCATGCTTTCTTAATTAATTCAAGTTACTCAAGCTCGCCGATTCTTTTTTCACCACGGAGAACACGGAGGGTTCCTTGGGAAAGCCTCCTTCTATCTGAAAGATACTCTGTGTGCTCAGTGTTCTCGGTGTTTCAAAGAACATGCGAAAGTTGTATGATTTAATAAATGATAGGTGCAAAATTACACTTTTTACTGCAAAAAAGCCTTTCCTCTCGCTGTTTTTTTCGGGATGAGACAAAAAAAGTGCGAAAATGAGTATTTTTCGCTCGCTAATTCGTACCTTTGCAGGCGGAATGAAAAGAATACTGCTTACACTGACACTGCTGCTGGCACTGACCACGGCCGACGCACAGCAAAAGAACGAGACGCCGTTCAAGGGGTACTTGTTTAATGATGAATATAAGGTGTATATGCGCCTGAACTTCTACGAACAAGACGTAATCATCAGCTGGCAGGAGCTGTTCGGCCCGCTGCCGGGCTTCCTGGCCCGCGAGGGCAACAACTACTGCTGGATAGTGACGGACTTCAACATCAGCGACAACAAGGCTGAGCTGGAGATGACCAACGACTATGGCAGCGAGGACCTGACGGCGACGCTGACACAGGTGGACGACTCTACCTACACCCTGCGCCAGAAAAGCGGCTCGACGCTGAAGGTGCCGGCACAGAAGAAGGGCTGGACCAGGCTGCCAACCACGCTGACGCTGAAGAAGAGGTGAGAGGTAAGAGGTGTTTAACTGACGAAACAAAAAAGATGACAGACAACCGACAACCCTTGATGGGCATGAGCGCCGACGAGCTGCGGCGCGTGGCATCATCGCTGGGCCTGCCCGCCTTCACGGGTGGACAGATGGCGAAGTGGCTCTATGAGCGGCATGTGGCGGACATCGACGAGATGACGAACCTGTCGAAGGCTGCCCGCCAACAGCTCAGCGAGCAATTCACCGTGGGTACCATGACACCTGCGGCCAGCCAGCACTCAGCCGACGGAACGGTGAAGTATCTCTTCCCCGTGCGCACCACCACACCCAAGGACGGACAACCGAAATATGTGGAGACGGTGTTCATCCCCGACGGCGAGCGCGCCACGCTGTGCGTGTCGAGCCAGGTGGGCTGCAAGATGGGGTGCCACTTCTGCCAGACAGGGCGACAGGGATTCGAAGGACAGCTGACGACGGCCGACATCCTGAACCAAATCTATTCGCTGCCGGAGCGCGACAGGCTGACCAACGTGGTGTTCATGGGACAGGGCGAGCCGATGGACAACCTCAGCGCCGTGCTCAGCGCCACAAAGCTGCTGACCGCCAGCGACGGCTTCGGATGGAGCCCCAAGCGCATCACCGTGAGCAGCGTGGGAGTGAAGAGCCACCTGAAACGATTCCTGGACGAGAGCCAGTGCCATGTGGCGGTATCAATGCACTCGCCGCTGCACGAGCAACGCCTGAGCCTGATGCCTGCAGAGAAGGCCATGCCCATAGCCGCAACGGTGGAGCTGCTCAAACAGTATGACTTCACCCACCAGCGGCGCTGCTCATTCGAGTATATCTGCTTCGGCGGACTGAACGACAGCCTGCGTCACGGACAGGAGATAGTGAAGCTGGTGAAGGGCCTGGAGTGCCGCGTGAACCTGATACGCTTCCATGCCATACCGGATGCCGACCTGCCCGCCACCGACATGGCACGCATGGAACAACTGCGCGACTATCTGACGTCACACGGCGTCTTTGCAACCATCAGGGCCAGCCGCGGCGAGGACATACTGGCTGCCTGCGGACTGCTGTCGACGAAGCTTAGATAAGAGATTATTTTATATATCACTAAATAAAAAAAATGGAAGACAAGAAGATAAGAGTAGCAATCACCCATGGCGACACCAACGGCGTAGGCTATGAGGTGATATTCAAGGTTTTTGAAGACCCAGCCGTGCTGGAGCTGTTCACACCTATCATCTACGGTTCGCCGAAGGTGGCAGTCTATCACAGCAAGGCCCTGGGCATCGACCCGCAGTTCAGCATCATCAATGACGCCAGTGAAGCGCGCGACGGCCGCGTGAACCTGCTGACCACCATCGAGGAAGAGGTGAAGGTTGACTTCGGCCAGCCCACGCCTGAGGCCGGCCTGGCCGCCCAGCGTGCCATCGACCGTGCCCTGACCGACTATGCCGATGGGCTGTTCGACGTGCTGGTGACGGCTCCCGTGGCCAAGAACAACATCCGCGGTTTCGACGGTCACACGTCGTACATCACACAGCACCTGCCCCGCCCCGCCGACGGCAGCGTACAGCATGGACTGACCATCCTGGTGAGCGACAACCTGCGCGTGGCACTGGTGACGAACAACGTGTCGCTGAAGGATGTGCCCGACGCCATCACCCAGCAGAAGATAGTGGAGAAAGCCACCATCCTGCACCAGGCGCTGCGCCGCGACATGCGCATTGCCAACCCACGCATCGCCGTGCTGGCACTGAACCCACGCGGCGGCGAGGACGGCGTGCTGGGCGACGAGGAACAGGAAATCATCACACCCGCCATCAGGGAACTGGCCCAGAAGAGCATCCAGGCATTTGGCCCCTACCCTGCCGACGACTTCTTCGGCAATGGCGACTATGCGCAGTTCGACGCCGTGCTGGCCATGTACCATGACCAGGGGCAGACGCCCTTCAAGGCCCTGACCAGCATCAGCGACGACAAGGGCGTGCGCGTCACTGCCGGTCTGCCACTGGTGCGCACGGCACCGGCCCACGGGGTGTGCTACAACCTGGCCGGACAGGGACGCATGGAGGCCGACTCGCTGCGCCATGCCATCTACGAGGCTATCGACATCTGGCGTAACCGTCAGAACTACGACGAGCCGCTGGCCAATCCGCTGCCAAAGCTCTACCACGAGAAGCGCGACGAGAGCGAGAAGGTGCGCTTCAATGCTCCGCGCAGGGAGAGGAGCGAGCACGGCAGCAACTACGATGACCGCAATGCCGCACCCACCGAAGCCAACACTGACGCAGAGTGAAAAAGAAATACCAGAACGCGTTCCTGATATTCGGACTGGTCGTCCTCGCCTTGATGGTTCTCCAACTGGATTTCCAAGAGGTGTGGGACGGCGTCCAGCGCGCAGGCTACTGGTTTGGTGCCGTAGTGCTGCTATGGGCAGTGCTCTACGTGTTCAACACCGCCGCCTGGTGGATTATCATCAAGAGCGGGGAGGAAAGTCACACACCAATGACGCCCACTGAGGGGGAAGTCCCCCACTCTGCCACTACCGCCGTCCCGACACCCCGCCAAGGGAGGAGCTTCTCCTTCCTTTGGCTCTATAAGATTACGGTGTCAGGGTTTGCACTGAACTATGCCACCCCTGGCGGGCTGATGGGAGGCGAGCCCTATCGCATCATGTCGCTCTCGCCCTACATCGGCACCGAAAGGGCTACGGCCAGCGTGCTGCTCTATGTGATGACACACATCTTCTCGCACTTCTGGTTCTGGCTGCTGTCGTGTGTGCTCTATGTGCTGACACAGCAGGTCGATCTGTTCATGGCCGTCTTGCTGACGTTCATCGCCCTGTTCTGTATCACCGCCATCTGGTTCTTCCTCAAAGGCTACAAGAAAGGCATCGCCGTGAGTGGCATGCGCATACTGAGCCACATACCACTGCTGAAGCGCTGGGCCAAGCGGTTCTTTGAGAGCCATGCCGAACAGTTGGCTACCATCGACGCCAAGATTGCAGCCCTGCACGGGCAGAATCCGCGCACGTTCTTTTGTGCCGTCTTCCTGGAGCTGTCGTGCCGCGTGGTCTCAGCGCTCGAGATTTTCTTCATCCTGCTGGTCATCATGCCTACGGCCAACTACCTGCAGTGCATCCTCATCCTGGCCTTCACCTCGCTCTTTGCCAACATGCTGTTCTTCATCCCCCTGCAGCTGGGTGGCCGCGAAGGAGGCTTCCTGCTCTCAGCCAAGGGGCTGAGCATCGGTGCCCGCGAAGGAATCTTCGTGGCACTGCTGGTGCGTCTGCGCGAAATCATCTGGACAGCCATCGGTCTGCTGCTCATCAAGATTGAGAAGAAAAAGAAATGAAAGCCTCTGTCCTCCTGCTGCTCTCGGCCCTCTGCTGCATGGCGTGCCAGACGCTGCGCCGCGGTGACCTGCTGTTCCACCTGCCTGCCACATCGAACCACATCACCAGCGTGACACGGGGACAGGCCGACCATGTGGCCATCTACCTGGGTGGCGACTCGGTGCTGGAAGCCATTCCCCGCCAAGGCGTCGTCGTGAGCAGCCTGCAGGAAGTGCTGCAGCGCGAGGACGGACGCTATGTCAGCGCCAGGGTGAAGGACACGGACACGGAACGGAGCATCAGCACTGCACGTCAGTGGCTCGGCTTGCCCTACGACTCGGTGTTCATGCCCGGCACGGAGGCCCTGTACTGCTCGGAGCTGGTACAGCTGAGCTACGTCAACCACCAGGGCGAGCGCATCTTCGACCCCATAGCCATGTCGTTTCATGACGACAGTGGGCGCATCACCCCCTACTGGACACAGTTCTACGGCCGTCTGCACATGGACGTTCCGGAAGGAGAAGCGGGCAGCAACCCCTCAGACATAATGTCAAGGAAAGAGGTAATCATCAAGAAATGTATAAAAAATGTACGCCACGCGCGCGTATATAAATAAAAAGTTGTACCTTTGCACCATCATTTCAATTCACATTCAATATCATTGTATAATAAAGCTATGACAATCAACGAATTTAACTTTGCCGGTAAGAAGGCAATCGTGCGCGTTGACTTCAACGTGCCCCTGGACGAGAATGGTAACATCACTGACGACACCCGCATCCGCGGTGCACTGCCCACCCTGAAGAAGATTCTGGCTGACGGTGGTGCCGTCATCATTATGAGCCACATGGGCAAGCCCAAGGGAAAGGTGAACCCCAAGATGTCGCTCGGACAGATTCGCGACGCTGTTGAGAAGGCTCTCGGCGTGCCCGTGGCCTTTGCCCCCGACTGTGCCAAGGCTGCCGACCAGGCTGCTGCGCTGAAGATGGGTGAGGCCCTGCTGCTGGAGAACCTGCGCTACTATCCCGAGGAAGAGGGCAAGCCCGTCGGCATTGAGAAGACCGACCCTGCCTACGAGGATGCAAAGAAGGAGATGAAGGCCCGTCAGAAGGACTTCGCCAAGACGCTGGCCAGCTATGCTGACTGCTACGTCATGGACGCCTTTGGCACCGCTCACCGCAAGCACGCCAGCACCGCCGTCATCGCTGACTACTTCGATGCCGACAACAAGATGCTGGGCCTGCTGATGGAGAAAGAGGTTCAGGCCGTGGACAACGTGCTGAGCAACATCAAGCGCCCCTTCGTCGCCATCATGGGCGGCTCGAAGGTCAGCTCGAAGATTGGCATCATCGAGAACCTGCTGGGCAAGGTCGACAAGCTCATCCTCTGCGGTGGCATGACCTACACCTTCGCCAAGGCTCACAACGGCGAGATTGGCAACAGCATCGTGGAGCTTGACAAACTCGACGTGGCCCTCGGCGTGGAGGAGCTGGCCAAGAAGAACGGCGTACAGCTGGTGCTGGGCACCGACTGCACCGCCACCAATGGTCTCGACTTCGGTTCGATGACCGTCAAGGAGGGTGCACAGATCATCACCTGCCCTGCCAACAAGGTGCCCGAGGGATTCGAGGGCGTCGATGCCGGTCCTGAGAGCCAGAAGGCTTTCGCCGAGGCAATCAACGGCGCCAAGACCATCCTGTGGAACGGTCCTGCTGGTGTGTTCGAGTGCGACAACTTCACCGCCGGCAGTCGTGCCATCGGTGAGGCCATTGCCAAGGCTACGGCTGAGGGTGCCTTCTCGCTCATCGGCGGTGGCGACAGCGTGGCATGCGTCAACAAGTTCGGACTGGCTGACCAGGTGAGCTACATCTCAACGGGCGGCGGCGCACTGCTGGAGGCCATCGAAGGCAAGGTGCTGCCCGGCGTGGCTGCCATCAAGGGATAACCTACACCAAGGGTTATGATGAAAAAGAATCTGATTTTCTTAATGGGACTTCTGGTCGTGCTGAGCTGCGGCCAGAAGTCTCGCTCTTCTTCAGCCAGTGACGACGAGGAAAAGGAGCAGGAAGAGCTGAAGCTGAAGGAATACTCCTTCAGCGACGAGGACGGCATGGCCCATGTGTCCATCACCATGGCATTTCCCGAAGAGGGCGACGACGAGCTGGTGGATGCCATCCGGCAATATCTGGCCAATCAGGCCGAGGTGGAAAGTGACGAGGTGGAACTGTCTGACGGACAGGCCATCGTCGACTACTACGGTACGAACCTGATGAACCACATGAAGGAGCTGGCTAAGGAGTATGAGGGCGATGACTACGTCACTGAAGTATATCAGAACTGGACATTCAGCAAGAATTACGAAACCGACGAATACGTCACCTTCGATAGCAACACCGAAATCTACGAAGGCGGTATCCATGGGCTCTATTCACTATCTGGCATCACCTTCTTCAAGGATGGTGGCAAGCAGTTCAGCTATGCCATGCTGAAGGACACTGACAGCCCTAAGTTCCAGAAACTGTTACGCGATGGTCTGCGCACATACTTTGAGTCAGACGGACATCATGTGTCAGACAGGGAATTGGAAGAAGAGCTTATCGCCGTGGAGGACATCAACAACATTCCGTTGCCAGCGGCCGACCCATACCTGACCGAGGACGGCGTGACCTTTATCTATCAGCCCTACGAAATATCGTACTATGCTGCAGGCACCCCCACGTTCTCCATCTCGATTGAGAAGATGAAGCCCTTCCTCACCAACAAAGCGCGGAAGATGCTGGATGAATAAAAAGCCCCACCAGCCCCACCCCCGACCTCTCCCGCCAGCCCCACCCCCGACCCCTCCCGCGGGGGGGAGGGGAGTATATAGACTTGCAAATAGAAACTGCCCCCAACTCTTTCCTTTGGAGAGTTGGGGGACTTCTTATCTCTGTCTTTCCCTGCGTCAAGACTATAAGGACTAATAAGGAAAACGGGAAAAAAGGTGCACCAAGTGCACCTTTGGGACTTAATCAGTTGGTTTGCATGTCGTTGGTTGGTGCACCAACAGACAATCATCGTGCACCTAAGCACACCAGCAGACCAACACAGCCCCCCCCAGCCCCTCCCTATAGGGGAGGGGAGCATATAGATCTGCAACGAATGACGGCGCAGCCCTCTCCCATTTGGGGAGGGGCCCGGGGGTATGGCCATCCCTTGTGAAGCACCGCTTTTTACCAGAATTCTCTCGAGAATTTGCGCGTAAGTCGGCTACTTATTCTCATAACTCATTGACTTATTCCCGTAACTCAACGACTTATTTCCGTAACTCAACGACATATTCCAATAACTCATTGACTTATTCCAATAACTCAACGACTTATTCTCATAACTCGGCCACTTATTCCAATCAGTCGCGGTGATATCGCCACAAACAGAACGACCCACCCCCCGGACCCTTCCCCGAAGGAGAGGGGGCTACACCGTCATCCGTTGCAGGTCTATCTACTCCCCTCCATACAGGGAGGGGCTGGGGGGTTGGTCTGTGTTGGTCTGTGTTGGTCTGCTGGTGTACTTAGGTGCACGATCATTTGGTGTTGGTGCACCGTCCAACGACTTACAGGTCAATGAATTAAGGACAAAAGGTGTACTTAGTGCACTATCTTTTCTGGTTTCCTTATTATATATGCACTAACGCAACATCCAGCACACTATAGCATACGATGTCCTTTTCAGCGTCAAATCTATATACTCCCCTCACCCCCGCGGGAGGGGTCGGGGGTGGGGCTGTTGGTGGGGCTTCTGTGCCTGAGCTTTTTTATTTGTTTTTCTTGATAATGCTGTAGGCAGTGTAGAGTCCCAGCTCGCCAGCCTTGCTCAGGTCGGCGGTGCCCTCGGCTTTCTGTCCGGCCTTCAGCCGACAGATGCCTCGGTTGTAGTAAGCCTCAGCTAAATGGACATCGGCGGCAATGGCAGCCGTGAAGTCGCTGATGGCTGCTTCATAGTCCTGCTGCCGTGCCTTGAGACATCCCCTGTTGTAGATGAGGTAAGCACATGAAGGACTCACCTCCAGCGCCTTGTCGATGTCCATGATGACTCCGGCGTTGCGCTGTTCAGTCCCCTCGACGTCACTCTGATACTGGTTAAGACGAGCTTGGCTGGAAGCCTTTAGCCACAGAGCAGCCAGCAGGAGCGAAGGCTGTGTGGTGTTTTCCGTCACCAGCGACATGTCACTGATGGCGGCCTCATAGTCTTGAAGGGCAGCCAGGGCAACGCCGCGGTGCACCAGGAGTGGCAGTGTCTTGGCCATGCTACTCTCTGCACTGATGACGTTGTTCAGAGAGTCGATATAGTTGAAATAGTCAGTGGCATGGCCCGTGTCGAGCGAAGCCTTCACATTGCTCACATACAGTCGGCGCCCCCTTGCCTGCTCGTTGAGCGACTCAATCAGTGCGTCATAGTGCAATGCTTTGCTCACCTCATCATGCTGCTGTTCCAACGACAGGGCAAACATGGGCATCAGCTCCATGTCAGCCTGACGGTTCTGCACATGTCCGCGATAGTCGCTCTTGTACTCACGCTCTGGTTCCTGCTCGTCGGCCACCACTATCTCGTCATATTTGTCCATGTCCAGGTCACTACGCTTGCGTTGGCTGCGTTTCGTGGCCTTCGGTTGGATGCCATAGAGCTGTTGGTAGAGTTGCACCTTATATACCTTGAACTCGTCCAGCTCAGCCTTCTGCGTCATTCCCAGACGACGATAGCAACGCGCACGATAGAGGATGCCCGTGTAGAAGTTAGGATACTCGTCGATGACCTTCGTGTAGTCGCGAATGGCCCCCTGGAGGTCGCCAGTACGGTCGAGCAGCACGGCACGGTTGAAAAGTGCCTGCATGTTGTCAGGCTCTAAGTTGAGCACGAAGTTGAAATCGAGGATGGCACGGTTGTCATCGCCCACGTCGGCACGCAGCAGTCCACGGTTATAGTGGCCCAGGAAGTTATTGGGCTCCAGGTCGAGTGCAGCATCGTAGTCGGCCATGGCACCGCGCAGGTTGTTCTGGTTGTAACGGGCAAGAGCACGGTTGATGTAATAGGTGCCTACCTTCGGCAACAGATGGATGGCATGGTCGAGCTGACGCTCGGCATCGGGCCACTCACGACGCGAAAGGCTGATGATGCTTCTCACCGCCCATGTCTTGCCGTCATAGGGGTCTACCTCCAGACTCTTCTCCAATGCCGTCACCGCCTGCGCCGTGTCCTTCATCTGCATATAGACATCGGCCCTGATGGAATAGGCTGGTGCGTAGGTGCTCCAGCGGGTGTGCATGGTGTCCAGCTCGGCCAGGGCCAGGTCGTAGTCCTTGTTCTGCAGATGGCACAACACGCGGTTATGCCACAGCGAGCGATTGTCAGGGGTGAAGCTCAGCGCGCGATCGTAGTCGGCTATGGCATCGGCAAATTTCTCCTGCCTGATGCGTGTCAGTCCGCGCAGCTCGTAGACGCCCACCACGTATGGGTTACGCTCTATGGCTTGCGAACAGTCCTGCTCAGCACCTGCAAAGTCTTCGAGGCTGAACTTCGCCACGCCCCTGAGGTACCATGGCTCATAGAGGTAGGGCTTGGCGGCGATGGCCTGGTTGAAGTACTGCATGCTCAGCACATAGTCCTCATAGTACAGTGCCGACCGCCCGATGGTAATGAGTCGGTCAATGTTGTATTGGGCCGAAGCAGTAAGAGGAAAGAAAAAAAAAGCCAACATCCACCCCCTCCCCAAGGGAGATGCCCCCCCCCGACCCCTCCCCAAGGGAGGGGTGTTGCGATAGTTTATTCGTCTGAAAAGCCAAGATAAAATCATCAGCAAGTCTATATAATCTCCCCTCCCTTGGGGAGGGGTTGGGGGTGGGCTTTTTCCTCCCTTGGGGAGGGGACGGGGGGGGGCCTCCCTTTTATTTCCTCAGCACCGGCTTCGTCTTGTAGCTGCAGCGGTAGCGCCCTTGCGTCAGCGCCTTCAGCTTGCTCTTGATGAGTTGCTTGCGAAGCGGTGAGATATGGTCGATGAACAGATGTCCGTCCAGATGGTCGAACTCATGTTGCATGACACGGGCCAGATAGCCTTCCACCCACTCGTCATGCTCAACGAACTGCTCGTCCTGCCACTTCAGGTGGATGCGCGTCGGTCGTGTCACCTTCTCATGGATGGCGGGCAGCGACAGGCACCCCTCTTCTGAACTGTCAGTGTGACTGTCGTCAGTCTCAATGATGTGGGGGTTGATATAAGCCTGACGGAAATCCTTATACTCAGGCATGTCCTCAGCCAGGGGACGCAGGTCAATGACGCTCAGACGAATGGGCAGACCCACCTGGGGGGCCGCCAGTCCTATGCCGTCACTCTCGGCAAGTGTCTCCCACATGTTGTCAATCAGTTCACGCAGTCCGGGATAGTCAGGGGTGATGTCTTCGGCCACCTTGCGAAGCACCGGTTGGCCATAAATATAAATAGGTAGTACCAATTTCTTTTGATTTGAGATTTGAGAATTGAGATTTGAGATTTGAGGACAGTCCACTTAAACATTAAGCATTATGCATTAAGCATTAAGCATTATGACTGTTTCCTTGTCCTCAGATAATCCTCGAGGATGATGGTAGCGCTGATGCGGTCGACAAGGGCTTTGTCCTGACGTGCCTTCTTATGCAGGCCGCCGTCGAGCATTGCCTGATGAGCCAGCACCGAGGTGAAGCGCTCGTCGAAGAGCTCGATGGGGATGTCAGGCTGTGCCTTGCGCCATCGGCTGACGAACTGCTGCACCCGCTGCATGTTCTCGCTGGGCTGACCGTTCATCTGCCGGGGCTCGCCGATGATGATGCGTTCCACGGCTTCCGTCTTCACATAGTTCGTCAGCCAGTCGTACAGCTCAGCCGTAGGCAAAGTCACCAACCCTCCGGCAATAAGCTGCAGAGGGTCGGTGACGGCCACGCCGGTACGTTTCCGGCCATAGTCGATGGAAAGGATGCGTGCCAAGGCTTACTGTCCGTTGTACAGCAGCCAGGCGTCAGCATAGGTGCTGCGCAGCTGGTCGCGACTGTTCACGGCATCGCTCTTGTTGTTAAACGTCGAGGCCACCACACGGTACATGTTGCGCTCCTCGTTCTTCACTATCTGGGCAGCATAGCCCGCATTCTTCAGACGCTGCTGCAGACCCTCGGCATTGGCGATAACCGAGAACGAGCCCACCACAACGCTGTAAGACTGAAGACCTGCACCGCTGACGATGCTGACACGCTCCTGACGTACCTGCACATTGTCGCGGTTGTCAACCACCTGTGTCTGTGTTGCCGGAGTGGTCACGACAGGCGTTACCACCGGCGTCTCAGTAACCACCGGCTGCACCGTAGGCTGAGTGGTGGGCTGAGCAGTCTGCTGCTGTGCGGCCTGTGCCTGAGCCTTCTCGTATGCCTTGCGATAGGCTTTCTCACTCGATCCGCAACTGGTGAACGTCATGGCCAGTCCGATGCCAGCCAACATGAAGATGTACTTTTTCATAATCTGTGTTTATTTTAAAATGATTCGTTGATTCCTTACGGTCAATAATTCAGCGCGAAATTACAAAATAATAGCGAGAAACAACGCAAAGACGCACATAAACTTTGTTAAATGAACAAAAACTAACATTTTTATAAAAAAAATAACGGCTTTTCGTAGCTTGATAATAAAATTATTCGTACATTTGCAGTTGAAAAGTAAACAACACCTACAACTATTTATCAATTAAAACAAACTGAACAACTATGAAAGGACTTGGTTACATTGGAGCATTCATCGGCGGTGCTGTCGCCGGTGCTGTCGCCGGCCTTCTGCTGGCCCCCGAGAGTGGTAAGGACACGCGTGCCAAAATCTCTGACACCGTGGAGGACTTCATGAAGAAGCACAACATCAAGCTCAACCGCAAGGAGGTGGGCGACCTGGTGGACGAACTGGAAGAAGCAGCCGACTAAAATCACAGAGACGACATGTTATCGAGCGACAAAAACGTAGAGACCATCGCCCAGCTCATTGAGGCGCTGAAACACTACCTCGAGCTCCAGAAGGAGTTCGTCAAGCTCGATGTGATAGACAAGGTGGTGCGTCTGTTGACGACGGCCACCTTGGCTATCATTCTTTTCTTCATTCTCATCGTGGTGATTCTCTTTGCATCGCTGGGCCTGGCCTTCTGGCTGTCCCACCACATGGGGCTCACCGCTGCCTTCATCATCGTGGCTGCCATCCATGCCTTTGTGCTGTTGTTGGTCCTGGCCTTCCGCCGCCCATGGATTGAGCGCCCGCTGGTGCGTTTCCTCGCACGGCTGCTGATGAAGGACTGATGTCATACATCCCTATACATCTTTTATATTATACTGCACTTCCATGGACTACCGCACACTTGAAGAGATACGCCAGCGCAAGAATGAGCTGCGCCTGCAAATCGACCACGACAGCCAGCATATCAACCAGCTGTGGAACACCCTCATCGTCAAGCCCAGTCAGTCCACCAAGGGGCAGTTCGTCGCCAGTCTTCTTTCCCACAGCGCCCTCGTCATCGATGCCTTCCTCACCTTTAGGAAGCTTCGCAAGAACTATGCCCCGCTGCTGGCAAGCCTCAAGAAGAAATAGCTTTCTTGCTTATCCCTCCCTCACCGCCTAAATGTTATCAGCACCACAGTTGGGACAAATGCCCTTGCTGCGGAGAGGCTGTCCACAGTTGCCACAAAGATAGCGTGGACGGCTGTAACGGAAATAGCGCCAAAGGGCAAAGACCATGTAGACAAGGAGCAGCGGATAGCCCACATAATAGAGGGTGAGAACGCTAAACACCACATAGTCAACGCTGCAGACGGCTGCAAGTCCGATGAGATAGAGGATGGCTTGTCCGGTGCTGAGCTTGCGGCAGACATCGCTCAAGGTGGCCAGGCCAACGATGATGATAATCCATACCAGCCCAAGGAAGATGGCAAGATGAAGTGGCAGGGCAAGCGGATTGAGCGAAGGGTGATAGTAGTAGTGCCGCCACGACTCGGGCGACAGCAGCTGGATGCTGCTGTAGACGACCGCAGCAACGGAGATGAGCAGGGCCAGCAATGTGGGATAGAACGAACCGATGTCGCGGAAATGGACGATGGGCGAATGACGGCGATAGAGACGCTGGACGATGAACAAAGCCAAGCCCACGACGACAACACCCAGCATGATGAGCAGATGGGTGTTGGAGAAGAAGTCGATGAAACGCGAAACGAGGTTGTCTGGTGCCACGCCATTGAGCAGATAGGACTCATGCGCCCATCCTATGGTCTCCTCATCGCGTGCCACCTGTACCCATACGGAGTCGACGGTGTCGGTACGAAGCATGACGATGTCAGCCACCACGATGCGGTCACTCTTCTGCACCGCAATGGTGTCGACTGGCAGTCCGCCGACGGCCTCGGCAGGGTCCTGGACAATGAGCGAGAGGCTGTCGGAGACAACGATGAAGTTGAAATTCTGCGAGTAGTGGTGGGTGGTGTAGAACGAGATGGAGTCCATCTGTTCCTCCGTGGGTATCCAGCCATCAGGTGTGGGCGAGTCGGCCCGGTAGCATGCCGAGCTAAACGCCAAGTGATAGATGACGAATGATAAAGCCATCATCCACCTACACATCTTTCTTATGGTTCTTTCACACATCATCTGTTCATTTTTCTTTGTCGCCGTTAACTTCGTCTCTCCTCGCTCAACACCAGCATCTGACAGTTCTTGCAATCGAAGTGCAACGGGAAACGACGCCCGTCAGCCAGGCGCAGCGTGAGTGGTTCTCTCCATGCCGGCTTGCGTCCGCCACGCTTCACACAGAAGCCCAGCTCATGACGGAGGCAGTAGCGGCAGCGCATGAGAAGAGAAGCCCCACCCCCGACCCCTCCCGCGGGGGGGAGGGGAGTATATAGTTCTGCTGCGGAATTCTCGCCATGAGAGTTGGGAGTATGCAGTTCTGCTGCGGAATTCTCGCCATGAGAGTTGGGAGTATGCAGTTCTGCTGCGGAATTCTCGCCATGAAAAATAGAAGTATGTAGTTCTGCTGCGGAATTCTCGCCATGAAAAATAGAAGTATGTAGTTCTTCTACGGGATTCTCGCCATGAGAGTTGGGAGTATGTTGTTCTGTTACGGGATATTCGGGTTGAGTGTATATACTCCCCTCCCCCCCGCGGGAGGGGCCGGGGGTGGGGCTGTTGGGGCTGTTGGGGCTGTTGGGGCTGTTTTGGCTACTTACCTTTCTCCTCCCCTCGGCCAGCAGACTGGCGGGAATGAAATAGGGGAAGTCATCAGGCAAGATGACCGAGGTACACTCATAGGGGGTGCCACCGAGCTTGCTCAGCTCACGTGCTATCTGCTCACGCTGGGGCGAGCGTGCCAACTGATGCGTAACGGCCATGCGGACAGAGCATGACATGGCGCCATCGTCCATAGTCAGCTGGAACCCCTCACCGTCAGCATCGCTGACCGGCTTGAGTGCCATCGTGACGGCAATCTTACGCTCGGCAGTGGGCTTAGCCAGGATGGCGTCCATGGCCTGGTCGTTGCTACGGTAAAGACGGACGCCGGGACGCAACCCGTCAGGCATAGCGTGTGGGTAGAGACGATTGCCTTCAGCCCTGTTGACACGGAAGCCCACCAGCTGTCGGTTGGGGGCGAAGAAGCAGAGACCGTCACCGTTGACGAAGGCGGCGGTGCCAGCCACAACGATGGAGGGGCGGCGGCTGTCGGTGCTGACGCTCTTCACTGTGCCCACGAACTGGCCAATGGCCTTGGGGGTGTCGAAGGATGCCTGGCGGGGCTGTCGGCCATGCACAAAATAGGTGGTATAGCCCCGGTTGAAGGTACGGTCGAGGTCGGGCTGGAAGGTGTAGTGGCAAGTGCCCCGCGAGGCTCGGCAGTAGCTACCGGGATGGTCACTGATGAACTGGTTGAGCAGCTGGCTGTAGGCTGCAGTGACATTCTTCACATACGACACGTCCTTCAGCCGTCCCTCAATCTTGAACGACATGGCTCCGGCCTCAATGAGCTCGGCGAGATGTACGCTGAGGTTAAGGTCCTTGAGCGAGAGCAGATGGCGCTGCTGTTCCAGGACCTGATTGTCAGCGTCAAGCAGGTCAAAAGGCATGCGGCAGAACTGCGCACACTCGCCACGGTTGGCTGACCGGCCAAAGCAGTATTCGGAGGCATAGCATAGACCTGAGTAGCTGACACAGAGGGCACCGTGGACAAACACCTCAAGCTCCATCTGAGGCACGGCCTGATGGATGGCGCGCACCTCGTCGACGCTAAGCTCGCGGGCGAGGACAGCGCGCCGGAAGCCTTGCTGCCACAACCAAGCCACCTTCTCAGCGGTTCGGTTGTCGGCCTGCGTCGAGGCATGATAAGTGAGGGGTGAGAGGTGTGAGGTGAGGGGTGAGTGAATCAGCCGCATGTCCTGTATGAGGATGGCATCAACGCCGGCATCGGTCAGCTGATGGATGAGCTGGACTGCCTGCGGTAGCTCGTCGTCGTGAAGCAAGGTGTTGACAGTGGCATAGACCTTGACGCCAAAGGGCTGTGCATAGCGGCATAGCTCGGCGATGTCGTCAATACTGTTGCCAGCGGCGACACGGGCACCGAAGAGCGGTGGCCCGATGTAGACGGCATCAGCGCCATGGTCGATGGCCGCCTTGCCACATACCAGATTCTTAGCCGGAGCCAATAATTCAAGCGTCTGCATAAAATCTCAAACCTCAAACCTCAAATCTCAAACCTCAAATCTCAAATCTCAATGTATACTGCTGATATCGTATGGCGTCTCCTGATAGACGTAATAGTTCACCCAGTTGTTGTAGAACAGGTTGGCATGGGCACGCCAGGTCACCATCGGCGACTGCGTGGGGTCGTCGTCAGGATAGTAATTGACAGGCATGTCGACGTCATTTCGTATGCCACGGTCGCGTCGATACTCGTTGTCGAGGGTGTTGGGGGCATACTCCAGATGACCGGTGATGAAGAACTCACGCCCCTGGCGGGCCATGACGATACTGACACCGCTGTCGGGCGACTCAGCTATCAAGGTAAGTTCCGGATGGCTGATGATGTCCTCACGGCGTACCTCGGTATGGCGGCTGTGTGGCATCATGAACACATCGTCGAAGCCACGGAAGATGGGCAGCTGTCTTTGCAAGGCATGCTGCGGAAAGATGCCGAACATTTTCTTCGGCAGCGGATACTTGGGCACGCCGTAGTAGTGATAAAGCCCCGCCTGCGCCGCCCAGCAGATGAAGAGCGTGCTGGTGACATGGTTGCGGGCCCAGTCGAAGATGTCGGTAATCTCGTCCCAGTAGTTCACGTCCTGATATTCCATCTGCTCCACGGGTGCCCCGGTGATAATCATGCCGTCATACTTCTCATGGCGCATCTCGGCGAAGTCGCGGTAGAACATCATCATGTGTTCAATGGGCGTGTTCTTGGACGTGTGGCTGCGCAGTTTCATGAAGCTGATGTCAAGCTGCAACGGGGTATTCGACAAGAGTCGAATGAGGTCGGTCTCAGTGGTGATTTTCAGGGGCATCAGGTTGAGGATGGCAATGCGCAGGGGGCGTATGTCCTGTGAGTGCGCCCTGGTGGTGTCCATCACAAAGATATTCTCGTTCTTCAGTATGTCGATGGCAGGAAGCCTGTCTGGAAGTCTAAGGGGCATTTGAGTTAGGAGTTAGGAAGTGAATGTGGGTTAATATGACTTGACAGTGGCGATGATGGCCGAGACGTTGTCGAAGCCTCCGGCCTTCTCAGCCTCTTGACACAGCTCGTCGGCGTTCTTGCCAGCGGCCAGCAGCTCGGCTATGCGACTGTCGGACAGCATGTCGGTGAGTCCGTCGCTACAGAGCAGGAAGGAGTCGCCTGGCATGACCTCATCCGTACAGCACACGATGTCGATAAAGCTATTCTTGCAGCCACCGCCGATGCAGTTGGTGATGATGTTGGAATGTTGTGTGTCGCCCACGAGGGTGCTGAGCGAATGGTCGGTAGAGAGCTGCGTCAGGGTGTTGGCATGGTAGTGGTAGATGCGACTGTCGCCACAGTTCATCCAATAGAACTGGTGTCCGTAGTAGGCCCATGCCACGAGCGTGGTGCCCATCTTGCTGTAACGTTCATCGTAAGCACCCTTGCTCACGAAGGTGTGGTTGATGCTGGAGAGCCATTCGTAGATGGCTTCGTTGAAGCTACTGGCATCGAGTCCGACAGGAATGTCTGAGAAGAAGAACTGCAGG
>Ga0310691_10001780_pt1 | contig 31272 bp, 26 predicted proteins | sample 176DNAGHGlowgp2_FD_203887 | JGI IMG/M metagenome (GOLD analysis project Ga0310691, IMG submission 203887) | Sheep rumen microbial communities from Palmerston North, Manawatu-Wanganui, New Zealand - 1766 DNA GHGlow gp2 (v2) (version 2) | ecosystem: Host-associated > Mammals > Digestive system >... | reverse complement strand
ATGACACTATGGAAACCAAACCGTATGAAAGTATAACCAAAAAAAAGGTTATCATTACTGAATCAAGACTCCGACATATCATAACTGAAACCATAAGAAAGGTTCTATACAATTAAGCCGCAGGATTTCTCCTACGGCTTTTCTTTTTATCCTTTCTTGGACAACAGGTATATAGTTCCCATTTTCTTCTATGTCACGTAGGACTTTTTCCCTGTAGGCACCATCAGCACGAATATTCCGTTTTTTTATCAGTCCTAAGATCCCTTCTTTTTGATATTTTATCCACAAGGAAGAAAGAAGATGGCGGTCAAAGCCATAGTGATTACAGATATAGTTTTTGCTATATCCTTCTTCAAGCATCTTGACGTATTTGATGCGATCATCAATGCAATGCTTCTTGTACTTTATTGACATAACAAAACCCCGAAAGTTTTTTGTCTAACTTTCGGGGTTCATGTCAGGGCGGGAGGTTATTTAATCCGATCTATTCCGGTTTCAGGAACTCCTTCAGGGTATTCCGGTAAACGTTCCCAAAGCACGCGTCGTTGTACAGGCCTGCGTGGGAAGCGGTAGTGTGGGTGGCTAGCTGGTAGTAGAGGTCGTGGAGGGAGATGGCCGCCTATTTCTTCCAGAGTTTCGGGAGGAATCCGTAATAGAGGAGATGCCGCCAGGTGGACCAGTCGTGGCCGGTTTCCCCGATGCAGAAGTACTCGTATTCGATCCCGTGCTTGTCGAGCGCATCCCGGAAGCCTTTGACACGCACGTTGAACATGCCCTTCTCTTCCGCGCCTCCCTGTCCGATGAACAGGTAATCCACCTTGTCGTTGGCTTTCGGGTCATTGAGGAACCCGGCCAGGGTCTGCTCGGGCGTGTTGTCACCGGCGCTGAGCACACCGAAATTCGCGAAAAGATCCAGGGACTTCAGCCCGACGAAGATCGTGTGACGCCCCCCCATCGAGAGACCGGAAATGGCGCGGCCATGCGGATTGGCGATGGTCTTGTAGTGGCTGTCGACGAAGGGGATGACGGCCTCGCGGTACTCACGCTCCATGATATCGAACGTGAGGTCCGCGTGCTGCGGATGATTGCGGTGAACGACCTGATTGTTCACAAGTGCAATCAGCATCGGTTCGGCCTTCCCTTCTGCGAGAAGGTTGTCCATGATGAAGTTCACGCGGCCGTCATACATCCAGTTGGACGGGAGCTCGCCGCTGCCGCCCATGAGATAGAGGACGGGATACTCCTTCTGCGGGTCATACTGGGGAGGGGTATAGACATAGATCTCCCGCTCCCCTTTGGTAACCGGGCTGTAGTAGATATGACGGGTGACGGCTCCGTGAGGCACATCCTTCGCGTCCCACCAGGAGGGTCCGTCGCCATGGACGATGAGTTCGCTGTAAGGAGGCATCGCCGTGAAGGAGGCATACGTATTGTTGGGATCCGCCATCTTGACTCCGTCGACAACGAGATTGTACTGGTACATATCGACCGGAAGCGGACCGATGGTAAGGGTCCAGATGCCGTCTTCCCCCTTGGTGAAAGGGATGTCTCCGCGGACGCCCATGACCGTGGTCATCGCGCCAGAAAGGGCCACGGACTCCGCTTTCGGGGCCCGGAGCCGGAAAATGACGGTATGGTCGTCATTCACCTGCGGCGAATTCAGGTTCGCGCTGAAGGGAATCAAGCCCTCGGTGTCTTTCTGAGGGTTGTAGCTGAGGTTTACGTTCGACTGCTGGGCGAAAGCCGTCAGGGCGACAAGTAGCGAGACCGCCACGGAGATTGATTTTTTGTTCATAGTAGTGTTTTTTATACGCTGCAATGGAATAACTTTGCAATATACGAAAAAAAAGATGGTAATTCGCTTCCTGTTACATCATTAACGGAAAAACTCCTATACCCGGGAAAGATTTTTGTCTGCAAAAAGGTATATATTTGAGGATAGAACCACAAATAGATGAAACCGAAAAAGAAACAAAGGAAACTCCGGATCACGGAGGCCGACTTCATGCTGGCCAACCGCAGGGCGGCCCGCCTGGAGGAGATCGCCGAGCACGGAAAGCCGGTCTCCTTCCGGCGGGCCATCCATAAGTCCCGGAAGATCTACGACCGCAAACGGCTGAAAAAGATGGCCGGCGAAGAATAATTGCCATTGCCCGCGAAAGAAACCAAGGGGATATCCGTATATCAGAATATGACGACCGACTTGATACAAATCCGCGAGGCCATCGACAGGATTGTCGCCTCTCCTTCCTACATTCCCCTCACCGGGGACGATTTCCGGCAACTCCTTCCCGGGCCGGCCGGCATGATCCACGTGACCGGCCGGGACATTCAGGACACCCTGGACAAGTTGGAAGACGAGTACGGGAAGATGCCCGCAGGGCGGCCGGCCGGAATCATCACGTTCATCCGCTCCCGGTCCTTGACCATGGGCGATCTGCAGCGCCTCGCAAAAAGCATCCCCGCCGCCCCTTTCCGTAAAAACGGTCTCGAGAACAGCGCCCCGGAAGACGGCGGGATCGAGGTATACCTGTTTTTCAACTGATCATTTTCCTCCGAAAGAACTCCTCCGGCCCTTCGTATATATAAACATGACCGATAAGAAATACGAAAGATACTACGACATTGCGGGCAAGGCGTCGTTTGAAAATTGGGACTCCGTCATGCACAGCAAACTGTGCGGCTGCTACTACTGCTGCAGCATCTTCCCGTCGTCGAGGATAACCGACGACGACTGGACACCGGACCTTCACGGCAGGACCGTGCTATGCCCGGAGTGCGGCATTGACGCCGTCATCGGCGACGCGTCGGGCATTCCCATCAGGAAGGATGTGCTGGAGGAGCTCTATCAGGTGAAATTCGGAACCGATGACGGCGGCGGCGTCGATGACGAAGCCCCGCTCCGCTGCGTCGGGTCCGGCAACTTCAACCTGGACACGGTGGTCGTCCGCGACTATCCGGACGGTCCCGCCGGGAAGCGGTTCACGGAGCGCACGGTGGCGGAGGAAGTCGGTGGCACCTGCGGAAACGTGATGTGCCTGCTCGCCAACTTCGGGTTCGAGGCATACCCGCAGGCGTGCCTCGACGATTCCCCGGAGGGCAGGAATATTACGGCAGACCTGGAGCGCTACGGCTGCGACACGCGTTTCGTGACCAACACGCCGGACGGCGGGACCACCCTGCTCCGCGTGACCCACAAACGGAATCCGGACGGCTCGCCGAGGGTGGCCGTGCGGGCCGGTTCCCCGGGCGGGAGCCGCTTCCCCAAGAGGAAGTTCCTGCGCGCAAGGGACCAGGCCCCGGCATTCGTGGACGCCCTCACCGCGGAGTTCATCCCGGACTTCTACTTCTTCGACTCCCCCGCCGCCGGACACCGGCACATCGCCCGGGAACTGCGTACGAGGGGCGCGACCGTCTACTTCGAGCCCGCCGCCGTCGCCGCGAAGGCGGACCTGGAATGCGTCTCCCTCAGCAATATCGTCAAGTTCTCGGCAGCGGAGGTCCCCGACATCTCCTTCGCGGACGCCTTCACGGACAAGTTGTTCGTGCAGACGCTCGGGCAGGACGGGCTCCGCTTCAAGCTGCGCGACGGGGCGTGGCACACCCTTCCGGGCGTACCGAACGGCCACGTCGTCGACACGGAAGGCGCCGGCGACTGCACCACGGCCGCCATCATCTGCGGCATCGCCCGGAGCGGCAAGCACTTCGGAGAGCTGAAGGAAGAGGACCTCGTCCCCATCCTGAACGATGCCCAGCGCTTCGCCTCCAGGATGGTTTCCCGCCTCGGCAGCAAAGGCAATCTTTAGGCGCCCGGGACGGTGGGACAGCGCCGGCGGTTCAATAGCCGTACCGCCGGCGGAAGGCCAGAATGAGCACGACGCCCAGGATGCAGCAGCACACGTCCGCGGCGTCGACGGCCAGCCAGATGCCGTCGGGTCCCAGGAGCGCCGGCAGCAGGAAGACGAAACCCAGTTCGAACACCAGGTTCCGGGTGAATGAAACGGCGGCGGAAACCTTTCCGTTGCCCAGGCCGGTGAACCAGGCGGAGATGAACAGGTTGAAGCCGGCGATGAAGAAACTGAGCATATACAGCCGGATGGCGTGCTTCGTCAGGGCGGACAGTTCCGGATCATAACCGACGAACAGCCGGGCGGCCGGTCCGGCGGAGAGTTCCGACACCAGCATCATCAGGAAGCCCAGCGCCAGCAGCAGGGTGACCGAGTGCCGCAGCAGGCTCTTCAGTTCGGCCTTGTCCCCCGCCCCGTAGTTGTAGCCGATGATGGGCGTGACCGAGATATTGAAGCCGAAAAACACCGCGGCGAAGATGTATCCGTAATAGAGCAGCACCGCATAGGCCGCCACGCCGGCCTCTCCCATCATCCTGAGCAGCTGCAGGTTATAGCAGATGGCCAGGACGTTCCAGGAGATGTTGCCCACGTACTCCGACAGCCCGTTGCTGCAGGCCTTCAGGAGCGGCTCCCGCTCGAAGCGGGTGCGCACGAGGCGGAGCGAACTGCTGTTGCGCCGGCTGGAGAAATACCACAGCGGAAAGATGCCGCTGACGCAACTGGCGAGCGTCGTCGCGGCCGCGGCCCCGGCGAGCCCCCACTTGAACACCACGATGAACAGCGCGTCCAGTACTATGTTCGTGACGGCGCTGACAAGCGACATCACCGTTCCGAGCTGCGGCCGCTCCGCCGTCATGTAGAATGACTGGAAACACAGTTGCAGCATGTTCGTCGGCAGGCCGAGCGTGCAGATGCTACCGTAAACGACGCACAGGCGGACGGTTTCCCCTTCCGCCCCGAGCAGGCGCGCGAGCGGTTCCATGAACACCAGCAGCGGGACCATGAATACCAGCGAGAGGATGACCGTGAAGCGGACGAGCATGCTGAACACGGCGCCGGCCCGGGCCGGGTCGCCCTCCCCCATCGTCTTGGACACCAGCGCCGATCCGCCGGTCCCCACCATCAGCCCGAGCGCCCCCACCAGCATGACCGCCGGCCAGATGATGTTCAGCGCGGCGAAGGCCGACGTGCCCACGAAATTGGACACGAACAGGCCGTCCACCACACCGTATATGCTCTCCACGAGCATCATCAGGATACTCGGAACCGAGGATACGGCCAGGCGACTGTATCCGTAATGGCCGTGCAGCGCTATCTCCATGGGGGCTGCAAAGATAAGGAATCCTGATGCAGATATGAAAAAACGGCGCGACTTTCTTGCAATGGCGCATTTATTTGTTATCTTTGTATAACATAACCACATTAAATTCATCATTATGAAAAGGCTTGTCTTTTTGGTAGCTGCCATGCTTTTCACGGCAGGTTGGCTCGATGCCCAGACCCTGGGCAAAGACGCCCGTTACTGCAATCCCCTTCCTATGGAAATAGGTCAGGGAAGCGCCTCGGGAGACGTCAGCGTCTTCAAGTGGGAAGGTAAGTACTACATGTTCTGCACGGGCGGCGGCGCCTGGGTTTCGTCCGACATGCTCAACTGGGACTACCACTATGTGGCCGGCGTCCCCGTCGCACCGGACGTATGCCCTTACAACGGTAAGTTCTACATGACCGGAAACAGCATGAACGTCTGGGTGGCGGACAACCCCCTCGGGCCGTACGAAGTGCTCGGACAGTGGAAAGGCGTACCGGACCGCGAGCATGGCTGGAGCCAGGGCTTCGACCCGCACATCTATGTCGACGAGAACAACCAGCCCTACCTTTTCTGGCCGGGCATGGCCATCAGCGGCATATATTCCGTCAAACTGGACCCGAACGACATCACTCAGTTCGTGGGTCCCGTCACGCACCATTTCAGTTTCAATCCCAACCACGTCTGGGAGCGTCAGGGCGAGCAGAACGAGTTCATCGACGTCGCCTGGATCGAGGGTCCGTGGATCTACAAGCACAACGGGACTTACTACCTCCAGTACTCCGCTTCGGGCACCCAGTGGAGGACCTACGCGGAAGGATACTATAAGTCGAAGAACCTCCAGGGCCCGTACGAGTACGCCCCGAACAACCCGCTGCTCCGCCGCACGGACGGTATCGTGACCGGCCCGGCGCACGGCAGCATGGTCACCGGCCCCGACGGCAACATCTGGCAGTTCTACACCGTCGTGCTCCGCAGCGGCGGCCGCCGCATCGGCATGGACCGCGTGACGGTGGATGCGGACGGCAACCTTACCTGCAACGTCACCGACACGCCCCAGTGGGCCCCCGGTGTGGTCAAGGATCCCGCCAAGGGCGATTCCGGCTCCATCATCGTCTCCGTCGGCAAGACCAGCATGAGCACGGGCCAGGGCTTCCCCGGCGCGGCCAAGGTCGCTTCCAGCTCGAAGCCCGGCAGGGGCCCCGAATATGCGCTTGACAATTCCACCGCGACCTGGTGGGAGCCCGAAGACGGCGACGCCAACCCGACGCTCACCATCAGCCTGTCCCCCGCGGTCGACCGTGACCGGGTGCAGATCTTCAAGATCGACGGCAGCCGCATCCTGTTCGGCGGCGGCACCGGAAGAGGTTTCGCCGGCACGGCAGGCGCCTTCCCGACCTACCGCTACAAGATCGAAGTGTCCATGGACGGAGAGAACTACACCACCGTGCTCGACAGGTCCGGCAACAACGTTCCCCGGAACGTGCTGTTCGACGAAATCGATCCCGTCGAGTGCCGTTATGTCCGCCTGACGATGCTCGACTGGCCGAAGTCCAGCCCGCTCAGCATCCTGGACTTCTCCGTGTTCGGCGTCCCGACCCGGTATCTGCCTTCCCAGGTTCCCGTCCCGACCCCGCTGGTGATGAACTGATAACTTCGGATAATCCATTACTGAGGGTGCGGCAGGACCTGCTGCACCCTCGGTTTTATCAAACTTTCGACCATATGAAAAACAGATTCCTGCTCCTTACCCTGGCCGCGCTCTTCCTCTGCGCGACGGCCGGCGCCCAGCGTTACTGCAATCCCCTGCCCATGCCCGTCGGCGAAGACGGCGTCGCTTCCGGAGACGTCTCCGTCTTCCTGGACGATGACGGAACCTACTATATGTACTGCACCGGCGGCGGCGCCTGGGTGTCCAAAGACCTCCTGAACTGGGAGTACCACTATGTACCGGGCATCGTCACCGCCCCCGACGTCCACAAATACAGGGGAAAGTACTATATGACCGGCAACGACATCACCATCTGGGAAGCGGATTCCCCCCTGGGTCCCTTCCACGACCTGGGCCCCTTCAAGAACACCGGCGGCCCGGAACTCGGCTGGAAGGTGCCCTTCGACTCGATGTTCTATGTGGATGACGACGGCACGCCGTACCTGTTCTGGCCCGGACGCGGCCGCACGGGCATCTACGGGGTGGAACTGGACAAGGACGACCTGACGCGCTTCGTATCCCCGCCCACGCACCTGTTCAGCTACAATCCCACACACTGGTTCGAGCACTTCGGCGAAGCCAACGAATACCAGAACGTTTCCTGGATCGAGGGCCCCTGGGTGTTCAAGAAGGACGGCATCTACTATTGCGCCTATTCCTGCTCCGGAACCCAATGGCAGAGCTACGCGGCCGGATACTACACCGCAACATCCCCGCTCGGCCCCTATACCTTCGCCGGCAACAATCCGCTGCTCCGCAAGAAGGAAGGCCTCGTGCAGGGTCCTTCGCACGGTTCCATCGTCCTGGGCCCCGACGGCAACTACTGGGCCTTCTACACCATCATCATGACCATGGGCGGCCGCCGCATCGGCATGGACAGGATCGTCTTCGACGACTACGGCAATATGTCGGTGGACGTGACCGAGACGCCCCAGCCCGCGCCGCTCGCAGGACCCGGCACGCGTTCCGGCAAGTCCCTGCCCATCTCCATCGGCAAGGCCGGCCGCAGCCGGCTGCCCGGACAGGCTCCCGCGACCGAGCAGCCCGGCTTCTATGTCTCCTACGGCTTCGACAACTACAGCGGCACCATCTGGAAACCGGATCCTTCGGACAAGACGCCGAGCGTGATCATCGACCTTTCCACGGCCGACGGCATCAACGTCATCGACCTGTTCGACGTGGACGGCCTCCGCATCATCTTCGGCAACAACGAGCGCGTCAGGAACTTTGCGGGACCTGCCGCCCAGGGTGCGGCCCCCGCGCCGGGAGCCCGTCCCGCCGCACGCCCGGCCGCCCCGTCCTTCCCGACCGGCGGCGGCATGTTCATGCCTGCCGGAGGACTCCCGGTCTACAAATACAAACTGGAAGGTTCGATGGACGGAAAGGACTTCTATATGCTGGTGGACCGGACGGACAATACCCGGATCGCCGACTGTACCTTCGACGACATCGCTCCCAGGCAGTGCCGCTATGTGAAGCTGACCATTACCGGCTGGCCGGAGGGCATCAACCTGGGCATCATCGAAGCCACCGTATTCGGGCGGTATTCCGGATACATCAACCCGGTGAATCCCCAGGAGAACGACCGCTATCTTTTCAATTATTAACACAATATGAGGAAGTATTTCAGCATTGTCGCCTGCGCCGCGGCGCTGTTGTCCGCCGCATGCGGACAGACGGAAAACCCCTGCCCCGTCCTCGACATCGAAGGCGGGCAGGTCCAGGGTGTCGCCGCCGACCTGGACGGCGTTTACGTGTATCGGGGCATCCCGTATGCCGCCCCGCCCGTCGGGGACCTGCGCTGGAAGGCGCCCCAGCCCGTCGTGCCCTGGGAAGGGGTTCTCAAGGCGGATGCGTTCGGCCACCCGAGCTACCAGGCCGTGCACTACCCCGGCAACTACTTCACGGAGTGGGGTTATGGAGACGAGAAGCAGTGCAGCGAGGACTGCCTGTACCTGAACGTATGGACCAAGTATCCGGGCCAGGCGGACCGCAAGGCCCCCGTGGCCGTGTGGATCCACGGCGGCGGCTACCGCGAGGGCTGGGGTTCCGAGCCCGAGTTCGACGCGCAGGAGTGGGCCGCCCGGGACGTCGTCCTGGTGTCCATCAACTACCGGCTCGGCATTTTCGGGTTCATGGCGCATCCGGAGCTTTCGGCTGAAAGCCCCGACGGCGTTTCCGGCAACTACGGCATCCTCGACCAGATCGAATCCCTGAAATGGGTAAAGAAAAACATCGCCCGCTTCGGCGGCGACCCGGACAACGTGATGATCTTCGGCCAGAGCGCCGGCGGCGGCAGCGTCAGGACGCTCTGCGCCTCGCCCCTGGCCAAGCCCTATTTCCACAAGGCCGTCATTATGAGCGCCAACGGGCTGAACGTCGTCAAGGACCAGCAGTTCACGCTCGCCGCAGGACCGGCCGTTCCCCCGGCGATGATCAAGATGATGTTCGGCGGCCAGACGCTGAAGGAGGCGGAAGCCGAGGGCAAGGCCGTGATGGACTGGGCCGGTCTGACCGACCTGAAGAAGATGCGCGCCGCCGCCACGGACGTCGCCCACGCGGCCAGCGCCCTCTACACCTCCGCCACCGGCAAACCCGGCATCACCATCACGCCCATCATCGACGGCCACGTGTCCGTGGAGGTGTTCGACGATGCGGCCGCGGACGGCTCCCTGGCCGACGTCCCGTACATGATCGGCTACACGATGAACGACATGGGGGACATGTCGGAGGGCATCGTCGCCTTCTGCGAGAACCGCCGCGAGAAGGGGAACAAGGCCTGGGCCTACGAGTTCGCCCGGCCGCTGCCGGACGACGGCAGCCACCCCGAAGACCGGCTCAAGGGCGCGTTCCACTCCTCCGACCTGTGGTTCGTGTTCAAGTCGCTGCAGCACTGCTGGCGTCCCTGGGCGCCGGGCGACTGGGACCTCTCCGAGAAGATGATCACCGCCTGGACCAACTTCGCCAAGTACAGCGACCCGAACGGCCCGGACGGCGGCGTCTGGACTCCCTGCACGAAGGAGAATCCCTCCTTCATGCTCTTCAAGCTCGATTCCGCCGACGCCGAGGCGTCCGAAATGGGCAGTCCCGTCAAATAATGCCCGGATGGAAGAATTCCGCGTAGGCGGGCGGACGTGCCGGCTGTTCGGCTCCGACGCTCCGGCCTGCATCCTGGTCCAGCCGTCGGCGCGGCATGAGAATGCCACGCTGGCGGCCGAGGCCGGGAGGCTGGCGGAATTGTCCGCCGTGCCCTTCGTGCTGGCGACCGTCGAACTGGCGGACTGGACGCTGGACCTGATGCCCTGGCGGGACGGGAACATCTCCCGCGACCCGGAAGCCGGGATTCACGCCCAGGAGACGCTGGCGTACGTCCTGACGGCGCTGATGCCGGAACTCCGGGAGCGTTTCGGCCCCCTGCCTGCCATATTGGGCGGCTACTCGCTGGGCGGGCTGTTCGCCCTCTGGGCGTCCACGCAGACGGACACGTTCCGCGCCGTGGCCGCCGCCTCGCCCTCGGTCTGGATCCGCGACTGGGTGCCCTTCGCCCGGAAGCACGTGCCGCTGGCGGAGGACGTCTACCTGAGCCTGGGCGACCGGGAAGAACACGTGCGGAACCAGGCCATCGCCCGCGTCGGGGAAAATATCCGGACGCAGTACGGGCTGCTGCAGGAGCAGCTCGGGCCGGAGCACTGCACCCTGGCTTGGGAACCCGGCAACCACTTTACCGACAACGAAGGGCGGCTCTCCCGCGCCTTCGCCTGGTGCATCCGGAAACTTTGATCCATGAGAAGTCTGATGAGAATCCTTTTCGTCTGCCACGGCAACATTTGCCGCAGCCCGATGGCAGAGTACATCCTCAAGGCGATGGTGAAAGCCCGGGGGCTGGAGGGCCTGTACCGGATTGAATCCGCAGCTGTGTCCGAGGAGGAGATCGGGAACCCGATGTATCCCCCCGCCCGGCGCTGCCTGACCCAGCACGGCGTGCCGTTCGACGGCACCCGGCACGCGCGGCAGGTCACCCGGGCAGACTACGACCGCTTCGACCGGATCATCTGCATGGATGCATCCAACCTGCGCTGGATCCGGCGCATCATCCCCGAGGACCCGGAGGGGAAGATCCACCTGATGATGTCCTACGCGGGTTCAAGCCGTGACGTCGCCGACCCGTGGTACACCGGCGACTTCGAACGGACCTTCCAGGACCTCCTGACAGCCTGCGAGGCGATGCTCAGAGGGAAATCCTTTTAATTACCTGATCAACAACTATCTGCAGAGATCGGAGAAGCACGTGGCGTCGGCCGGGAGCCGATACGCCAGGGTGCCTTTGTCGCGGAGTTCCATCAGCAGGCGCCCCATGATGTTGGGGCCCGCCCAGGTCTTGCCGTCCGCGCCCGGCCGGGCGCTCCAGGCGCCGGCGGGACGGCGGGTGTTGGACTGCCACTCCACGATAGAAAGCCCCCGGGAGCGCTCAAGCTCCTTCCGGAAAGCCTCGCTCTGCGCGTATTTCTGCATCAGGCAGAACTTCATCGCGTCGATGAAGATCCGGCCCCAGTCCTTCCGGACCGTGCCGACCTTCTCCTGATGTTTGGCTTTCATCTTGATGCTTTGGCCCTTATGGGTCGTGTAGATAATCTTCCGGGACTCCGCGTCGGCGAATTTCATCACCTGGAAAAGACGCTCGGTGCAGTCGAAGGGTACGCCGTCGACCACCAGGGGGGTCGAAGCGAAATTGCCGAGGATGCCCCATTCCCCGTCCACCGTGCAGAACGCGGCGACCCGGTCGGCGGGATACTCCTGTATGCCGTACCACTCCGGATAATACTCCTTGATGAATTCTTCCAGTCTCATGGCTGAAACTCTTTGATGATCCGCTGGGAACCCTCGACCAGCTGATGCTTGTCCGGGTCCAGTTCCACTTTCTCTATACGCACGATGCGTACGTCCTTTTCATCCAGCACGGCCATATTCTTCTCCGCATCGGGCTTCTGCCAGTTGTAGGGCCACTCGATCAGCGCCACGCCCAGGCTGCTCAGGAATTCGGAGGCGGCCTTCTCCCCCGCCACGGTAGCCTTCCCGGTCATCTTCTTCACCGGCAGGGCCGCACCGGTCAGCCTGTTGGCCAGATACTTCCGGAACGGGATGCCCTCCACCTTCGCCTCCGCAGGGACAGCCTCGCCGAGTCCGGCTTCCACGCGCGCCACGATGGACCCGGCGACGGGAACCCCTTTCAGCAGGGAAAGGCAGTTGTCCGGGGTACGGTCCGGGATTTCCACCGTGTATACATAGAAATCCTTGTTCTCCGAACGATGCTTGTTGAAAGCATAATGGGCCGCCGTCGTATATTTCTCCGTAACGTATACGCCCCAGCCGAACTTGACCTTGCCATCGCCCTCCAGGGCGTGGTCGAGGCTGAACCGGTCGAAGGGTGCGGCAGAAGATCCGTGATAGAAAATCATAATCCGTGTTATTATACAAGCAAAGATAGCTTTTTTCTCACGCACCGTGAAAGAATTCTGCGGGCCGTCGGTATTATTCTATGTCGCGCCGATGCCCGGCGGTTCCCCCGGAATAAAAAACAAACATCATATGGCTAGCAAGAAAAATAACCCCAAGACCCTGGTCTTCAGCATGAACAACATCCGCTCGACAGTGGAGCGGGAAGGCAACCTTCCGGATATCATCAAGGGCCTCGCCGACGAACTGGCGCTGGTCCGGGACCGCTTCGGCGTCAGCGAGCCTGCGGCCGTCCTGCTGGCGGACATCCTGGAGATGTCCGGCCGAAGCGGCGCGGACGAGGACGACCTCGCCAAATATCTGGGCGTCAGCAACATCCAGTTCATCGAGAGCCAGAAGTATCTGCGCGAGCTGGAGGAGAAGGGCATCGTCCAGCGCGGCAGCTGCCGGGGCCGCGTCTGCTACCGCGTGACGCCGGAGACCACCCGTGCCGTGGAGAAGGAGGACCGTTTCCAGGCCATTCCGATGACCGGTCTGACCGGAGACGAGCTGTTCTCGCGTTTCCGCAAGGTGTTCAGCGACTTCCAGGGCGAAGACGACCCGGACCGCCCGGACCGCGCCCTCGCGCGTCTGGACAAGCTGGTGGAGGAAAACCAGCAGCTGGATTTCTGCCGCCGGGTGCTCGCGCTGCCCATCTATACGGAGAAGACGATGAACATCGAGACGGAGAGGCGCATCTTCTTCTTCCTCTGCAACCGCTTCGTCACGCACGGCGAAGCCGGCGTGGAACTGGAGCGTCTGCTGGAACTTACCGACTTCTTCGAGGACGACCGTCGGCTCAAGCGGCACATCAGCAACGGGAACACCGTTCTGCAGCGAAGCGGGCTGGTGACCTTCGGCAACAACGACGGCTTCTCGGATGCCGGGGTGCTTGCCCTGTCCGACGAGGTCAAGGGCGAGTTCTTCAGCGAGGTCGAACTGACCCCGGAGGAACAGGTCCGCTACAGGGACCTCGTGAGTTCGGCGGGCATCGCGCCGAAGGAGCTGTTCTTCAACCACGTGGAGAACGAGCAAATCGACCGCTTGGGCGCCCTCATCGAGCCGGAGGCTTTCAAGGCCGTTCAGGAACGGCTGGAGAAGGTGGGTATGCGCCGCGGCTTCAACGCCCTGTTCTACGGCGGTCCCGGCACCGGCAAGACGGCCTGCGCCTACGAGCTGGCGCGCCGTACGGGCCGCGACCTGTTCGTGGTGGACGTGACCAAGCTGCGGAGCAAGTGGGTCGGCGACAGCGAGAAGAGCGTCAAGGCGGTGTTCAACATCTACCGCAAGCTCTGCCGCACGTCGGAACTCGCCCCCATCCTGCTGTTCAACGAGGCGGACGCCATCTTCGCCAAACGCTTCGAGAACGTGGATGACAGCGTGGACCAGATGAACAACACCATCCAGAACATCATCCTGCAGGAGATGGAGAACCTGGAGGGCCTGCTCATCGCCACCACCAACCTGGCGACCAACCTGGACCCGGCCTTCGAGCGCCGTTTCATCTTCAAGGTGGAGTTCAAGATGCCGGAGGCCGACTCCCGCGCCAAAATCTGGAAGTCGATGATTCCCAGCCTCTCCGAGGAGGATGCGTGCGCCCTGGCCGGCCGCTACCCCTTCTCCGGAGGCAACATCGAGAACGTCGCCCGCAAGAGCACCGTCGAGTACGTGCTCTCCGGGAACGAGCCCACCCTCGACTCCCTGGACGGCTACTGCCGCGAGGAGATTCTCAGCCGCAAGAAAACACGCAACAAAATCGGATTCTGACATATGGCGAACATCAACGTAAATACCACGGAGCTGCTGCAGCTCCTCGACATCACCCCCGCCGAACACAACCTGATGCTGGTCGGCAACCACGGGATCGGCAAGTCCGAGATCCTGAGCGAGTACTATACCGGGAAGGGCATGCCCGTCGTGGCGCTCTTCCTGGGCCAGATGTCCGATCCCGGCGACCTCATCGGCCTTCCGACCAAGAACGAGGCCAACGGGAAGACGGACTTCATGCCCCCCTACTGGTTCCCCCTGGACGGCAAGCCCGTCGTCCTGTTCCTGGACGAGCTCAACCGGGCCCGCCCAGAAATCCTGCAGACCATCATGGACCTGGCGCTGAACCGCAAACTCGCGGGGCGGAAGCTCCCGGAAGGCAGCCGCATCATCAGCGCCGTCAACGCCGGCGACCAGTATCAGCTGACCGACCTGGACCCGGCGCTGGTGAGCCGTTTCAACATCGTGAACTTCCGCCCGACGGTGCAGGAGTGGCTGCTCTGGGCCCGCAAGACGGGCGTGGACGGCCGGGTCATCGACTTCATCGAAGAGAACCCGATCTGGCTGGACAAAGACTCCGACGCACGGGAGAATGCGGACACCGGCCTGGACAAGACGCCCGACCGGCGCGGCTGGAAGCGCGTTTCCGACCTCGTCAAGGGGGTTCCCGAACTGAGCGGCGTGATGACCAAGGCCATCTCCGCCGTGGTCGGCGCCAAGGCGGCGAGCGCTTTCCTCAGCAACGTATCCGCCCGGAAGATCGTGTCCGGACGCGAAGTCCTCAACAACTTCGACAAGGTCATGGACCGCCTGAACGACTATGAGTTGCACCAGCTGTCCGTGGTGAACGACGGCATCTACCGTTTCCTGGAAGTGGAGAAGGTGGCGGACAAGGACAAGGCGGCCTACAGCCACAACCTGGAGGCCTACTTCGACTTCCTGGCGAAGTCCAAGAAGGAGGCGGCGGCGCACTTCGCGACGCTGTACGTCCAGCAGACCTATCCCAACGCGGTCGGCTTCATCGCGCGGGACTGCAAGATGCTGACGATGTCGCTCATCGTATACGTAAAGGGCATCAAGTAGATGAAGGACCGGATCAGACAGATTCTGGAGCGCTGGTTCATCAGCGAAACGGCGCTCTTCCAGGTGCTCTGCTCGCACGAACTGGCGGAGAACCCCCAGATGGCATGTCCGGTCCGCAGCGGCAGGCGCCGGCTGGAGTACAATCCCGTTTTCCTGCAGCAGATGAGCGACGCGGGACTGGAGGAAGCCCTGAAGACGGAGGCCATCCGCATCCTGCTCAAGCACCCGTACGAGCGCAAGCCGGACGGGTGCAGCCAGCAGGCCGTCTCCGTGGGCTCCAACCTGGTAATCGGCGACAACTACGACTACGGCACCTTCCGGATCGAAAGACCGGACGATTACGAACTGCCCCGCGGAATGGCCTACGAGTGGTATTCCCGCAAGATCCAGGAAATGCTGCCGGAGAGTCCGGACAGCGACGGCAAGGGAGACGGAAACGGAGAGGAGAACGAGAAGCAGGAGAAACTCGCCGGCTCCGGCGACAGGAACCGCGACCTGTCGGAACTCTGGGAGGAAGACGAGCTGACGGTGGCACTGATCAACGGCATCATCGAAGGCTGCACGTCCTGGGGTTCGCTCGCCGGCGCCTTCGCCGAGCAGCTGAAGGCGTCCACCCGGGCGAAAATCAACTGGCGGAACGTCTTCAGCGGCTTCCGGGCAAGCATCCTCTCCTCGAAGCGGAAGCTCACGCGGATGCGGCCGAACCGCCGGACCGGCTTCCAGAACATGGGATCCATCCGCCGCTTCGACACCAAGCTGCTGGTGGCGGTGGACGTGAGCGGCTCCATTTCCAGCACGAGCCTGAGCTATTTCTACGGCGTCGTCAACAGCGCCTTCCGCTACGGCTTCGAAGCCATCGACGTCATCCAGTTCGACTGCGGCGTACGGGTGGTGCAAAGCCTGAAGAAAGTGGTCCGGGATACCCTGGCCGTCGGACGGGGCGGGACCAGCTTCCAGGAACCGGTCGAGTACGCCCACGAAAACGGATACGACGGCCTGGTCATCCTGACGGACGGTTACGCACCGGAGCCCGTGATCCCGGACCATATGTCCTGCAAGATCATCTGGGTCTGCCAGGACGGTAAATGTTTTGAAAAGCACCACCGGTGGATGGAGAAGTCCGGCCGCGTGTGCACGATGGAACTGCAATGACTATGGCTATGGAAAAGGAAGAAGTCATGAGAATGTTCACCCGCACGGTTAGGAACGTGCGGGATATCCTGGGGCAGAAGAAGCCCCTCACGATGCTGGGCAGGACCCCGAAACCGGACGCCGTCCTGAACTGGGTGCTGGACGAGGTCTGGAGAAGACTGTCGTCACGCCAAGTCCGGGAGTTGCCCCCGGAGCGCCCGCTGTCCGCGGAGCGGGTAGTCCTGAGCCTGACCGCCCGGGGCGTGGCGAAGGACCGGATCCGGTATCACGACGGGGCATTCCGGGTGAACCTGGACCACGCGCAATACGAAATCCGCCGGGAAGGGGGATCCTTCTGCGCCCGTTATGTGCTGAACGGGACCGCACACTGCTGGATGCACTTTCCCCTGGGGCCGGAGGAGTTCGCCTCTTTCCTCCCGGCTTTCGACGCCTGCGTGCCCGAGATGCAACAGGGGGCGCTGCCCCTGATGGACGACCTCCGGGAGCACCAGCGCGAAATGCAGAAGCAGGATATGATCCGGCTGATCCGGCGGACGACCCGGAAAGCCGCCGGCAGACCTGGCCCATTTTTTTGATAAATAATTTGGAAATTCCGTTTTCCGTTGTATCTTTGTAATATCAAAATGATATTATTTTACAAAACCCATCAAGTCATGGAAAACAAGGAATTCTCTTACAAAGGCCTGGTCCTGAACGGCTTTCTCGCACTGCTGATCGACCTCGCGCTGTTCGCCGCGGCCATCTTCCTGTTCGTCAAATCGGAAGGCAACGCCGCCTTCGGCCTTCCCGGCGGCATCACGATGCTCCTCGCCATCTTCTGCACGGGCGGTTTCGTCAAGCAGGAACCGAACGAGGCGTCCGCCCTCGTGTTCTTCGGCAAGTACAAGGGCACCTTCACGCGCACGGGATTCTATTGGCTGAACCCGCTGCTGAGCAAGAAAAAGGTCAGCCTGCGCGCCCGCAACCTCAACCCCGAGCCCATCAAGGTCAACGACAAGGTCGGCAACCCCGTCCTGATCGGCATGGTGCTGGTCTGGAAGCTCGAGGACACCTACAAGGCCCTCTTCGAGATTGACAGCCAGTCCATTGCGCCAACCGTCAAGACCACCGGCGGCAGCACCTCACGCTACCTGTCCCTGGCTTTCGAGAACTTCGTGCGCGTGCAGAGCGACGCCGCCCTCCGCCAGGTGGCGGGCTGCTACGCCTACGACAATCCGGACACGCCGGACGAGCTCACGCTCCGCAGCAACGCCGACGAGATCAACGAGAAACTGGTCGCCACGCTGAACGAGCGCCTGGCAATGGCCGGCCTCCACGTGACCGAGGCCCGCATCAACTACCTCGCCTACGCCCCCGAGATTGCCGCCGTGATGCTGCGCCGCCAGCAGGCTGACGCCATCATCGCCGCCCGCGAGAAGATCGTCGACGGCGCCGTGAGCATGGTCAAGATGGCCCTCGACAAACTCAAGGCCGAGGGTGTGGTGGACCTGGACGAGGAGCGCAAGGCCGCAATGGTCAGCAACCTCCTGGTCGTCCTCTGCGGCGACGAGCCGGCCCAGCCGGTGGTGAATTCCGGAAGCCTCTATTAGTATGGCCAAGGAGAAGGATGCAGTGAAGAGCTTCGTCCTGCGGGTCGATCCCGAAACGATGGAAGCTTTGGAACGTTGGGCTGCGGACGAGTTCCGCAGCACCAACGGCCAGCTGCAGTGGATCATCAGCGAAGCCCTCCGCAAAAGCGGCCGCCTGAAAAAGAAGTGACAGTCCGGACGCGCTTTGGAACGAAAGTTGAAGCAAAAAAAGTAAAATATCTGACGATATGAAAAAATTCTTCCTTCTGGCGGCCATCGCTGTCCTCCCCTTCTTCTTCGCCTCGTGCGAGAAAAACGGCGTTCCCCATACCGGAGACGAAACCGGAACCCTGTACGGAGTCTGGTACCTGAAAACCAAGACCGAAGCGACCGGCAGCGACACCAAGACGGTCGATTACTCCGGCTGCCACTTCTACCTGGCCCTGTCCGAATTCCCCTTCCCGCACGCCATCGGCAAGAAAGGCAGCTTCACCGAACTCGACCTCAAGGACGTCGATGTGGATGCCGTCATGTTCTCCTACAACGAGAACCTCAAGAAGATCAGCTTCAACAAGCAGATCTGGCTGTCGGACGACCTCCTCAAGTACAACATGCTCCTGAGCGGCACCTTCGACATCGTGGAACTAAGCGACAAGGTCCTCGCCCTGCAGCAGGAGAACGGCTTGCGCGGAGTCACGACGACCTACACCTACGAGCGGATGAAGTAGGCGCCGTTTCCCGGACATATTCCTTTTTCGTTTTTCCCGGTTGAAAGATTCGCCGGGAAAAATCGTATATTTGAGCATGAAAGCATTCCAATTGAAGCGGCCCGACCAGATCAAGGCGCATCTGGACAAGTACGTCATCGGGCAGGACGAGGCGAAAAAGACGCTTTCCGTCGCAGTCTATAACCATTACAAGCGCATCCTCCACAGGGGCGACCCGGAGCGAAAGGCGAACATCGACAAGAGCAACATCCTCCTGCTGGGGCCCACCGGCTGCGGCAAGACGCTCCTCGTGAAGACCATCGCGAATATGCTGGGCGTCCCCTGTTACATCGGCAGCGCCACCTCGCTGACCGCCTCCGGCTATGTCGGGGATGACATCGAGAGCCTGCTTTCCGGCCTCCTGATGAACTGCGGCTACGACGTTGAAAGGGCGCAGGCCGGCATCGTGTTCATCGACGAGATCGACAAGATCGCCAAGAAGGACGCCGGCGTGTCCATCACCCGCGACGTTTCCGGCGAATGCGTCCAGCAGGGCCTCCTGAAGATGATCGAAGGACATCGGATGGGCGTCCAGCCCGCCGGCGGCCGCAAGCACCCCGAACAGCCGCTCATCTACGTGGACACGACGGACATCCTCTTCATCTGCGCCGGCGCCTTCGTCGGACTGGACGGCATCATCGCCCGCAGGACCGGACGCGACCAGAGCCGCATCGGCTTCGGCAGCGGCGCCCCCGCGGACGGCCCGGCGAACATCTTCGCGGACGTGACGCCCCAGGACCTCCGCGACTTCGGCCTCATCCCGGAGTTCGTCGGACGCCTGCCGGTGGTCTCCTACGTGGACCCGCTGGACAAGGACGCGCTGAAGCGCATCCTCACCGAACCCAAGGATTCCCTGGTGAGCCAGTACACGGAACTCCTGCGCGAGGACGGCGTCAAGCTGACTTTCGCCCCCGACGCCCTGGAGACGGCGGCCACACTGGCTTCCGAGACGGGCACGGGCGCCCGCGGCCTGCGCAGCATCCTGGAAAAGGCGATGCGTGACGTGATGTTCTCGGCGCCCAAGTCCGCGGCAAAGAGCGGCCCGCTGGAGATCGTCGTCACCCGCGAAATGATCCTGGGCACCGCCAAACCCGTACTCCGACTGAGTGTATAGCAAAGAAACACAATAAGATATGAACGATTTCGAAAAATTCGCCTCGCAGGACCGGGGCATCAGTTCCCTCACGCTGGGACGCTACACCGCCGCCGTGAACGGCTACATCAACCCCACCATCATCGAGGAGCGCAAGATGAACGTGGCCTCGATGGATGTGTTCTCGCGGCTTTTAATGGACCGCATCATCTTCCTGGGCGTGCCCATCGATGACGACGTCGCCAACATCATCCAGGCGCAGCTGCTCTTCCTGGCCTCCCTGGACGCCAAGGCCGACATCTCCCTGTACCTCAACACACCGGGCGGCGTGGTGAGCGCCGGACTGGCCATCTACGACACGATGCAGCTCATCGCCCCGCCGGTCGGGACCATCTGCACCGGCATGGCCGCCTCGATGGGCGCCGTGCTGCTGTGCGCCGGACAGAAGGGCAAACGCTCCGCCCTCCCCCACTCCCGCGTGCTGATCCATCAGCCGCTGGGCGGCGCCAAGGGCCAGGCCTCGGACATCCTGATTGCCGCCAAGCAGATTGAGAAGACGCGCACCGAACTCTGCGAAATCCTCGCCGAGCGCACCGGCCAGCCTTACGAGAAGGTGCTCGCCGACGTGGACCGCGACTACTGGATGACCTCCGAGGAGGCGCTGGAGTACGGCATGATTGACAACATCCTGACGAAGAAATAAGCCTCCCGACGCCTATGAAACGCTGTTCCCTCTTTCTGCTGGCCGCGCTGACGGCCGCGCTGGCCGCCTGCGGCCCGAAATGGCAGGAGTCGGAAGCCGACGGCTACCGCCTCATCACCCAGAAAGGCGGCGCCACGCTCGGCGTCACCTCCGCCCCCATCCTGCAGGACCGGGGCTACGCCTTCAAGGACCTCAACCGCAACGGCGTCCTGGACGTCTATGAGGACTGGCGCCGGCCCGCCCGGGAACGCGCCAGCGACCTGGCCGCGCAACTCAGCATCGAAGAGATCGCCGGCCTGATGCTCTACAGCGGACACCAGGCCGTCCCGGGGCCGGACATCACCGAGCGGCAGAAGAAGTTCCTCGAGGAGGACAACCTCCGGGCCGTGCTCGTGACCACGGTCGGCAGCCCGGAGATCGCGGCGCGCTGGAACAACAACGTCCAGGCGTTCGTGGAGGCCCTCGGCCACGGCATTCCGGCCAACAATTCCTCCGACCCGCGCAACGAGACCAGCGCCACGGCGGAATACAACGAGGGCTCCGGCGGGCAGATCTCCCAGTGGCCCACGCCGCTGGGCCTCGCCGCCACCTTCGATCCCGCGCTCGTGAAGCACTTCGGGCAGGTCGCATCGGCGGAATACCGCGCCCTCGGCATCGCCACCGCGCTCAGCCCGCAGATCGACCTCGCCACGGAGCCGCGCTGGAACCGTTTCACCGGCACTTTCGGAGAAGATCCCGAGCTGGACATCGCGATGGCCCGCGCCTACGTGGACGGATTCCAGACCACGGAGGGCGCCGACGGCGGCTGGGGAAAAGAGAGCGTGAACGCGATGGTCAAGCACTGGCCGTCCGGCGGCCCCGAGGAAGGCGGCCGCGACGCGCACTTCAACTACGGCAAATACGCCGTCTATCCGGGCGGCAACTTCGCCACGCATATGCGGCCCTTTACCGAAGGAGCCTTCCGCCTGGAAGACGGCACGGAGAGCGCCACGGCGGTTATGCCCTACTACACCATTTCCTACGGTGTCGATCCCTCCGGCAAGAATGCCGGGAACAGCTATAACAAATACATCATCAGCGACCTGCTCCGCGGCGAGAACGGCTTCGACGGCGTGGTGTGCACCGACTGGGGCATCACCGGCAACAACGCCGCCATCGAATCCTTCGACGGCAAATGCTGGGGCATGGAGGAGCTGACCGTCGCCCGGCGCCACTATGAGGTCATCAAGGCCGGCGCGGACCAGTTCGGCGGCAACAACGACAAGGGCCCCGTCCTGGAGGCCTATAAGATGTGGGTGGAGGAATTCGGCGAAGAAAGCGCCCGGGCGCGTTTCGAGCAGTCCGCCGTGCGCCTGCTGATGAATTCCTTCCGCACCGGACTCTTTGAGAATCCCTACACCGACCCGGCGTTCGCCACGGCCGTCGTAGGCAATCCCGCCTTCATGCAGGCGGGAGCCGAGGCCCAGCTGCGGTCCGTGGTGATGCTCAAGAACCACGGGAACGCCATCCAGGGGCTCGGGAAAAAAGTCTATGTCCCCCGGCGTTTCTATCCGCAGAGTTTCGGGATGTTCGGGCTGGCGCCCGGCCCCGCCGCGCACTGGGATTATCCCATTGACCGCGAGCTCGTGGAACGGCGCGGCCTGCAGTGGGTGGACGACCCGGCGGAGGCGGATTTCGCCCTCGTAATGATCCAGGAGCCGTCCGGAGGCAGCGGCTATGACGTGAACGACCGCAAGAAAGGCGGAAATGGTTACGTTCCCATCTCGCTGCAGTACCGGCCCTACAAGGCCGACTACGCCCGTGCCGTGTCCCTGGCCGGCGGCGATCCGAAAGAGCCGTTCACCAACCGCTCCTACAAGGGGAAGCGCGTCACCACGGCCAACGAGGCCGACCTCGACCTGGTCATCGACACCAAGGAAAAGATGGGGAACAAACCCGTCGTCGTGTGCGTGGCCGCGACGCGTCCGCTCGTGCCGGAGTTCGAACCCTGGGCCGATGTCATCCTGCTGTCCTTCGGCGTCCAGAACACAGCGCTGCTCAGCCTGGTCAGCGGACAGGCGGAGCCTTCCGCCCTGCTGCCGATGCAGCTGCCCGCCGACATGCGCACCGTCGAGGAGCAGGCCGAAGACGTGCCCCGCGACATGCGCCCCTACGTAGATGCCGACGGGAACGCATACGACTTCGCCTTCGGCCTGAACTGGAGCGGCGTGATCGACGACGAGCGTGTAACCCGTTTCAAATAGAATCATCCTTGCAAGCATGAAAAAGATTATCCTGCTGGTTGCCGTCGCCCTGACGGCCCTCGCCTGCGGCCGGCCGCAGGCCATCGTGGAACGCACCGACGTCTTCACCCACGTCGGAGATGTCAGTCTCGAAGTGGATGCCATCGAGATTACCGTGAGCAATCCGGCCTCCCTGCGCGGACTGAACTCCACCGACTTCTACCTCACCGGCAACGCCCCGGGCGGCTTCATCGACGTGAAGACCGGAGAGGCCCCCGCCGAGTATGCCGAAGACGGCATCGTGGCTTTTCGGGGCCTGGACGGCAAGCGCATCCGCATCCAGGGAGAGCCCTTCAACTACGACGGACTCCGGGAAGGCTGGACGAAACGCATCCCCTGGGAGCTGCACTGCAGCGCCGACTCCGCCCTCAACGTCACGGCCGCCACGGCCACGGAGCGGCACATCGCCGTACTGGACGACTGCATTACCGGCAGTTTCAGCTATGCCGGGCTCACCCGCGAGTATATGCTGCACCTGCCGAAAGACGCCGACGGGAAGCCCATCCCGAACGTGCCGCTGATGGTCTGGCAAATCGGCGGCGGCGAATACGACAAGGACCTGATGACCGTCGCCACGGCCAACCGCTGCCTGGTTTCGCTGGCCACCGAGGGCGTCCCCTGCGCCGCGCTGGTGTTCGCCATCGCCAACCCCAACTACTCCTACAGCGCTTCGCTCGATCCGGAGAAAATCAAGCTCGTGGACCGGAACAACGCCCTCCAGATGGCCTTCATCGACACGCTGATCGAAGAGGGAAAGGTGGACGGTTCGCGCCTCTTCTGCGCCGGCGCCTCCAGCGGCGGCGGCTGCACGATGCGCTTCATGATGCAGTTCCCGGAGCGCTTCAAGGCGGCAATCCCCTGCTGTCCGATGGATCCCATCGTACCCATCCATCAGGTGAAGGAAAAGTATCCCGGCCAGTTCGTGAAAGACCTCGTCAAGGCTTTCCAGGGCCAGGTGTACAAGTGGAACGGCACGGATATGGTGCTCGCCCCCATCGACACCAAGGCCTTCGTGGCGCTCCCGATGCATTTCGTGCACGCCTCCTCCGACCAGACCTGCAAGATCGCCAGTTCCTATTCCTACATCGAGGCCCGCAAGCAGCTGGGCGCCACGCAGGACCGCCTGCGCATCTATTCCGACGAAGATATGGCGGCTTACGGCCTGCCGGTCATGCTCGCCCACTTCTCCTGGGTGCCGCTGCTGGACGACTACTCCGAAGGCAGCGTCATGCGCTGGATGACTGGTATGTTCTGACGGATACCGCTCCCGGGCGGATCAGATTGAACTCGGAGGTACGCCGAATTTGTTCTTGAACGAACGGGAGAAACCGGTCAGGGTGCCGAATCCCACCTTGTAGCCCACTTCGCTGACGTTGAATTCCCGTGTCTTGAGGAACTCCATCGCCTTGTTGAGCCGGTAGTTGGTCAGGAAGGTGTTCGGAGACAGGCCGACCAGCGCCTTGAGTTTGGAGAAGACGCTGGTCCGGCTCATGCCCATCTCCAGCGAGAGGGCCGTCACGCCGAAGTCCTCCTCCGAAAGGTGCTCGTCGATGATCCTGTAGCATTTGTCCAGGAAGGCCCGGTCCTGCGCCGAAAGGCCGTCGGGCCGCGCATCTGCCGCCGGGGAGGATGAGGTGCGGTCCGCAAGCAGGCCCTGCAGACGCCGCCGGTTCGAGAGCAGGTTCCGGACCAGGGCCGTCAGATACGTCGGGTCGAAGGGCTTTCCCAGATAACCGTCCGCCCCCAGGTCCAGGCCGTGGAGCCGGTCCTCCATATCGGCCTTGGCCGTGAGAAGGATAACGGGGATATGACAGTATTCCGGATCGTTCTTGAGTTCCTTGCAGAGCGTATAGCCGTCCTTGTAGGGCATCATCACGTCGCTGACGATCAGGTCGGGGGCGCTGATCCGGATGCACTTCCAGGCTTGTTCGCCGTCCCCGGCCATCATCACCTTGAAATGCTCGGAGAGGAATCCCCGGATGTATTCGCGCATGTCCTCGTTGTCCTCGACCACGAGGATACGGACCTCCTCCTCGCCGTTCCCGGGCCCGGATTCGGCCGCCGGATCCGCTTCCTTCTCTTCGGGACTGGCATCGTGCCAGACGGCATCGTCCGCATAAACTTCCATTTCCCACGGGAAGGTGAACGAGAAGACCGAACCGATCGGGTCGTTGGCACGCACCGTCAGGTCGCCCTTGTGCACTTCGGCCAGGTGACGGGCATAGTTGAGTCCGATGCCGAATCCGGAAGGCAGGGAATCGCCCACCTTCTCGCCCAGGCGCTGGAAGCGGCCGAAGACCTGCTCGGCCTTCTCCGGTGAGATGCCGATGCCCGTATCAGCCACCTCCACGACCGCCTGCTTCCCGTCCAGACGCGCGCTGACGGTGATCGCCCCGTGTTCCGGCGTGTACTTCACGGCATTGCTGATCAGGTTGAAGACGATGCGCTCGACCTTCTCCCGGTCGCAGAACACGATCAACCCCTGCGGCAGTTCGCTCGTGACCCGCAGGTTCTTCTGGGCGAACATATATTCGAAGTTCTTGAGCATTCCGAGCAGCAGCACGGACAGGTCCGTACGCTGGACGGAGAGGCTGTCGCGGGTGGCCCGGGAGCGGTTGAAGTGCAGGAACTGGTCGGTCAGGCGGAGCATGCGTTCGGCGTTACGGTCCACGATGCCGATCAGTTTCCGGTCGGATTCGGAAAGGCCCGGTGACTGGGCCAGTTCCTTGACCGGTCCGTAGATCAGCGAGAGCGGCGTGCGGAACTCGTGGGAGACGTCCGTGAAGAAAGTCAGCCGCTCCTGGCTGATCTGTTCAAGCAAGTTCTTTTCCTGCTCGGACACTTCCAGGCGCTCGCGGTTGACGCGCAGGCGCCTCATCTGGCGGAGCACCACGGCCAGGAACCCCGCCCCGAGGAGGGTGTAGATCAGGATGGCATACCAGGACCGCCAGGGCGACGGCTTGATGCGGATTCCCACAGCCAGTTCATCCGTTCCCCAGCTCCCGTCCGGCTGCTGCACGCGGGCGCGGAAGGTATAGCGGCCGCTGCGCAGACCCGAGTAGCCGGCGCGGCGCGACTGGCCGGCATAGACCCAGTCCTCGTCGTATCCGTCCAGGAAGTATTGGTAGATCGGGCGGACGCCCGGATTGAAATGGCGGCTGGAGAAAAAGAAGGACAGCTGCCTGGACCGGTGGTCCAGCACCAGGGGCTGGTCCCGGTCCAGGGAGACGGTCTTTCCGTTGACCGTCAGGCCGTCCAATGCAACGGGGACCTGCGCGGCAGGCCGCGCAGGGTTGTTCTGGAGGAAGAAGGAAAGCCTGTCGCGGCTGCCGAACAGGACGGTCCCGTTGTCCGTCACAACGGTGCTGTTGGTGTTGTTGGCCGCATGGACGACATCCTGGTTCTTGAGGATCATGATGCTTTCTCCTCCGTCGGAAATCCGGATGAAATCGAAGCGGGCGGCCGCCCACACGTTCCCGTTCCGGTCGCCGGTGATGGAACAGATGCTCTGGTCCGCATCCTGCGCCTTCAGGTCGATCTGCCGGGATTCCCCGCTGCGGGGATCATAGAACCAGATGCCGTCGTGCCGGGTACCTACCCACCAGCCCCCGCTGCCGTCTTCCCACACGCAGTCCGGCCCGGGAATGCCCGTTCCGGCTGCCCGGAAGTCTCCTTCGCCTTCCAGCAGCCAGATATCCTCATCGGCGAGGAAATAGGGCTGCCCGGAGGAAAACTGCCCGCAGAACCAGAACTCCGGATGCGCCGGAACCGGCAGGCGGACCGGCTGTTGGCCGGCGCTGCCGAATCGGAGGATCGCATTCTCCTGCAGGAGGAGGACGTTTCCGGCCGCATCGTCCCAGATGCAGTTGGTCGGCTCGATGTCCCAGGTTCCCGTAAGCCGGAGCCGGTCTCCCTCGGGGACGTATCGGCGCATCTCGTCATAGTTATATTGGATCCACAGGTTCCCGCGGCGGTCGCGGAGCGTGATTCCCAGTTTGCCCCCGCCATCCAGCCCGGGCCCGCCGAGGGCATTGAACTCCCCGGTCGCGATGCGTTGGCGGAACACGCCTTTGTTCGTGACGACCAGGAGCTGACCGTCTCCGAGCGAGTAAAACATGTTGAGCGCGTCGGCCGGATAGCTGTCGGGCACCCGGATGCCATGCTCGTCGGTATGTCGGTACAGGTTGGTCAGTTCCCTTCCGTTCGTGCTCAGCCAGAGGTTGTCCCGGGTCAGCAGGCAGCGGCAGTCCTGCACGTCCGCCAGCGATTCGTATTCCCATTCCCGGCGGAGCGACCCGTCCGGAGCGACGCGGAAAATCCCCAGGTCCCGGATGCCCAGCATGCAGGTATCGTCCTGGAAAGTCACGAAAAGCACGTGCCGGCCGGCCGTGGCAGCCGCCAGCGCACCCGGCACGGGCAGGGGCGTACCATCGCCGGAAAAATGGCGCACGCCGGATGTCGTACCGAACCAGATGGAACCGTCCGGAGCGGCTGTGACACTGCCGACGGATACGTCGGACAGGGAAAACTCCCGGAGGATCCGGAAGTCCGCATCCAGCACGTAGAAAGACGAAGAAGCCAGGTTGTGGATCCAAATCCGGTGATCGGGCGTCAGGCAGAGCGTAGCGTACAGCAGCCGGGAGTTCAGGAAAACCGGCTGGACGCGCGCCGTCCGCTTGTCGGCCATATACAGGCCGCCCGCCGCCGAAAAGAGCAGGTGCCCTTCGTCCCAGGAGTCCATGCTGAATACGTTGCGCGCCTCCACGTTCCACGCAGGATCCACCCGACCGTCTCTCAACAGGCTGATGCCCGAACGCGTACCTACCCACAGGCGGCCGTCCTCCTCCGGACAAAGCGAGCGGATATAATCGTCCTGCAGTCCGTCCGGTCCTTGGTACCAGACCTTGAAGGCACTGCCGTTGTAACGGTTGAGACCCCGGAACGTGCCGATCCAGATATCACCGCCCGCATCTTCGGCCAGGGCGCTGACCATCGGATTGGACAGGACGTCCTGCGTGGGCAGGAGGGCGGAGGTCTGCGCCGCCGCACGAGGCAGCAGGGAAAGGGCGAGGAACAGGCAGATGAACGGTTTCATATTTGCGAATGTGGCAGTTATGGCAAATATACGCAGTTTTTAACATTCTGCATAGGCGCCGGTCGCTTGGGTTGAGCCGTTGAACATGCGGTATAACATCCGTTCGCATGTGCGTAGCGGGTTACGGAACCTATCCGTAACTTTGTCACAGTAGTTGAAACGCAATAACCACTTATAATTCAACCTCTTTAATCCAACGATTAAGATGAACAAAATCCAACTTTCCAAGCGCCTCGTCGCGGTGGCCCTCGGACTCGTCCTCAGCCTCCCGCTGCTGCTGGCGCAGAACCGGACCGTCAAGGGCACCGTCATCGATGACACGGACTTTCCCGTCATCGGCGCTGCCGTGCTCATCAAGGGCACGTCCAACGGTGTCGCGACCGACATCGACGGCAATTTCGAAATCAGCTGCGCTCCCACCGACGTGCTGGTCATCTCCAGCATCGGTTACAACGAGGTCGAAGTGACCGTCGGCGACCGCACCGAGCTGAACATCCGTCTCGAGATTTCCCAGGAACTGCTTGACGACGTCGTCGTCATCGGTTACGGTACCACCCGGGCCAAGAACTTCACCGGTTCCGTGGACGTCGTCAAGATGAGCGAATCCCCGGTGGCCGACCTCGGCCTGAGCAATGTCTCCGACATGATCCGCGGCCGCCTCTCCGGCGTCGTGATGGGTGCCGAATCCGCCACCGTCGGCAGCAACGCCAGCGTGATGGTCCGCGGACGCAAGTCCATCAACTCGACCAGCACCTCCCCGCTGCTCGTCGTCAACGGCGTCATCTACACCGGCAACCTCGAGGACATCGACCAGAACTCCATCGAGTCCATCAGCGTCCTCAAGGACGCGACCTCCCTGGCCGCCTACGGTTCCAAGGCCGCGAACGGCGTGATCATGATCACCCTCAAGAAGGGCGAGGAAGGCAAGCCGATGATCACCTTCTCGACTTCCCACCAGTTCTCCCGGCCCTCCTACCGCCAGCGCTTCCTCTCCCCGGAAGGCTACATCAAGTACAGCAACGCCCGCCGCGGCATCGAGGACCTGACCAACACCTCCTGGATGTCCTTCCTCGAGAAGGCCAACTACGACAAAGGCCGCACGACCGACTGGTATGACATGGTCACCCGCACAGGCTACACGCAGAACTACAACCTCAGCTTCTCCGGCCGTACGCAGAACTCCAACTATTACGTCGCCCTCGGCCACTCCAACCAGAAGGGTATCGTGGTGGGCAACGACTTCATCCGCAACAACGCCTCGATGAACCTCAGCACCCATATTACGAAGGACATCGAGATCGGTGCCAACGTGGCATACACCAACTCCGTGGACAACCACATCGCCGCCAGCACCAATGTCAACCAGTCCCCGTACATGGAACCGTACCTGCCGGACGGCAAGACCCTACGCTACTATGTCGAAGGTGTCAACTCCTCCTCCGTCAACCCGCTGTGGGAGACCCAGGTCGGCCGCGAGAAGGACAACCGCCGCTTCAACCTCAACCTCGGCGGCTACGTCAGCGTCAACATTCCCTGGGTCGAAGGCCTGAACTACCGGATGAACGTGTCCTACACCAAGGTCAACTCCCATAACTACAGCTTCACCCACGAGGACATCACCCCGGTCCTCCTGTCCAACGACTGGGACGGTATCGGCCAGAGCGCCGACTACTACAACCTGTCCAACGCCCAGGGTTCCATCAGCAACTCGTTCTCCGAGAACTGGGTCATCGACAACATCCTGAGCTACGCGCGCTCCTTCGGACGGCACTACGTCAGCGCCTCCCTCGTGTACACCCGCGACAGCGCCGAGTCCAGCTACAACTCCGAGACCGGCAAGGGCTTCAACGCCGCCGGCAACACCCTGCTGGGCTGGTACGGCCTCGGCAACGCCGACACCAAGAGCTTCTCCAACCCGACCTACGTGCTCCACACCGACGTGGGTTACCTCGCGCGCGTGATCTATTCTTATCGCGATACCTACCACTTCAACGCCTCCTTCCGCCGTGACGGTTCCTCCGTGTTCGGCAACGAGCGCAAGTGGGGCAGCTTCCCGGCCTTCGGCGCCGCCTGGACCGTCTCCAACGAGAAGTTCCTGAAGGATAACGTCAGTTGGATCGACTTCCTCAAGCTGAAACTCTCCTGGGGCAAGAACGGTGCTCAGACCATCCAGCCTTACGGCACCCTGTCCACCATCGCCCTGGCCAAGGGCGGCGGCATCCCGAACTACTACGGCGGCACCACCCACTGGGGCCAGCGCCTCGCCGAACTCGGCAACCCGACCCTCGGCTGGCAGACGACCACTTCCTGGAACGGCGGCTTCGAAGTCGACTTCATCGGCGGACGCATCCACATCGACCTCAACGCCTACTCCTCCAAGACCACGGACCAGATCTTCGACCGCAACATCCCGGTCATGACCGCGGGCATCACCACCCAGAAGGCCACGATGGGCCGCGTCGACAACAAGGGCGTCGAGATCAACCTCAACACCGTCAACATCAAGAAGAAGGACTTCGACTGGAGTTCCAACTGGGTCTTCACGCTCAACCGCAACAAGATCGTCGACCTGTACGGTGACGGCCAGGACGACCTGACCAAGAGCCTGTTCATCGGCCACCCGATCAACACCATCTTCGGCTACGTGACTAGCGGTATCTTCCAGGACGGCATCAACGCCGGCCGCCCGATCTTCTACACCAAGAGCGGCGAGCAGACGGACAACCCGAGCGCCGACGACCGTCAGATCATCGGTTCCTCCGACGAGAACTTCCGCCTCTCCTGGGGCAACACCCTCCGCTACGGTAACTGGCAGCTCTACTTCATGTTCCAGGGCATCTTCGGCGGCGCCGGATTCGGCCTGGCGAACAACACCTTCGCCTACTCCACCTACGACACGACGGCTTCCTGCACCGCGCTTGACATCCCCTTCTGGACCAAGCAGCAGCCCAACAACACCTATCCCGCCCCGAACGTGAGCGAGAGCAAGTACGCCGTGTACAACTCCTACGGCCACATCCGCCTGCAGGACCTCTCCCTGTCCTACAACCTGAGCCCGGTCGCCAAGCAGATCGGCCTCAAGAGCGCCCGCCTCACCCTCGCCGGCCGCAACCTCTTCTACATCGCTCCGAAGTGGAAGATGAGCGACCCGCAGTCCCGCTCCGCCTATGGCATCGGCATCCCGCGTGCCGTCACCCTCGGTCTCAACGTCACTTTCTGATCTTCCCACTCATAACTTGATAAAGATATGAAAACGAACAAATACATCCTGGGTCTCGCCGGCATCCTGCTTCTGAGCGGTATCACCACCTCCTGCCTGTCCGACAAGGACTTCCTCACCGAGCAGCCGAAGGCCCAACTGACCATCGCGAATGCTTACAACACCAGCGACCAGGTGCTCAACA
>Ga0310691_10001779_pt1 | contig 31274 bp, 24 predicted proteins | sample 176DNAGHGlowgp2_FD_203887 | JGI IMG/M metagenome (GOLD analysis project Ga0310691, IMG submission 203887) | Sheep rumen microbial communities from Palmerston North, Manawatu-Wanganui, New Zealand - 1766 DNA GHGlow gp2 (v2) (version 2) | ecosystem: Host-associated > Mammals > Digestive system >... | reverse complement strand
CAGGTTGAAAGAATCCGATGCCTATTCACTGGTGCCTGTCGTAAAGTTTTCTTTTGCCCCGCAGAGAGGCGTTGTGATAAGAGACGGTCTGATGGAGTGGGTAAATCCCGAATTCGCCCAGACCAGAAGCCAGGATCTTGAGCCTATCTATCACGATTGCGGACAGTTCTACATCGAAAGGACAGAGCCGTTCTTAAGGGAATTTACTCTGGTCACATCCAAAACGATCCCTTATGTACTGCCCGAAGAGGAAGTTCAGGATATCGATACCTATTCCGACTGGCAGATAGCGGAGATGAAATACGAATTATTGAGGAACAGCGGTAATGTTTAATCTCTTTAATAAGATAAATAACAATGAAGTCTATGTGATCGCCGAGATGAGCGCAAATCATGCGGGAAATCTTGACTATGCGCTTGAACTTGTCAGGAAGGCGCGGGAAGCCGGAGCGGACTGCTTAAAGATACAGACCTATACGGCCGATACGCTTACCATTGACTGCGACAACGAATATTTTAAGATCAAGGGCGGTCTTTGGGACGGATACAAATTGTACGATCTCTACGGGGACGCAAATACTCCGTGGGAATGGCACAAGGCGATAAAGGACGAATGCGACAGAGTCGGGATCGATTTTCTGTCGACACCGTTTGATAATTCGGCGGTTGATTTTCTTGACGAACTCGGCTGTGAGGCATACAAGATAGCAAGTTTTGAGCTTCCGGACGTCGGACTTATAGAGTATGCGGCTTCCAAGCATAAACCCATGATCATTTCCTGCGGAATGGGAACGCCCGAAGAAATTCAGGATGCGCTCGATGTGTGTTACCGCGCGGGAAACAGGGATGTGGTACTTCTTAAATGCTGCAGCGAATATCCGGCAAACTGGGAAGATATGCACTTGATGAACATTCCCGATATGAAAGCTCGTTTTAATGTGCCCGTCGGACTTTCCGATCACTCCGAAGGAAGCCTTGCCGCAGTGGTAGGAATAGGTCTCGGTGCCGTAGTGATCGAAAAGCACTTCTGTCTTTCGCATGATATCAAGACTGCGGACTCCGAATTCAGCATGGAGGTCGGAGACTTTGCGAATATGGTAAGAGACGTGAGAAACGCCAAGATCATCGCGGGCGGTCCCGACTATGTACTTACGGAAAAAGAAAAGTCATCGACCGTTTTCAGACGAAGTCTCTTTGCCGTCAAAGATATTGAAAAGGGTGAGATCATCACGGCAGAAAATGTCCGCTCGATAAGGCCGGGATACGGTATCGCGCCCAAATACTTTAAAGATCTTGAGGGAAAGCCCGCCAAGAGAGCGATAAAACGCGGCGAACCGATCACAGAGGATCTGTTATGAAGATATTGTTTCTTTACAACAACGATTGCGCCGTGGAACTTGGCGAATCCATAAAAGCCATGGGGCATGAGGTTGTGCCGTTTAAAGAGAGGCTGACCCCGGAAATTGCCTTGTCCGGTAAATTTGACCTTGCTGTCAGTTATACATACAGATATATCTTAACGGATGAGCTCATAGATGCTCTTGGCGGTAATGTCGTAAACATTCACAATGCCTATCTTCCCTATAACAGGGGAGCGGACCCGAATCTCTGGAGCATTGTTGAGGGTACTCCGAGAGGGGTCACGCTTCATTACATAAGCGCAGGTCTTGATAAAGGAGATATAATCGCACAACGCCTTGTAACTGAAGGCGACGGTGATACGCTTAAGTCTTCATATGACAATCTTGACAGGAATGCCAAGGAAATGTTTATCGAAGCATTCGGGCATTACGATAAGTGGGATGAATTGAGACATCCCCAGGAGGGTAAGGGCACTTACCACTCACTTAAGGACGGAGAGCGCATAAAGAGCGTCATTACGTCTTATGATATGAAGATCAAAGATTTTTTGGACGCTTTACGGGTAAAACTTGTTTTTGTTTCCAATTACATAAATCATCATCAGATCCCTTTCTGTGAGGAGCTATATCGGCTTGCCGGCGGTGATTTTGTTTTTGTCGAAACCGAAAAGATGGCAGCGGAGCGCCTTGCAATGGGTTGGGACGGTAATGCCTCGGAATTAAAATATGTCATTAAACGATACGAGGATCCCGAAGCTGCCGATAAACTGATCTTTGATGCGGATTGCGTGATATTCGGCGGTGCCGAGGACGAAGAACTCATAATCCCGCGCCTTGAGGCGGGAAAATTCACCTTAAGATATTCGGAACGGATATATAAATCCGGACGTTGGAAGTTTGTATCACCTAAAGGACTTAAGAAAAAATATCATGATCACATAAGGTTTAAGAAAAAGCCCGTATATCTTTTGTGCGCGGGCGCTTATGTGGCGGGAGATTTTAAACTTATAGGCGCATATCCGGGCAAGAAGTTCAAATTCGGATATTTCCCCGAAGTCATCGAATACGGGAATGTACATTTTAAGCGCAGTGAAAACGAAAAAGGGCTTAACATACTGTGGGCAGCACGCTTCATAGACTGGAAGCATCCCGAAACAATGGTATTTCTTGCAAAAGAACTAATTGGAGCCGGCATCGATTTTAAGATCACAATGATCGGTGACGGTAACGAACTTGAAAAAACGAAGGCTTTATCAAACGAGCTTAAAGTAAGTGATAAAATGGAATTTCCGGGTTCCCTTACTCCCGATAAAGTCAGAGACATGATGCTTTCATGTGACATATTTACCGTGACGTCGGACAGACTTGAGGGCTGGGGAGCCGTAGTAAATGAAGCCATGAATTCGGGCGCTGTCGTGATCGCACCGAGACAGATCGGCGCGGCACCGTATCTTATAAAAGACGGCGAGAACGGATTTATGTATGATAAGAAAACTTCTTATGACGATCCGGCGGCGGTTAAGCAGATCTCGGATATCATTAAAAAACTTGCGGTTGACAGGGAATGGCGTTTGGAGATCGGCGGCAATGCATATAAGACCGTGAGAGATACATGGAACGCTAAGGTTGCGGCCGAGAGGCTTTGGGACTTCATAAACGATCCGGCGAAAAAGGTCCCGGATTACGGCGACGGACCGCTGTCGCGGGCATAAATGATGATCGGCTTCGCATAAATTACCGGTACGTGAAAGGAACGGATGATGACAAACGGCGAAAAGATATATAACATAGCTGCGGAACTTTTCCCGATTCCCAGAAGTCTTACGGGAAAGGGTGTAAGGCAGACATTTGAGATACTTAAAAAGTATGCCAAAGATCTTAATGTCTTTGAGATCCCTACGGGTACAAAAGTTTTTGACTGGACCGTGCCCGAGGAATGGGAAATAAACGACGCCTATATAGAAGATGAATCCGGCAGGAAGATAATTGATTTCAAAGAAAACAATCTTCACGTAATGGGCTATTCTACTCCCGTCGACGAATGGACGGATCTTGAGGGGCTCCTTAAATATGTATATACTGAGCCCTCGGCTCCCGATGCGATACCGTATATCACATCATATTATAAGAGACGTTTCGGTTTCTGCATGAGCGAGAACCTTAAAAACTCTCTTAAACCCGGCAAATATCATATGTACATCGATTCAAGACTTTTTGAGGGAAGCCTTTCGTACGGTGAGATCGTGATACCCGGCGAGACCGAGGACGAGATCCTTTTTACAACATATGTATGTCATCCCTCAATGGCCAACAACGAATGTTCCGGTCCTTCCGTTGCGATAGCGCTCGCAAACCACATTCAGAACCTGCCGTCACATAAGTATACTTACAGATTTGTGTTCGGTCCCGAGACGATAGGTTCCGTTGCATATATATGTACACACTTTAAGCACTTAAAAGAACACGTGAAGGCTGCTTTTAACTTAAGCTGCGTGGGTGACGACAGAGTGTATTCGATGCTTCATTCAAGGTATGCCAATACTTTTGCCGACAAGGCACTTTTAAATATACTTAAATACCACACAAAGTCACTGATAGAATACAGCTACTTAGACCGCGGTTCCGATGAAAGGCAGTACAATGCTCCGGGTGTGGATATCCCGATGGTCACTTTTTCAAGAAGCCGTTATACACAGTATCCCGAATATCACACATCTCTTGATAACATGGATCTTGTATCGCCCGCGGGATTTGAAGGTTCTTTTGAAGTGCTTACCAAACTTGTGGACGCACTTGAGAACAATGCGTATTATAAGATAAATGTGCTGTGCGAGCCGCAGCTGGGAAAACGGGGACTTTACCCGTCGATAAGCCGCAGAGGTCAGTATGATGCGGTCATGATGATCACCAATTTCATTGCATACAGCGACGGGACCAACGATCTTTTCGATATCAGCAATATCATGGGCGTTCCCGTGGACGAACTCATAAAGATCAAAAACGAACTGATGGAAAACGGAATTCTGGATATAGTCGGATAATAAAGGAAACACGTGATAAGAATGGAAAAGAACAACAAAAAAGGATCGATCACATATTTTGTGGACAGTCGTAAGAGAGTCGAGCGGGCCATGGTGCTGGCGGCAGCGGATATAATATGCATAATAGTTGCCACATTCGCAGCTATCTGGGTAAGGTTTGATTTTTCTTTTGACAAGATACCCGGTAATTATATGGACATGGTGAAGGTACTTGCTCCCGTGAATGTTGTGAGTACGATCATCATTTTCATAATCTTTCAGCTCTATAAAAGCGTATGGCGATATGCCAGTGCCGATGAGATGCTTAAGATCATCGGAGCCGTCATTACCGAGATGGTTTTCGAGATCATAGTTACCCTCGTATTTAAGATAAGGGTTCCCAAGAGCTTTTACCTGTTTTACCTGATGTTCCTGGGCGTTTCGGTGACCGGTATCAGATTTTCGTACAGGTTTTTAAGAGTTCTTCGTTCCAGAGGATTTTTCGGAGGCACTCATACCGAGCACAACAACGTTATGATCGTGGGTGCCGGTGCAGCGGGAAATGCGATATTAAGAGAGATCGAGGCAAGTTCCTATGTCAGCATGTCGGTAAAGTGTTTTATCGATGACAATAAGGGCTGTCAGGGAAAGATCATGCGCGGCGTTCCGATAGTGGGCGGACGCGAAAGCATTCCGGATGCGGTCAATAAATTCGAGATAAACGAGATCATAATCGCGATCCCTTCGGCAAGCCGTCAGGAGATCAAAAAGATCGTTGAGATATGTAAAGAAACGGGCTGTAAGTTAAAGATCGTGCCCGGTATGTATCAGCTCATCAACGGTGATGTCAGCGTATCACAGTTAAGAGAAGTTGATATCGAAGACCTTCTCGGACGTGAGCCCGTAAAGATAAATGTCGATGAGGTTGCCGGATATGTCAAGGATAAGGTCGTACTTGTAACGGGCGGCGGCGGATCCATAGGATCGGAACTGTGCCGTCAGGTGTGCGAACACAGTCCCAGACAGCTTATAATCGTTGATATTTATGAAAACAACGCATATGACATACAGCAGGAGTTAAAGGTTAAATATCCCAAGATCGACCTTGTGGTACTGATAGCTTCTGTCAGAAATACCGACCGTATCGATCAGATATTTGACAAATACAGGCCCGATATCGTATATCATGCGGCGGCTCACAAACACGTTCCTCTTATGGAAGACAGTCCCGGTGAGGCGATCAAGAACAACGTATTCGGAACATACAAGACAGCCAAGGCAGCCGATAAATACGGAGTATCCAAGTTTGTGCTCGTATCTACCGACAAAGCAGTCAATCCCACAAATATCATGGGTGCTTCAAAGCGTATGTGCGAGATGATCGTACAGATGATGAATGAGGGCTCCAAGACTGAGTTTGTGGCAGTCCGTTTCGGAAATGTGCTGGGTTCCAACGGTTCGGTTATCCCGCTTTTCAAAAAGCAGATCGCGGCCGGCGGACCGGTTACCGTTACGGATCCCGAGATAATAAGATATTTCATGACCATTCCCGAAGCCGTTTCCCTGATCCTTCAGGCAGGCGCCTATGCTAAGGGCGGCGAGATATTCGTGCTTGATATGGGTGAACCCGTCAAGATATTGGATCTTGCCAAAAACCTTATAAAACTTTCGGGTTACCGTGTCGGCGAAGACATAGAGATCGTATTTACCGGATTAAGGCCGGGTGAAAAGATGTACGAGGAACTCTTAATGGACGAAGAAGGTCTTAAGGGTACCGAGAATGCGCTCATTCACATCGGAAAGCCCATTGAGTTTGATCATGATGAGTTTAAAAAGTCTCTCGATGAATTAAAAGAGATTGCCGACGAGCATCCCGATAAGGTAAAAGCGGCTGTCGCGAAGATCGTGGAGACTTATAAGCCGGAATAGAGCGGGTGAAACAGCGTTCCACGATTTCCCTTTAAAACGAGCGGGAGCCCGTGAAACTGCGTTCCACGGGTGTCGCGCTGTCGCGCTAACATCTGTTCGTAATATGCACCAATTTGTAAGTAAACTTACATTGGTACATATTACTCCATCTGCCCCCGCTCGTAGTACGCGCATTTAATGTTATTTTAATCTTTGATAAAAGACCCTTTAATGTACCTTTGGTAAATTGGTATCGTCGAAAGACGAAAACAACACACCAAAAGGAGAATACAAAATGGAATCATTTGAAAAGGTTGAAAAATTAAGACAGAGAGCAAACGTATCATACGAGGAAGCCAAGGCTGCACTCGAGGCATCGGGATGGGATCTTCTGGACGCGATGATCTATCTTGAAAAAGAAGGCAAGACCGTTAAGTCCGCAGGCGAGAAATATGTTCCTTCGATTGTTGTAGGAGAAGACGGAGGCAATTCGGACGACGGATGCTGCAAAGGCAAAAAGTCATGCGGTGCCGACGGTGAGAAGTTCAAAGAGTTCTGTAAGTCATCATGGAAGAAAGGTAACGAAAACTTCTTTGTGGTAACTCACAAGGACGATACGATCATCAAGATCCCCGTTTGGGCAATGATCCTGATTCTCATCTTTACCTTCCACATCACACTTCCCGTAATGCTTGTTTCACTTTTCTTTGGCGTAAGATATGCATTTAAGGGTGAAGCGGATTTCGAAGCGGTAAATAAGGCAATGGATAAAGCCGGTGAATATGCTGACAGCGTAAAAGAAGAATTAACTCCTAATAAGGAGCAGAAAGAGGACTGATCTTGAGTACACACATTCTGGTAGTGGAAGACGAGGAAAAACTGGCCAGGTTCACCGAACTTGAGCTTTTACACGAAGGTTATGAGGTTGACAAGGCCATGGACGGTCGCACGGCGCTTGAAATGGCCACTCATAACAATTACGATCTCATACTTCTTGACATCATGCTTCCGGGACTTAACGGACTTGAAGTGTTAAGAAGGCTGGGACCGGACTTTGGTACACCCGTTATCCTTCTGACTGCCAGAGATGCGGTAATGGATAAAGTTGCGGGCCTTGATGCGGGCGCGGTTGATTATATCACCAAGCCTTTTGCCATCGAAGAACTGCTTGCCAGGATAAGGGTAGCCCTTAAACAGCACAATAAAATGCAGAACTCAGACAGTTCCGGGGATGTCTCGATGGGACGGATAGCGGACGGCATATATGTATGGAAAGGCCTTAAACTCGAGGAAAAGAAACACCTCGTTACATATAACGGGCAGGAGATCACCCTTACCAACAGGGAATTTCTGATGCTTAAAACATTGCTTGAAAATATGGATATCGTACTGTCGAGGGACACTTTGCTTGAAAAAGTCTGCGGATATGACTATGTGGGCGAAACCAATGTCGTTGATGTCTATGTGAGATTCCTTCGTTCCAAGATAGACGATATCTATGATATTAAGATGATACAGACTGTAAGAGGAGTAGGTTATGTCATCAAATCCGAATAAAGAAGAGCGCAGGATACGTTCCATTAAAGGGAAAGTAATGCGAATGCTCATAGCAAGACGGCTCGGGGGAGTGTTTGGCGGCTCACTCGGGCTTTTTGTGTTGATACCGATATTGTGGGCGGTGTATACTGTTACCGAGAAACTCGGCACGTTTTCTTTTTCCTACAAGGTATTGTTAACAATGCCCGATGGAGTAAAGAGCCTTATGTTTAAACTGACCGATGCTGCCGGAACGGTACTCATGACCGAGAGCGCATATAAAATAGTGCTCTTTTCGGCTGTTGCTTCGACCGTAGTTTTTGCATTCAGGTTTATCGGTGCGTTACTTTCGATCGGACCGGATCTTACAAAGATAAGTACGATACTTGCTCCGATCGACGAGCTGGCGACAAGGGCTGACGAGATATCGAATTTTGAGTTTGATGAAAGCAAATATCAGCTTCTTGAAAATGCCATCTCGAAGATCGAGCCCGATGACAACAAGGAAATACTCCTTCCCGATAAAGAACTTCAGGGTATAGAAACTGCCATGAACAAGCTGATAGGCAGGATGAAAGAAAACTACCGTCAGCAGGCAAGATTTGTCAATGATGCTTCACATGAATTAAGGACGCCTATCGCCGTTATCGAAGGATATGCAAATATGCTTTCGAGATGGGGCAGGGATGACGAAAAAGTGCTCGAAGAATCGATCACTGCCATCAAAAACGAGTCAGCCAACATGAAACATCTTGTCGAGCAGCTTCTTTTCCTGGCTCGCGGTGACAGCGGCAGAACAGAACTTAAGCCCGAAGACGTGGATCTTAACGCCATGATGCAGGAGATTTACGAAGAATCGTTGATGATCGACGAGCATCACCGTTACAGGATAAAACTGTTTAACGGAAACCTCCATATAAATGCGGATCCCGGACTCTTAAAGCAGGCTGTCCGCATACTGGTCGACAATGCCGCCAAGTATACCAACGAAGGCGATGAGATAATACTGGGTACCGGCATCAACGAAAAAGGTGAAGATTATCTCATGGTGCAGGATACCGGTATAGGCATGAGCGCCAACGATGTTGAGCATATGTTTGAAAGATTTTACCGCGCCGATGAGGCCCGCTCAAGAGAAGGTACGGGACTCGGTCTTTCGATCGCAAAATGGATCGTCGACCGCCACAAAGGAAACTTTACGGTTGTTTCCCGCACCGATCTGGGAACACGAATTTGCATTAATCTCTAAGGAATCATAAATTTGCAAACGCAAATTTCAATTAATTGGGAACTGCGATGTACAAACACTTCTTTAAACGTTTTTTTGATCTTTTGTTTTCTTTACTGGGAGCAATATTGCTGTCATGGCTTTTTGTGATACTCATTGTCATGATAAAGATCGATTCGAGGGGCCCCGTTTTCTTTAAACAAAAAAGAGTCGGCATACACAAAAAGCACTTTAATATCCTCAAATTCCGTACCATGCGTATAGATACTCCCAAGGATACCCCTACCCATCTTTTAAAAGATCCCGAACAGTATATTACCAAAGTCGGTAAGTTTTTAAGAAAGACCAGTCTTGACGAGCTTCCGCAGATATTCAATATCATAAAGGGCGACATGGCAATAGTGGGTCCGCGCCCCGCACTCTGGAATCAGTACGACCTTATAGAAGAACGCGATAAATACGGCGCCAACGATGTGCTGCCCGGACTTACCGGCTGGGCTCAGGTCAACGGGCGCGATGAACTTGAGATTCCCGTGAAAGCCGCACTTGACGGCGAATATGTCAAGAAGATGGGCCTCTTTATGGACATAAAGTGCATATTCAGGACCTTTTTAAGTGTCGCCCGCCAGGACGGAGTTGTGGAAGGCGGCACCGGAGCAATGAACAGGGATAAGTAACGGCGGTCAGGATGTAAAAATGAGTGATGGTAAGTCAGGGCATAAACACATATTGTGCGTGACGCAGTACTATTATCCGGAGCCTTTCAGGATCAATGATATGACTGCCGAATGGGTAAAACGCGGTCACAAAGTGACCGTGTTAACAGGTATTCCCAATTATCCGGAGGGTCGATTTTACAAGGGCTACGGCTTGTTTAAGAAAAGACGTGAGACTCATGACGGTGTTAAGATCATTCGTGTTCCGATCGTATCAAGAGGTCACAGCGCGATAAGACTTATGATGAACTATGCTTCTTTTGTCATAAGTGCCGGAATATTCAAGACATTTACCCGGTTAAGGCCCGACAGTGTGTTTATTTTTGAAGTTTCTCCGATGACTCAGGCACTTCCTGCGGTTAAGTTTGCCAAACGCCTTAAAATACCCTGTACGATATATGTTCAGGATCTGTGGCCTGAAAATCTTGAGGCGGTTGCCGGTATCAAGAATAAGAGAGTTCTAAATGCGGTCAGCAGGATGTCCGACAAGATATATCGCGGATGTACGACGATCCTTACCACATCCGAAAGTTTTAAGAAACGTCTTGATGAGCGTACGAGCACAAAAGATGCTTCGGGAAACAGTAAAGTCAGGTTCTGGCCGCAATATGCCGAAGAATTTTACCGGCCGGTTCAAGTTGCAGTCGGGGCATCGGGAAGCAATGACGTGTCAGGAATCTTAACAACAGCCGTCGGTAAGAGTATGCCGGAAGGTTTTCCGACGGATGATCGGTTTAAACTGATATTTACAGGAAATATCGGATATGCACAGGGACTTGATATACTGCCGGGGCTTTATGATGAACTTAAATCACGTGGTCGCGAATGCGATTTCGTGATCGTAGGCGACGGAAGATATATGGATAAACTGCGCGAAGAAGTTTCTTTAAAGGGTGCAGAAAGGTGTTTCTTTTTCACAGGACGTAAGCCTGCAGGCGACATACCGTTATGGCTTTCTTGTTGTGATGCGGCATTTGTTTCTTTTACCGACAATGAACTTTTTAATATGACGATACCGGCAAAACTCCAGTCATACATGGCATGCCATATGCCGATACTTGCGGCGGCAGGTGGCGAGACCGAGCGTATAATCAAAGAAGCCGGCGCCGGATATGCATCACCGGTAGGTGACGTGAAAGGACTTTGTGACAATATTGTAAAGATGATGGATATGGACCCGTCGGAACTTAAGACACTTGGGGAAAATTCCGGGAAATATGCCGAAGAACACTTCAATAAGGCTAAACTCATGGATGAGATCGAAACAATTATTTAACTTTAATCGAAAAGCAGAACCGGGTATTAAGTAAATGCAGGAGCAGAGGAATAAATGGCTGACATTACCGCGATAATCCTTACGGGTAACGAAGAAAAGAACATTATTGAATGCATTTCTTCGATAAAAGGTATTGTAAAAAGAATAGTGGTGGTTGATTCGGGGAGTACCGACAATACGGTGGCTCTTGCAAAAGATGCCGGTGCGGAAGTGCTGGTAAATGAACTAAGACCTTTTCTGTATGCCAAGCAGTTTTTGTACGGAATGGAAAATGCAGGCATTACCACCAAGTGGGTTCTTAGGATCGATGCGGACGAGCGGCTTACACCGGAATCCGCCGCTGAACTTGAGAAACTTTGCAACGAAAATACCGATACCGATGTAAACGGCATCATACTAAGATTTGAAGTAAACTTTATGGGAAAGAGCCTTAAACACGGCGGGATCTATCCTTTTAAGAAACTTGTCTGTTTTAAGTACGGCAAGGGTAATATCGAAGATCGTGCGATGGATGAGCATATAGTTCTGTTTGAGGGCCGTGCGGTAAGTGCGAAATGCGATTCCAAACATTACGATTACAAGGATCTGACTGCATGGATAGACAAGCACAACAAGTATTCATCACGTGAGGCGCAGGATTATTTTGACCATTCCGTAAACGATGCGGTACCGACAGCGGGCGGAGCAAAGATAAAGAGATTCATAAAGTATAAGATCTATTACAAACTGCCGTCGGGTTTTAGGGCATGGCTTTATTATTTCTACAGATACTACATCCGTCTCGGTTTTCTGGACGGACGCGCCGGCAAACGCTTTGCGTTTTTGCAGGCCTACTGGTACCGGTTTTTGGTCGACGCTAAGATCGAAGAAATCAAGAATCTATGAAATAGATTCTTGACCGTGACAGCATATTTCACGCAGTGAAATGTGCGAGAACGGCACGAAGTGTTTCGCAGTTGCCGAGGTTTTGTCGAGGCAACTGTTGTGAATTAAAAGACGGAGTAAAATCATGCGAATCATCGTCAGTGACGTTGCGGCCCAGATGGGCGGCGCGATCGTCATTTTAAAAGGTCTTTACAACTATATAAAAGAAAACGATCACGAAAACGAGTGGATCTTTTTGTTAAGCCAACCTTTTGTTAAAGAAACCGGCAACATTAAAGTGATCCTTTATGAGAATGTGAAGAAAAGCCCGTTAAACCGGGTTTTTTATGACCTTTTTGAAGGGAAAAAGCTTGAAAAAATGTATCATCCCGATCTTTTCTTTTCGCTTCAGAACAATCTCTTTAAAGGTGTAAAGACTCCGCAGGCGGTCTATATGCAGCAGTCGCTTCCTTTCCAGGATATCAAGAATTTCTCGCCGTTTAAGAAGGGCGAGTTTAAGAGCTTTTATTACCAGCATATCGTTGGGTCGTCCATTAAAAAGTCGCTTCCGAAAGCTTCAAAGATCGTGGTACAGACCAAATGGATAAGGGATGCCGTGATCGAAAAATGCGGTGTTGATAAAGAACGCATGATCGTCGTAAATCCCGAGGTAACGCCGGTTAAAAGGGACAAGAGCATTACATTTGACAACCGGTCGTTCTTTTCACCGATCACGGAAGTAACCTATAAAAATATGGACTGTATCGTTAAGGCATGTGAGATGCTAAAAGACGCGGATTTTAGTGTTGATGTCACTTTTGACGGGAAAAGTCCTTATGATCGCATAAACTATCTTGGATATATCGATCGTGAAAAACTTGATATACACTATCAGTCTTCGGTCGTGATATATCCTTCATATATTGAAACATTCGGCATTCCGATGGCCGAGGCGGCATCGGCAGGCACGGTCGTACTTGCATCGGACTGTCCTTTCTCGCATGAGATACTTGACGGCTATGAAAACGCTTATTTCTTTGACCCCTTCAAACCGGCAGAACTTGCCGATCTTATGCGCAAAGTGATCGCGGGCGAGATCCTTAAAAAAGACTGTGCCGCGCCCGGCGAAAACGTCGTCTCAGAAGGCGAAGCGGCAGGCCACAGTACATCGGACACCGCCGAGAATGACAGCACCACGGCCGGTAACAGCTGGGCCGCGATCCTTGAGTTTATCCTCGGAAGAAAGTAAGAAAACGCACATCGCGCACGGAACGGAGAACCATGAAAGAACTTGAATACCCCTTTGATGCGGAATTTATAATCGAGAAAAAGAAAAAGTTAAGACGCCTGCTTCTTGAAAGAGAGGGCGTTACTTATATTGAAAAAAAGATCGCAGTTCTGGGCGGACAGACTACGCAGAACATTACACTTGTGCTGGAACTCTTCTTACTTAATTACGGCATCAAACCCACGTTTTACGAGTCCGAATACAATATGTGGTTTGAGGACGGAATGTTTGACAACGAGGAACTGAAAGCCTTTGCGCCGGATGTGATCTATATCTGTACATGTAACAGAAATATCGATAGATACCCTGCCCTTAACGATCCGGCCGAAACCGTCGAAAAGCTTAGGAATGATGTTTTTGATAAGTTTAAGGCGGTATGGCAGCATATAGCAGACACTTATCACTGTGCCGTTATACAGAATAACTTTGAATATCCCTCATACAGGCTTCTTGGCAATGCCGATGCAAGCGATATCCACGGAAAGGTGAATTTCATATCGCGTCTTAATGCGGATTTTGCCGAATATGCGGGAGGCCATGACAATTTCTTTTTGCTGGACGTAAATTATATATCCTCGGCCTACGGACTTGATAAGTGGTCACTGCCGTTTTACTGGCATATGTATAAGTATGCGGTAAGCGTTCCGGCGATACCGTATCTTTCGTTCAATGTGGCAAATATCATAAAGTCTTTATACGGCCGCAACAAAAAGGCTTTTAATCTTGACCTTGACAACACTCTCTGGGGCGGAGTGATCGGAGATGACGGTGCCGACAACATCGAGATCGGTCAGGAAACTCCCATGGCTCAGGGTTACAGCGAATTTCAGGAATATCTTAAGCTTCACAAAGAGATGGGCGTTTTGCTGACCGTCAATTCCAAAAACGACGAAGCCAATGCTCTCAGCGGTTTCGAAAGGCCGGACAGCATTCTAAGGCGTGAAGATTTTGCAAGTTTTAAGGCAAACTGGGAACCCAAGAGCGAAAACTTAAAGGCGACGGCGGCAGAACTTAACCTTTTGCCCGAAAGTTTTGTCTTTGTGGACGACAATCCCGCGGAACGCGCGATAATAAGTGCCCAGCATCCGGGCTGCGCGGTACCGGAGATCGGGGAGGTCGAAGAATATATAAAGAACATTGACAGATCGGGATTCTTTGAAGTGACATCGCTGTCGGCGGACGATCTTAAAAGAGCCGAGATGTACAGACAGAATGCCGAACGAAGCGATGCCGAGGCTTCTTTTGCCGACTACGGCGAATACCTTAAATTTCTGGAAATGAAAGGCGAGATCGGTCCGTTTAAGCCTCTGTACATGGCGCGCATCGCCCAGCTCACCAACAAGAGCAACCAGTTCAACTTAACAACCAGACGCTATTCGCAGGCCGAGATCGAAGGCATCGCGGCCGACTCTTCATACATCACTCTTTACGGCAAACTCATCGACAAATTCGGTGATAACGGCGTCGTAAGTGTCATCATCGGTAAAAAGAACGCAAACACCTTGGATATCGATCTCTGGCTTATGAGCTGCAGAGTGCTTAAGCGTGATATGGAATTTGCGATGATGGACGAACTTGTGCACACCTGTCAAACTGCCGGCATCACCATGATACGCGGCCACTACTATCCGACCGCCAAAAACGGAATGGTACGCGACTTCTACGACCGCATGGGCTTTACCAAAACCTCGGAAGATCCCGATGGCAACACCGACTGGGAATTCACTGTCACGTCCGATTATATAGACAAGCAATATGTTATTTTGGTCAACGATTAATGACATAAGAGTAAATAAACGAATAAAGAATCGGACATATACATTTTATTCGAACCGTCCACAGCGTCGGTGCTTAACGAGATGGCGTAGCACATCGAGTTTTAGCAAGCAGGGTGCTCTTTACCCTGCGACCGCTACGCGAGGACCAGAGCGAGAGCGTGTGAGAATAAATGTATATGTCCGATTCTTACTCTCGGGGAAAATTGTTCCGCTTTTGCATATTCTTTGTTTTTGCGCTATAATGCATTCTGTATTTGTATACTCATTTTGAGGAAAAGACAGCATGGCATTTGCGCATTTGCACGTCCACACCGAGTATTCTCTTCTGGACGGATCCAATAAGATAACCGAATATGTCAAGCGTGTCAAAGAACTTGGACAGACCGCAGCTGCGATAACAGACCATGGCGTAATGTACGGTGTTATCGATTTTTATCGTGCCGCCAGGGAAGCGGGCATTAAGCCTGTGCTGGGCTGCGAAGTGTATGTTGCGCCAAATTCCCGTTTTGACAAGGAAGTGACCGGCGGTGAAGAAAGATATCACCACCTTGTTTTGCTTGCCGAAAACAATACGGGGTATGCAAATCTTTGTAAGATCGTATCCCGCGGATTCACCGAAGGTTTCTACTATCGTCCCCGTGTGGATTTTGAAGTATTAAACGAGTTTCATGAAGGAATAATCGCACTTTCGGCCTGCCTTGCGGGTGAAGTGCCGAGACTTATTGAGAAAGGGCTTATCGATGAGGCCCGTAAATGCATTATCAAATACAGGGACTGTTTCGGTGACGGAAACTATTTCCTGGAACTTCAGGACCACGGCATACCCGAGCAGCGAACGGTGAATTCGGCTCTTCTTTCGTTTTCCAAAGAACTTGGTATCGACCTTGTCGCCACCAACGACGTCCACTATACTTATGCCGAAGATGCCGAGCCTCACGATCTGTTGCTGTGTCTTCAGACCGGCAAGACCGTCAACGATGAGAACAGGCTTCGCTATGAAGGCGGACAGTTCTTTGTAAAGAGTGAAGATCAGATGCGGGCACTTTTTATGTATGCGCCCGAAGCCATAGAGAATACGCAAAAGATCGCAGACCGCTGCAATGTCGAGATCAAGTTCGGCGAGACCAAACTCCCGCATTTTGATGTGCCCGAAGGGTACGATTCGTGGACGTATCTTAATAAGCTCTGCGATGACGGGTTAAAAGAACGCTATCCCGACGATGACGGAAAACTTCGCGAAAGGCTGGATTATGAGCTTTCGGTCATCAAGAAGATGGGATATGTCGATTATTTTCTGATCGTATGGGATTTTATCAACTATGCAAGGTCGCAGGGCATTCCCGTAGGTCCCGGCCGAGGTTCCGCCGCGGGAAGTATCGTGTCGTATTGTCTTCATATCACCAATATCGACCCGATCAGATATAACCTTCTTTTTGAAAGATTCTTAAATCCCGAGCGTGTGTCCATGCCCGATATCGATATCGATTTCTGTTATGTGCGCCGTCAGGAAGTTATAGATTACGTAAGCGCCAAGTACGGCCCCGAGAAAGTTGTGCAGATCGTAACTTTCGGTACGCTTGCCGCCAAAGGTGTCATAAGGGATGTGGCGAGAGTGCTTGACATGCCTTATCAGCGTGCCGACCAGATCGCCAAGATGGTTCCTAACGAGCTTAACATCACGCTCGACAGGGCACTTACCATGAACCCCGAACTTAAGGAACTTTACGAGACCGACGAGGAAGTAAAGTATTTAATAGACATGTGCCGCCGTCTTGAGGGACTTCCGAGACATACTTCCATGCACGCCGCGGGCGTTCTGATATGTCCCAAAGCCGCCGAGGAGTACGTGCCTCTGCAGCGCGGAGCCGACGGTTCCATCACCACTCAGTTCGTTATGACGACGCTTGAAGAACTGGGACTTTTGAAGATGGATTTCCTTGGATTAAGGACACTTACGGTCATCAAGGACGCTATCGAACTTATCGAAAAGTCGACCGGCGAACACATCGACATCGACAACATAGATTACGACGACAAAAAGGTCTTGAGTTATATAGGAACCGGCCGCACGGAAGGTGTATTCCAGCTTGAATCCGCAGGCATGAAGTCCTTCATGAAGGAACTTAAGCCCGAATCGCTCGAAGACGTTATCGCGGGTATCTCGCTTTACCGCCCCGGTCCCATGGACTTTATTCCGCAGTACCTCCGCGGCAAGGAAAATGTCGCAAACGTCACATATCTCACTCCCGAGCTTAAACCGATACTTGAGCCCACCTACGGCTGTATCGTATATCAGGAGCAGGTTATGCAGATCGTGCGCGATCTCGGTGGCTACACGTTGGGCCGTTCCGACCTCGTACGCCGTGCGATGAGTAAAAAGAAACAGCACGTCATGGAAGTCGAGCGTGCCAACTTCATATACGGTAATGCCGAAGAGAATGTTCCCGGCTGTATTTCCAAGGGTATTTCCGAGGAGATCGCGGGTAAGATATACGACAACATGATGGATTTTGCCAAGTATGCTTTCAACAAGTCGCATGCGGCGTGTTATGCGGTGGTTTCCTATCAGACCGCATACCTAAAATATTACCATCCTGTCGAGTTTATGGCATCACTTATGACATCCGTGATAGAAAATTCGGCCAAGGTTTCCGAATATATCCAGGTCTGCCGCAACATGGGCATCAAGATACTGGCGCCCGACATCAATACGGGCGAGCAGAACTTCTCTGTTATCGACGGTGCCATCGGTTATGCGCTCACCGCCATCAAGAGTGTGGGACGTCCTGTCATAGAAGGCATCGTTGAGGAAAGAAACGCCCGCGGTCCCTACAAGAGTCTTACGGACTTTGTGACAAGGATGTCAGATCGGGACTTCAACAAACGCGCAATGGAAAACTTCATAAAAGCGGGATGTTTTGACTCTCTTGGCGGAACCCGCAAACAGTACATGAGCATATATGTACAGATAATGGACAGTGTAAACGCCGACAAAAAGCATTCCATGGCAGGCCAGATGACGCTGTTTGACCTTGCCGCCGAAGAAACCAAGGAAGAATACCGGGAATCGCTTCCGAATGTCGGAGAATACAATAAAGAGACAAAGCTTTCTTTTGAAAAGGAAGTGCTGGGTATATATGTTTCCGGTCACCCCCTTGATGAATACAAGTCGGTATGGGAAAAGAACATAACCGCCGATGCGGGACAGTTCATATTGGATCCCGAGACAAACGCCGTACCGATCGAAGACGGCATCAGGGCGACGGTCGGCGGTATCATCACCGGCAAGACCATTAAATACACCAAGGCCAACAAGGCGATGGCGTTCATAACACTTGAAGACCTTATCGGTTCCATCGAGGTCATCATATTCCCCAAGTTCTACGAAAAATATTCGCGTGAACTCATCGAGGATGCCAAGGTCTTTGTAAAGGGCCGTGTAAGCGTCGAGGAAGACAAGGACGGAAAACTGATACTCGATGAACTGATCCCTTTCAGGGATATACCGAGAAAACTCTGGATTTCCTATCCCGATAAGGAGAAATTCCTTGCTGATTATGATAATCTTACAAAAGTCCTTTCGGAAAGTGACGGGCGTGACAGAGTCTGGATATATCTTGAAAAAGAACGCGCAATGAAGGACCTCGGGCCTCAGTTCAGCATAAGCATTGACGGTGAACTGGCCGATAACCTTAAAAACATTTACGGTGAAGATAAGATTAAAATAACATCTTAGGAATCAGCATTTTTAATTCAGGAGGGCATGTATATGTCAGGCGAGATCAAAACAGTCGGTGTTTTAACAAGCGGAGGAGATGCTCCGGGAATGAATGCCGCCATAAGAGCCGTTGTCAGAAAATCTCTTAACAACGGTCTCAAGGTTAAGGGTATCAAGAAGGGATATATGGGACTTCTCAACGAGGAGATCGTGGATATGGACGCTCACTCCGTATCCGACATCATCCAGCGCGGCGGCACCATACTGGGAACCGCCAGATGTCTTGAATTCAAAGAAGAAGAGGTTCAGGCAAGAGCTGCTGAAATATGCCGCAAACACGGTATTGACGGACTGGTCGTAATAGGCGGCGACGGTTCATACAGGGGCGCCCAGGCACTTGCAAGACAGGGCATCAATACCATCGGTATACCGGGTACCATCGACCTTGATATTGCCTGCACCGATTACACCATCGGTTTTGATACCGCCATCAATACCGCTATGGAAGCAATAGATAAGGTAAGAGACACATCTTCATCACATGAGAGATGCTCCATAATCGAAGTTATGGGACGAAATGCCGGTTATATCGCTCTCTGGTGCGGTGTTGCCTGCGGTGCCGAAGACGTTCTTTTGCCCGAGAAATATGATTTCAACGAGCAGACGCTTGTGAATAACATAATCGCCAACCGTAAAAAGGGTAAGACTCACCACCTCATCATCAACGCGGAAGGCATCGGCCACTCGACTTCCATGGCACGTCGTATCGAAGCGGCAACCGGTATCGAGACAAGAGCCACGATCCTCGGATACATGCAGCGCGGCGGCAGCCCGACCTGTAAAGACAGATATTATGCATCTATAATGGGTGCGTATGCAGCGGATATACTGGCCGAAGGCAAGACCAAGCGTGCGGTCTGCTACCGTAACGGTCAGTTTATCGATTATGACATAGAGGAAGCTCTTAACATGACAAAGACCATCAATCCCTATCAGTATGAGGTAAGCCGTCTTCTGTCACGCAATGAAAGTGTATGATAAGTTCTCAGGATAATAAACAGGTAAAAAGAATAATCAGACTCACCCGTAAGAGCAGTCAAAGACGCGAGGAACAGGCATTTGTGGTCGAGGGCGTAAGAGTGTTTTCGGATGTGCCCGACAGTGATGTCATAAATGTGTTCGTATCCGAATCCTTTAAGCCGGATAAAGACCTTGCCGCGCGCCTTGAAAAGCTTGGGGCGGAGACCGTAAGGGACGACGTATTTGCCAAAATGTCGGATACCGTCAATTCCCAGGGACTTCTCGCACTTGTTAAGATGCATGAGCCCGATGTCGATTCGCTTATAAGACCTGACGGGACGTATGTGGTGCTTGAATCGATCCAGGATCCCGGAAATCTCGGGACCATTATAAGGAGTGCCGAGGGAGCGGGTGTCACGGCTGTCATAATTAGCAGGGATACCGCAGATATCTATAATCCAAAGGTTGTAAGATCGACCATGGGCGCAATATTCAGACAGCCCTTCTTTTACACCGACGATCTTTCAAAAACGGTGGATAAACTCCGCGAAAAGGGGATAAAATGCTACGCCGCCCACTTAAAAGGGGAAAAGTCTTTCTGGGAAGAAGATCTTTCCGGCGGATGTGCATTTCTGATAGGCAACGAAGGAAACGGTCTTTCCGACGAGATCACCGCGCATGCCGATAAACTCATCAAGATCCCTATGGAGGGTTCGCTTGAATCTTTAAATGCCGCAGTCAGCACCGCGCTTTTAAGCTATGAAGCCAAGCGGCAGCGGACTTTTAAGACGTTAAGTTCAGCCGTTGTATTTTCACTGATATTGGGATGTCTGTCCCAAACGGCTTATGCCGATACTGCGGCAAATCTGCTTGAAAAAGAAAACATAGGCGGTACGGTCGTATTCGATCTCCACGCCTACAACGGTGAAGAGATTGACAGGCTCGGGATCGACGAGATCGAGGAGGAGATTCCCGATACCGAAAGTTCAAATCTTGTAATGGCCAACGTAAAATCGGCGTTAAACGTAAGATCGGCACCTGATATCGAGTCATCCAGGGTAGGCATGATATACCGTGACTGTGGCGGCAAAGTTTTGGAACGCGGCGAAGAATGGAGCCTTATAGAAAGCGGAGAGCTTGTGGGCTGGGCCAGCAATGAGTATCTTTTGTTCGACGAAGAAGCCGAGGAACTTGCAAGAGATGTCGGATTCGTTAACGCATTTGTTACCGAAAATGCCGTTTATGTAAGATCCGGACCTTATTACGGCGCCGATATCATAGGGATACTTTCCCAGCATGCGATAACCGAGGTCATAGAAGAGATCAATTCGAGCTGGATCAAAGTCGCATTCGGAAACGACGAAGGTTATGTCGCAAAAGCCGGTGTCACCATAAAGTTTGAAGTCGATCACGGCGAAACGATGGCCATGATCAAGGAAAGAAAGCGCAAAGAGGCCGAGGCGAGACTCGCACTTCAAAGACAGCGCGAAGCCATGCAGTCCGATGAAAATGTTCAGAGACTCTTAGGTGCTCTCATACAGTGTGAAGCGGGCGGAGAACCTTATGAAGGTATGGTTGCCGTCGGTGCGGTCGTAATGAACCGTGTCAGGAGTGCCGCATATCCCTCAACCGTATATGATGTAATATATGCTTCGGGACAGTTCACTCCGGCCAAAACGGGTTCACTTACGAGAGTCTACAATAACGGACCCAAGCAGATATGTGTTCAGGCAGCCATCGAGGCGCTTAACGGATATACAAATGTCGGCGATATGACGCACTTCAGACGGGTAGGTACCAAGGAAGGTTATGTCATAGGACATCACGTATTTTATTAAGGCCCCCGGCGCTATATTTCGGATAATAGATAAATACTAAACGAGAGGAAAACTGAAATGAATCTTTACGGACGTGATTTTTTGAAATTACTGGATTATACATCCGAGGAAATACAGGGACTCGTTGACCTTGCGGCAGATCTTAAAGCCAAAAAGAAAGCCGGCATCCCCGTAGATAAGCTTAAGGGCAAAAACGTTGCCCTCATATTCGAAAAGACAAGTACCCGCACGAGGTGTTCTTTTGAGGTTGCCGCGCACGATCTTGGAATGGGCTCCACATATCTTGAGCCCGCAAGTTCGCAGATAGGTAAAAAAGAAAGCATTGCGGATACCGCAAGAGTTTTAAGCCGTATGTTTGACGGTATCGAATACCGCGGATTCGAGCAGTCCATAGTAGAGGAACTGGCCCGCTTTGCCGATGTTCCCGTTTGGAACGGTCTTACCAACGAATTCCATCCCACGCAGATGCTCGCCGACCTTTTGACTATCCAGGAGCATTTCGGACACACCAATGGCATCAAGCTCACATATATGGGTGATGCGCGTTATAACATGGCCAATTCCCTTATGGTGACCTGTGCCAAGATGGGCATGCATTTCACTGCCTGCTCCAACAAAAACTATTTCCCCGATCCCGAGCTTGTAAAGACCTGTGAAGAGATCGCAGCGACCACCGGCGGCAGCATAAAGCTTACCGAAGACGCTATGGAAGGAACCAAAGACGTGGATGTTATCTATACCGATGTATGGGTATCCATGGGTGAACCCGTTGTCGTATGGGATGAGCGTATCCGTGCTCTTTCTCCTTATCAGGTGAACAAGGCGATAATGGACAACGCCGGACCCAATGCCGTATTCCTGCATTGCCTTCCCGCTTATCATGACTTAAAGACTCAGATCGGCAAGGAGATGGGTGAGAAATTCGGCCGTACGGAAATGGAAGTTACCGACGAAGTATTCGAGTCTGAAAAGAGCCTTGTGTTTGACGAGGCCGAAAATCGCATGCATACGATAAAGGCCGTTATGGCTGCAACCCTTTCCGAGGAGTTCAACAAATGAAAGAAACTGTAGTGTGCGGAGCAAACGCCTACGAGGAAAAATACTACTTAAATCCCGCATTTGACAAAATGCCGGATTCGGTAAAAGACGAGCTTAAGATCATATGCGTTCTTTTTACCGAAGAAGTGGGCGGAATATTTACGATAGGTTTCGATGAGGACGGAGAACTGAAATTCACAACAGAAGCAGCCGAGGAAGATTATCTTTACGACGATATAGCGGCAGGGCTTCTGGTCAGCAAGGTGCGTGCCACCAGGCAGGAACTTTTGGAATCTTTAAACCTTTATTACAGAGCATTTGTGTTAAACGAAGATATTACCAAACTTCTTGACGAAGAAGAATAAAAATGCGGCTTACGGCATAGCCCGGGCCGAAAAGAGGCAGACATGATTTTAGTGATCGATGTGGGAAACACCAATATAACGTTCGGTGTTTTCAATAAAAAGAAACTTGTGACAACATTCCGTATGATGTCTAACGTATCAAGAACATCCGATGAATACGGCATAATGATAACATCGCTTTTGACAAGCAATAATGTGGCGACCGCCGATATCGACGGCGTTATCATCGCAAGCGTTGTTCCTAATCTCATGCACGCTCTTACCGGAGCGGTCTCGAGATATCTTGAGACAAAACCCATGGTAGTGGGTCCCGGCACCAAGACGGGTATCAAGATCGTGACCGAAAATCCCAGGGAGATCGGTGCGGACAGAATAGTCGATGCGGTAGGCGCATTTGAAAAATACGGCGGTCCCGTGCTGGTGATCGATTTCGGAACCGCAACCACTTACGATCTTGTGACCGATAAAGGCGAATTCGCCGCAGGTATCACGGCTCCCGGCATCAGGATCTCGGCTAAGGCACTTTGGAACGACACCGCTAAACTTCCCGAAGTTGAGATCAAAAAGCCCAAGTCGATACTTGCTCAGGAGACTATCTCTTCGATGCAGGCAGGTCTTGTGTACGGTCAGATCGGACAGACCGAATACATCATAAAATGCGTCAAAGAAGAAAGCGGATTCGATGAGCTTAAAGTTGTATCCACCGGAGGACTCGGAAGGCTTATTTCCGATGAAACCGACATGATAGATGTATACGATCCTTCGCTTACCCTTGAAGGACTCAGACTTATATATGAAAGAAATGCCAAGAAATAAAAGGCAGGCAAAGCGGAGTAAGATTTGAACATAGGTAATGTATCATTAAAAAATAATGTAATACTGGCACCGATGGCAGGGGTTTCAGACCTGCCATTTCGTTTGCTGTGCTCAGGTTACGGCGCCGGCATGGTATGTATGGAGATGATCTCCGCCAAAGCGATACATTACAACAACAAAAACACAAGAGAACTCATGCGGATACATCCCGATGAGGCGCCTGTATCACTCCAGCTTTTTGGAAACGATCCTCATCTCATGGCCGAGATCGCCGCAAAGATAGAGGATGAGCCATTTTCGGTACTTGATATCAACATGGGATGTCCCGTTCCGAAGGTGGTCAACAACCACGAAGGTTCTTATCTCATGAAAGATCCCGACCTTGTATACAGTATAGTGGAGGCGGTCTCGCATGCGATATCCAAACCCGTCACCGTAAAGATAAGAAAAGGCTTTGACGATGGGCATGTAAATGCCGTTGAGGTCGCCCGTGCCGCTGCTGCCGGCGGAGCCAAAGCCGTTGCGGTTCACGGAAGGACGAGAGAACAGTATTATTCGGGAAAAGCCGATTGGGACATCATCAGACAGGTAAAAGAAGCTGTAGACATCCCCGTTATCGGTAACGGAGATATCACAAACGGACCTTCCGCCAAAGAGATGCTTGATAAAACAGGCTGTGATGCGGTCATGATAGGAAGAGCCGCGGAAGGCAACCCTTTTCTTTTTAAAGAGATAACGGCTTATCTGTCAGGTGAAGAATACACTCCGCCCACTGCCGCAGAAGTTGCGGAAACGATAAGGCGCCATGCCGGGCTTATGCTTGAATATAAGGGCGAGTATATCGGCATACGTGAAATGCGCAAACACTTATCGTGGTATCTTAAGGGATTTGAGGGGGCAGCGGCGCTTAGAAGACGCATAAATGAGATGGAAAGTTTCGATGAACTCTATCGCATGCTCGATGAACTGAAGATGTGATAAAAAGTGTCGGGATGTTGGTCTGTTAACCTTGACACCTGCTGATAAATGTGGTTATAATACACGGAATGAAAGGGCGATAGCCTAACATATATTCTGAGAGGGTTTTTTAAGATGGAAAATGATGCTAAGAAAAACGTCGTAACGTATGCCGGCTTAAAGGAATACGAGGACGAGCTTGAAAATTTAAAAGTTGTAAGACGAAAAGAAGTTGCCCAGAAGATCAAGGAAGCAAGAGAACTCGGCGACCTTTCCGAAAATGCCGAATACGATGCAGCCAAAGATGAGCAAAGAGAGATCGAAACACGTATCGAAGAGATCGAAAAGATCCTTAAAAACGTGGAAGTGGTAGACGAAGAAGAAGTTGACCTTAACAGAGTAAGTATCGGATGCCGCGTTAAGATCAAAGATATTGAGGCCAATGAAGAACTTGAATATAAGATCGTTGGTTCGAGTGAGGCTAACAGCTTAAAGGGTAAGATTTCCAACGAATCTCCCGTGGGCAAGGCACTCATCGGAGCCAAGAAGGGTCAGACCGTCAAGGTTGAGACTCAGGTCGGAGAACTTAAGTACAAAGTACTTGCAATCGACAGATCAAACGAGTGATCGCCGACCGGGATTTTGTGATATTATTAAAGGCGCCTCGATCACTGAAGCGCCTTTTTCTTTTTACAGGAAAAAGAAACTGTATTTAACGGAGGATAACAATGGGAAACGAGAACAATAATCAGGAACCTCAGCAGGATCTTAATCAGTTACTGAAGGTAAGACGCGAAAAGCTCGCAGCACTTCAGGAAGCGGGAAAGGATCCATTTAAGATCACAAAATATAACCAGACTCATCATACAGACGAATGTAAGAGTCTTTACGAGGAACTTGAAGCCAAACTTCTTGCCGGAAGAGAGCCCGTAAATACAGAGGGTCTTGATGAGGCGGCCGCAAGAGAAGCGATCAACAATGATTATAACGAAAGAAGAGCCATCATGGATGCTCATCCCATCAACGTATCGATTGCCGGACGTATGATGTTTAAGAGGGTGATGGGTAAGGCTTCTTTTTGCAATATACAGGATCTTAAGGGCACCATTCAGGTATATGTTGCCCGCGATGTTATCGGCGAAGAAGATTATTCGGATTTCAAGAAATCCGACATCGGTGATATCTACGGTATCGAAGGTTATGTTTTCAGGACCAAGACCGGTGAGATCTCGGTACACGCCTCCAAGATCACGCTTCTTACCAAGAGCCTTCAGATACTTCCCGAGAAGTTCCACGGACTTACAGATACCGACACCAGATATCGTCAGAGATATGTAGACCTCATCATGAATGCCGAGTCCAAGGATACATTCATCAAGCGTTCCAAGATGATCAGTTCTATCCGCCGTTTCTTGGATGATCGTGGCTTTATGGAAGTTGAGACACCTATACTTGTTTCCAATGCGGGCGGTGCCGCAGCAAGACCTTTTGAGACTCATTTCAATGCGCTTGACGAAGATCTTCGCTTAAGAATTTCACTTGAGCTTTATTTAAAGAGACTTATCGTGGGCGGTCTTGAGAGAGTTTACGAGATCGGAAGAGTTTTCAGAAACGAAGGTCTCGACACCCGTCATAATCCCGAATTTACGCTCATGGAGCTTTATCAGGCATATACCGATTACCACGGCATGATGGATTTGACGGAAGACATGTTCAGACATGTGGCAAAAGAAGTTCTCGGTACCACCAAGTTTACGTATGGTGAGATCGAACTTGATTTCGGCAAGCCTTTCGAGCGCATCACCATGATCGATGCTGTTAAGAAATATGCGGGTGTTGACTTTGATGCTATCGCTACCGACGACGAAGCCAAGGCTATAGCAAAAGAAAAGCATGTTGAATTTGAAGATCACCACAAGAAGGGCGACATTCTCAACCTTTTCTTTGAGGAATTCTGCGAAGAGCATATGATTCAGCCTACATTTGTTATGGACCATCCCATAGAGATATCTCCTCTTACCAAGAAAAAGCCCGACAAAGAAGGCTATGTTGAGAGATTCGAACTCTTTATCAACGGCTGGGAGATGTGTAATGCATATTCGGAGCTTAACGATCCCATCGACCAGAGAGAGCGTTTCAAGGCTCAGGATGCACTTGCCGATATGGGTGATGAAGAGGCAAATCACACCGATGAAGATTTCCTTAACGCTCTTGAGATAGGAATGGCTCCTACCGGCGGTATCGGCTACGGGCTGGATCGTCTCGCCATGTTGTTAACAGACTCGCCTGCCATAAGAGATGTGCTGTTGTTCCCGACACTGAAGTCACAGAACTAACAAACCCTCAAAAATACAGCATTTTTTTTTCTAAAAAGACCTTTTTGTATATTTTATAACGGTATTCGTATATTATTCGTACTTTTCGAGCGGTAATATTCGTATACACAAAAAATATACAACGGAGGTCTTTTTTTATGAGTAAAAAAGCAGTAAGAGAGAGGACAAAACAGCCGGGAATATACAAAAATCTAAATACCGGCAAATACGATGTGAAATACAATTATACGGAGACTGACCCTTATTCAAATGAGAAGATTCATCGTCAGAAGTGGTTTTGTGGTAACGATTCGTATACTGAAGCAAAGGATTTGTTGGCAAAACTCAAGGGGAATAGGGCGAAACCCGTGAAAGAAGGTTACACTCTGGCCCGGGCAATGGAACTGTGGAATGACAAGGCAGTGGCGGGCAAATACAGTCTCATGAGTATCAGAAATACCCGGCAGCAGTTTAATATGATAAAACGCTTCTGGTCCGAGGATCTGGCAATAGAAGATATCACGGAGGAGCAGTACCTTAAGTTGATAACAAAATGTCGCGAATACGGATATTCCGAGGAAACGATATGGAACATCAATGCCTGTCTTAGGAAGATCGTGCGTCTTGCATACAAGAACCGCTACATAAATGAAGACCCCACACGTTTCTGGGACAATCCCCGCATTGAGACCGGAGTAAGAAGAAATGTGATCACGGCGGAAGAATTTGAAAAACTGGATCTCTACTTTCAGAATAACAGTTTCTACAGATTGGGCAGCAACAATTATCCCAAGTACCGCTTTCTTGTTAATCTTTTATATTACAGCGGAATGCGCATAGGCGAGGCTATTGCATTAACCTACGAGGATTTTGAAGAATATGGCCCGCGGGGTAAAACTGTTATGCGCGTGAACATCAACAAATCCTACAATTCAGCCTACAGAATGCTTAAAGGTACAAAGACAGGAAAAACAAGAAGGGTGCCGATCCCCGGAAAAGTTGCAAAAATGTTTGCTTCGATCAAGGCTGTACATTTGAATAACGGAGGGGCCTCAAACGTCAGGATCATTACTTGGGATCACAGCGCCTGTCGCCTGATGCTTGCCAAGGCATGTAAAGCAGCTGAAATAAAAAACTATTGCTGTCATGATTTCAGACATACATATATCAGCAACCTTATAAAAAAAGGGATTCCCCTTCCGATCATCGAGGCCGCCAGTGGTGATACTCAGGAAACGATTTTTAAGCATTATTCCCATATGTTTGAGGGTGATGAAAAAATGCTTATTGATGCATTGGAGGAAAGCTAACCATATGGGTGCAATGGTAAAAACGGGGCGATTATGCAGATTTTCCTTTAAATGAGCCCCTGGTAATGGTATAATTATTGATGTTATGTTGTACGTGTTTTTGAAAACGCGGGGAGTAAACGTCAATCCTAGAGACGCATGAAAAGATGATCGGCATGGACCGCGCTTTTCATGCGTTTCTTTTTTTGCGCCCTTTTTTCCGGTCATCGGCCGGAAAGAGGAAGAACCTTGGATGAAGGACGTGATCCGCGTTCTTGGCAGCATCCAGGATCCGGCCATGAGGAAACTGACCCTGAATCAGCTTAAGTGCATTGCAAGTGTTTAAAAGGCCTACAATGTAACATGTATCCCTTGACAAATTATGCGTTTCTGATAAAATATATTTTACTAAAACATATTTTAGTAAAATGAGATTTAGCAAATGGAGATGAAACCATGTTTATTGGAAGAAAAAAAGAACTCAACGTTCTTGAAGATACATACAAAAAGCCGGGATTTCAGATGACGGTCGTATATGGCCGTCGAAGGATTGGAAAATCCAGGTTGATAACGGAATTTATCAAAGGTAAAAGAGCTTCTTACTATGTTGCAAGCAAGACCTCTATAGAGGACAACGTGCATAAGTGGTCTTCTCAGGTGATTGCAGATCTTGCTCCGGACATGGACGGATTATCTGTTGATAATTTGGAAGCGTTTTTCCGTTTTGTCGGGAACCTGGCAGATAAAGAGAAGATTATTATCGCACTTGATGAGATCCCTTATATAGCTGAAGCTGATGAATCCTTTCTTTCAAGGTTTCAGGTTGCGGTAGATACGATATTTGCATCTAAAAATATCTATCTTATCATTTGCGGTTCTGCGATCAGCTTTATGGAGAAAGAAATCTTAAGCGAGAAGAGTCCGTTATTCGGGAGACGGACAAACCAGATTTTCTTACGACCGTTTAATTATATTGAATCAGCCGAGTTTGTTCCGAGGTATAATGCCGAAGAGAAAGCAATCGTATACGGAGTTACCGGCGGAGTCGCAAAATATCTGACTCTTTTTGATGATAAGCTTTCATTGGATGATAACCTGATCAAAAATTACTTTACAACATCGGGATATCTATATGAGGAACCGATGAATCTTCTTACACAGGAGTTCAGGACTGTTAACACATACAATACTGTTATAGAAGTATGTGCCGGCGGGGCCAATAAAGTAACTGAGATCGCAGACAAAGCACATATCACAACGGCGACACTGGCGTATGTTTTAAAGAGTCTGGATACCGTGGGTGTCATCTCAAAAATCACTCCTATGACCGAGAAAGAAAACAATAGGCGTAGTGTCTATGAAGTGACGGACAACATGTACCGGTTCTGGTATTCCTTTATCCCCGGGGCGAAAGCTGCAATAGAGATGGATCGTGGGGATGTTTTTTACAAAAATTACGTAAAAGATAAGATTCATTCTTTTATGGGTAAAGTATTCGAAGATATGTGCAGACATTATACGCTGTTGCAGGGACTGGATGGCAAGCTGAACTGTCTTGTTACAAATGCAGGAAGCTGGTGGGGCCCGGGACATGATCATATACCCACGGACATTGATGTGGTGGGAATCGATGATGTGAACAAAAAGGCAGTACTCGGAGAATGCAAATTCAAGAATGAAGTGATCGATAAGGAAGTGTACGAAGCACTGATGGATAGACGCGGTCTTATCGACAAGCGTTATGAAGAAGTGGAGTTTTTGTTCTTTTCTTTATCCGGCTTTTCAAAGTGGGTAAAAGAAAACGCTCATCCGGACAGGGTCAGACTTGTTACATTGGAAGAACTCTATGATTAAGGTGAAATAGCATAAAGTTTTAGATAGGACGAAAATGGATCTCTGACGAGATCCATTTTTTTGACAATGTAACACGCCTCTGATTCACCTCTGATTTATCTGCGTAAGTGCTAAAATAGCACTTCGGAAGAAAAAAACGGGTCCGAAAGCACAAAAAACCATCGACTAAACCAAAAATCCGATTTACACAAAGAAAACAAAAGCACATCCCTATTTTGAAAGTTCCCTCAGAGGAAAACGAAGTAGAACATTGAAGGATAGCATGAGTTGTGATAAAATGAATTCATCTATATGAATGTTATATAAGTGAACAGCAAGCGAGGTATCACTCATGATTATCAGTGAAAGAATTATAAAGGTTTTGAAAGAACGCAATATGACTCAGGCGGAGTTTGCAAAGCAGGTAGGTATTTCAACCAGTACCATAAGCGAATGGAAAAAGAGAAAGACCAATCCTACTGTAGAAAAGATAATGGACATCTGTAATGTTTTGCAAATTACTCCGGAGCAACTTCTTACCGGTAAAGGAATTGAGGATGAAGAGGAAATTGCTGCAGCAAGTCCTGAAAGCAAATTTACGCCGGGAGATATTCAGATGATTGAAGATTATCATAATCTTAAGGAAGAACAGCAGAAGAGGCTTATGGCTTATATGGAGGCCTTGAAGAAGATAGAAAGTCTTGAAGACATGTAGATATAGTTCTAAGTCTAATATGCGTTTACAAATTTGAACCGAGGCTTTGTGGTCTATTTTTTCGGCCACAAAAATATTTCTGCTTTTAACGCGTAAATACATGAAGTCACAATTTGTGACTTCAAAAAAAGAAAATGCAAAGGAATATAGTGTTTATGGAAAATACAAAAGGATTACTCACAGTTGAGTCTATTAGAAATTGTGTATATACGATACGCGGACAACAGGTGATGCTTGACAGTGATTTGGCTCATATTTATGGATATGAGGTCAAAAGATTAAATGAGCAGGTTAAGCGAAATATAAACAGATTTCCGGAAGATTTTATGTTTCAATTGACAAGAGAGGAAGTTGATTTGGTGAAGTCGCAAAATGCGACTTCACGGAATGATTTA